>OGQD01002276.1_pt1 | contig 10791 bp, 10 predicted proteins | sample 1553091 | NCBI WGS metagenome assembly OGQD01 (sample SAMEA2580290, study PRJEB22360) | human gut metagenome | biome: human gut; feature: human-associated habitat; material: faeces | place: Denmark | collected 2008/2010
AGTAAAAGATAAAGAATTTATTGTGTTTGTAGGACCTAGTGGATGTGGTAAATCGACTACACTACGTATGATTGCTGGATTGGAAGAAATTACTGCAGGTGATTTCTATATTGATGGTAAACGCATGAATGATGTTGAACCAAAAGATCGTGATATTGCGATGGTATTCCAGTCCTATGCTTTATATCCTCATATGAGCGTTTATGAAAATATGGCATTTGGTTTGAAACTTCGTAAATTCAGTAAAGAAGAAATTGATAAACGAGTTCATGAAGCGGCACGTATCTTGGAAATTGAACAATATTTAGATCGTAAGCCAAAAGCTTTGTCTGGTGGACAAAGACAACGCGTTGCCCTGGGACGTGCTATTGTTCGTAACGCAAAGGTATTCTTGATGGATGAACCTTTATCTAACTTGGATGCAAAATTACGTGTACAGATGCGTTCTGAAATTATCAAACTTCACGAAAGAATTGGAGCAACTACCATTTATGTAACACATGATCAGACAGAAGCTATGACAATGGCGGATCGTATCGTTGTCATGAAAGGTGGCTATATCCAACAGATAGGTACACCAAAAGAAATTTATAATAATCCAGCAAATTTGTTTGTAGCCGGATTTTTAGGAGCACCAGCTACAAACTTTATTAAAGGTGTTTACAATAATGGAATCTTCAATATTAATGATATGAAAATTGAAATTCCGCAAATGTTCACAGAAAAACTTTCTGCATTTGAAGGAAAAGAAATTATCTTGGGTATTCGTCCAGAAGATTTGCATGGTGAAGGTATTGTAGCTGATACATATCCAACTGCTCATTTTGATTTTGAAATTGAAGTAGCTGAATTATTAGGACATGAATATATCTTACATGGTTCATTAAAAGGACAGGATATGTGCGCAAAAGTTAATTCACGTTTAGAACCAGCAGCACATACAAGAATTAAATTAACAATGGATTTATCTAAAGTGCATTTCTTTGATCCAGAAACAGAAAACAGAATTGATTAGTTTAGGAGATAATAAGATGATTGAAAAAGGCCGAGTAACCGTACCGACAGATGTCGATGTGATTGATGCGACCATAGATATCATTAATCGATGGAAAGCAGATGCGATCCGAGATTGTGATGGAACCGATATGCCAGACGAATTACGTAAAATGGATATCAAACAATACGCAACATACTACACGACAAGAAAAGATAATGAATGGGCAAAAGCAAATCCTGATGAAATACAACAAATGTATTTGATGAGTGATTTTGTAACAGCTCGCTCAAATGAACTTAGAATTAAAATCATGGAGCACTTTTATAAGGATCAGCTTAAGCCAAACACAAAAGATAATCACAGATGGTGGGAAATTATTGACCGTACAACAGATGAAGTGATGACCAACTGGGATTATGATGAAGAAACAATGGAAGTTATCATCCATGATGCAATCCCTTATCATGCTTATACTGTAAGCTTTTTGGCTTTTGTGATCTGGGATCCTGTGCATATGTATAATGCGATCACAAATGACTGGAAAGATGAAGAACATCAGATGACATATGATGTTAGACAGCCAAAAACCCAGAAGTATGTACTGGATAAATTTAGAAAATTCTGTCAGGAACGCAATGATGTAAATGTGGTTCGCTTTACAACATTCTTCCATCAGTTTACGTTGCAGTTTGATGAATTTGCGCGTGAAAAATTTGTCGACTGGTTTGGATACAGTGCTTCTGTTTCACCATATATCTTGGAACAATTTGAAAAAGAAGTAGGATATCCATTTAGACCAGAATATATCATTAACAAGGGATTCAACAATTCTACTTTCTGTGTTCCTACAAAAGAGTATCGTGATTTTATGGATTTCCAGCAGCGTGAGGTTTGTAAGCTAGCTAAAAAATTCGTTGATATTTGTCATGAATACGGAAAAGAAGCTATGATGTTTTTAGGAGATCATTGGATTGGGACTGAACCATATGGTAAATATTTTGAATCTATTGGCTTGGATGCTGTAGTTGGTTCGGTTGGTTCTGGAACGACCCTTCGTATGATCTCAGATATAAAAGGGGTAAAATATACCGAAGGAAGATTCTTACCATACTTTTTCCCAGATGTCTTCCATGAAAACGGCGATCCATTAAAAGAAGCTAAGATCAACTGGGTAACCGCACGAAGAGCCATCCTGCGTAGTCCAGTAGATCGTATTGGGTATGGAGGATACTTAAAGCTAGCCTTGGATTTCCCTGAATTTATTGACTATATCGAAAAGGTTTGTGATGAATTCAGAACTTTGTATTCTCATGTAAATCAACAAGTACCACATAACTTATTAAAAGTAGCGGTGATCAATAGCTGGGGTGAGTTACGTCGCTGGGGGACACACTTAGTCCATCATGCCATCTGGTATAAACAGATTTATTCATATACAGGGGTAATGGAAGCTTTGAGTGGATATCCATTTGATGTGCGTTTTATCAGTTTTGATGAAATTCGTGAAGATGCTTCGATCTTGGATGATGTTGATGTAGTCTTGAATATTGGTTCTGCTTATACAAGTTTTAGCGGTGGAATCGAATTTGATGAAGCGATTATTACAGCATTACGTCGTTATGTTGATCAAGGTGGAGGCTTTATTGGAGTTGGTGAACCAACTGCCATCAGCAAAAATGGTAAATTCTTTACTCTTTATGATGTCTTAGGAGTCGATAAGGAATTGGGCTTCACAATGCATACAGATAAATACAATTGGGAAGCAGAAGAAAACCACTTCATTACAGAACAATTAGAACATGAGGACTGGGGGGAATGCATTAATGATGTGTATGCATTGCCAGACACAAAGATTCTTTCTCAAAAAGATCTTCATGTAAATTTAGCGGTCAATGAATATGGTAAAGGCCGTGGTGTCTATATCAATGGACTTCCATTCAGCTTTGAAAACGCAAGACTTCTATATCGAGCAATCTTCTATGCTGCTCATAAAGAAGATCAGATGAAACGTTGGTATTCAGATAACTACAATGTGGATGTAAACGTATATCCATCTACAAACAGTTTCTGTGTCGTAAATAATACTTATGAGCCACAGAAAACGACCATCTATAAAGGGGATGGTTCAAACTTTGAAGTTGAATTGGATGAATGCGATATTCAATGGTTTGAAATGTAAAAAAAGAGATGAGTTAATTTGATTAGCTCATCTTTTTAGTATGTTTTCACGATGGTATTTTAAAAATTTTCGACGATTCTTTGTCATATAAATAGGATCCAGTCGTGTATCAAAATTAAAGTGTTCTAAGTGTGGATCTTTTTCTATCAAAGCTTTGGAAATGATGATTGTACCATCATCGTTAAAACTTATATATCCTTGATCAAACAAAAAATCATGGTTGCGACATAACAGAAGTCCATTATCATGTGTTGCCGTTTCATAAATATGTGCACAATCGCGAAATGGTTTAATATGAGATGCAATCAAAAGCTGAGGCACTTTTATATGACATATTGGACAGGCATGATCAAATTCATGCATCTGTGTATCTTTAAAGAAGCTTTGAAGATCTTTTGTGGCTTCTCTAGAGACTGGGATGCCTCTTTGAGGCAGTCGTTCTAAAATAAAGTCTTGATTATCAAAGTTGATCATTTTACGATTTTGATTACGATATTCCAAATTTGATTTTCGTTTAATGATTGATTCAGTATAAATAATATTAAGTGTTTCAGAAACAATATCCTGATCAATTTCATTTTCAATTTGTTTTGCCATAGTACAAAGTTCTTTGCGAATATTTTCGTTTTCATCATAAAATGTGGTCAGTTTCAAGAAACTTTTCATAGGATCTTCATTCAGATCCAGATTGCTTCTTAGAGCTATTTCATAAGCAGCTAAAGCTTCTACATCTGAGTTAGGGTTCGCTTTTGAGAAGATGACTGTTGAAGGAAACATGTCCAAAGTGGTATCAAGCCATTCAAGAGCGTGGATTTTTTGCAGAAGGTGAATTACCTTGATGACATCCCCTTCACTCATGGAAGGATCTTGTCGTTTGATTTCTCTTACAGTTTGAGAAACTAAATCATGATCATCGTCTAAAGAAAACTCGTTTAAATAGATAATTGTTTGTTTTAAAAGGTGTTTATTCATATATTTATTTTATCAAAAAAAGGCTGAAAATTCAGCCTTTGTTATCGAACTAACTCTTCCTGATGAGAAGCAAATGTGTATTCTTCAATTGTGTATGCAATACGTGATTTAATTAATTCTTCAGGATCATTTTTTAATGTTCCTTCACGAACCATTGTATACTGCATTGGCATATATTGAGATAACAATGGAAGTGGTACAGGATGTTCTCTTAAATTACTGATCAATTTGTTTAAAGCATCTTGGACTTCTTTGACTGGGAAGTAGTAGCGGCAGCGATCTGAGAAAGAATATTGACGCTTAAAGGCAATTTCTTTTTCAGTACCATGATAATAAGGCTGCCATTTTCCAGGATTTGCCAACATAGCTTTATCTAATGCTTCTTTGAAATGACTTGTTTCAAAATCATATACTTTGGCAAGTTCTTCTTCGATAACACAAAGAGAGAAAATACCTTCACGTGCAGCATATGTCAATCCTGGACCTACTTTTAAGATTCCAACACCATCTTCAACTAATTCTCTCAATTTGTATTTTGTCTGGTAATCTGTTGAGTGTCCTTCAAATACAAGCTGGTCATATTCTTTGATGCTGGCCATCAAATCTTTAGCTCGTTCTCTATCATATTCTTCACAACCTGCATCTTTTTCTTCTACACCAGGTTGTACGACAGCGGCAATGACATGGTTCCAAGCTTCTTTGATTCCCATATCTTCAAAAGCTTTTTCAAATGCAGCTACAGTATTTCTGAAATCCTGAGGTTTGGTAACCTGCATTCCACTGGATTCTTCCTGAGCACCACCAGGAATTGGTACTTCACTACCAACGATGTAGACTGGATGAATCGCTTCAGGGTTTTCTTCTAATAATTCCTGATAAGCTTCTTCGCACACTTTGGCAAGAGTAGCACCACGTCTTGCGATGATCTCATCGCTTAAACGTGTGTTTGGATCATCGTCTGCCACTTTCATGCTTGTGTCAATATGGATCTTAGTAAATCCGGCTCTTACATAATCATGTACAAGTGTTTTGGCATATTCCATTGCTTCTTTTTCTGGTTTTGAGCTGACTGTTAAAGGACCTAAGTGATCGCCTCCAAGGAAAACACGATCTTTATCAAGACCTGCATTTTCAGCTTCTTGTAGACAGAACTCATAAAAGTCTTTTGGTGTCATACCAGAATAACCGCCATTTTGATCGACCTGATTTGCGGTTGATTCGATCAAGACACATGAATTTTGTTTTTTTGCAGTTTCCATTGCGGCTTTGATTACAAAAGAATTGCTAGAGCAGCATGAATAAATAGCTACCGCTTTTCCTTGTTTCTGCAAGGAAACGATATTTAATAATGGATTTTGTTTTGGCATAAAATTCCTCCTATCGCTGTCTTTATTATACTCAAATATTTGTACAAAAATACAATTTTGATAAAAGTTACAAATAAAAAAGGCAAAAATGTAAACATAAAACTTTTTCCTATCAAAAGGTAAATAAATGGCGATTTTTGCCCTTTATTTAAACGCTTTCTGTGCTATAATTTTTTTAGTGAATAACGGAGGGTATAATATTATGAAAGTTATTATTTGCGAAAATTATGATGAATTATCATTAAAAGCTTTTGAAGTTATCAAAGAATTGGTTACATCTAAACCTGATTGTGTTCTAGGACTTGCAACAGGAAGTTCTCCAGTTGGTCTTTATAAAAACATGATCAAGGATCACAAGGAAAATGGAACAAGCTATAAAGATGTTAAATCTTATAACTTAGATGAATATGTAGGCATCGACCGCAATGATCCTCAATCATACTACACATTCATGAAAGAAAACTTGTTTGATGGTATCGATATCGATCCGGCAAATACACATGTACCTTATGGAAGTACAGCTGAAGATTGTGCAGCTTATGAAAAAGAACTTGAGAAAGTATCTGTTGATCTACAATTGTTAGGAATTGGTCAAAATGGACATATCGGTTTCAATGAACCTGGTACACCATTTGATATCTTGACACATATCGTGGATCTTACAGAAAACACACGTCAGGCGAATGCTCGTTTCTTTGATGATGATATCAACAAAGTTCCAACTCAGGCAATTTCTATGGGTATTGGTACAATCATGAAAGCTAAAAAAGTGTTATTAGTTGCCAATGGTGAAAATAAAGCTGATGCAGTAAAAGCAATGATCGAAGGACCAGTTGACACAGCATGTGCAGCATCTGCATTGCAGAATCATCCAGATGTAACAGTTGTTATTGATAAGGCAGCTGCATCTAAACTTTCTAAATAGCATTTATGTTGGTGTTTCCTAATTGGAGACACCTTTTTTTATTGGGTTTTTATATTGAAAAATACATAGGATTCATATTAAAATGTTTTTATGAAAAAATGGTTATATAGAATATTAATGTTGATTTGTGTAGGGGTGTTTGCTTTTAGTGCCTACCAGTTATATTTAATTTATTCATCTTCAAAACAAGTTGAAGATGAAACAGCTGCTTTACAAGAGTATGTAATAGAAGAAGACTATCTACAACCAGATTGGGCAAGCTTGCAGGCAGAAAATCCGGATATTATTGCCTGGGTCTATGTGCCTGGATGCAATATTAGTTTTCCAGTGGTCCAAGGTGATGACAATAGTTACTATTTAACACATACTACAAAAAATGAATATAATGAAAGAGGAGCTATCTTTCTAGACTATCAGGCAAACCCCTCTTTTACTGACAATAATTCCATTATTTATGGTCACTCTGTTGAAGGTGGAGGAATGTTTACGGATTTGAAAAACTATAGTGATCAGACATTCTTTAGTGAACATCCGGTGTTCTATCTTTTGACGCCGAATGCGAATTATGAATGTCAAATCATGACATATGCAAAATCAAATGATGGTTCTGTATATTACACAACTTCATTTGGAGGATATCGAGATGATGTGATCAATCAAATGAAGACTAATGCATTGTATTATAACGATGTTGATACTACCGATAAATCATTGGTTACACTATCAACGTGTGATCTTGATTATGGTTTTAATTCAAATCGACGTTTAATTTTAACGGGTGTGTTGAACCAAATAACAGATCCAATTAAAATTATCGATTGATTTTATCGTTTTTATGGTATACTTGTATAGGTTTGCTTATGAAGATATGTTTTGTGACAGGTGGTACAGGAGGACATATTTATCCGGCATTAGCCTTGGCAGACAAAGTGAAACAGCTGTACCCAGATACTCAAATCTTATTTATTGGAAACAACGATCGTATGGAAGCAGATCTTATTCCTTCCTATGGTTATGATTTCAAATCTTTACATACTTCTGGTTTAGTCGGTTCAATCTTTTCTAAGTTAAGAGCCATAAGTCAGTTGTTTTTTGCGTATCGTAAAAGCAAGATGTATTTAAAAGAGTTTAAGCCGGATATCGTAATTGGCTTTGGTGGGTATGTAAGTGCGCCTGATCTTGGCAGGTCGTTCTATGCACATTAAAACGATGATCCATGAACAGAATTCGATCGTAGGAAAGGCAAACCAGTTGGTGATGAATAAAGTTGATAAGATCATTACTTGTTATACAAAGTGCGAGGAAGTTTTTCCTGGCGATAAAACGATCCTATTGGGAAACCCACGTGCAACCATCGCCAAAGAAGCTTCTTTTGATGAAAAGTATTTTAAGTCATTAGGCTTATCATCAGATAAAAAAACGATATTGATCATGATGGGATCATTAGGGTCAAGCAGTGTAAATGCCTTGATGAAAGATTCTTTGACAGACATGCCGAAAGATCTGCAGTTTTTGTATGTATGTGGAAAGAATAATTCGGATGATCTTCATCTATTTGATTCGCAGGAAAATGTATTTGTTGTGCCATATGTAGATACATTAAAGATCTATGCACATATTGATGGTATGATCTGCAGGGCTGGAGCAACGACGATTGCTGAATTAACGGGTCTTGGAATCCCTTCAATTATGATTCCTAGTCCTTATGTAGCCAACAATCATCAATATTACAATGCAAAAGTACTGGTGGATCAAAAGGCGGCATTTATGATCGAAGAGAAAGATTTAAATGCGACAAATCTAAAAAAAGCAATCAAAGAACTATTCATGAATGAAGAAATGATGAAACAAGTTCATCAAAATGCCCTTCGATTAGGAAAGCCTGATGCAGCTTATGACATCATCGATGAAATGGTAAAATTGATCAAAGAATAAATAAAGGGGAATTATATGTCTGTTTTAACACGATTAAAAGTATATGGAAAAGTATTGGAAAATGAACCAATGAAGAAACATACAACATACCACATTGGTGGAAATGTTGCTTATTATATAACACCACACAATGAAACGGCTTTGATGTGTATCCTGGATATATTACAGGATGAAAAAATTCCGTATCATGTAACTGGAAGAGGTTCAAATATCTTATGTGATGATACTGATTTTGATGGTGCGATCATTAATTTGGACGGTACATTAAACGATTACTATTTTGAACCGGATGGAACTCTAGTAGCTCAGGCAGGATGTTCAATTATCAATTTATCTGTGGAAGCTATGAAACGTTCTTTATCCGGGTTGGAATTTGCCTCTGGAATACCTGGTTCTGTAGGTGGTGGTCTATATATGAATGCAGGAGCTTATAGATCAAATCTTTCAAGTTTATTGATTGATGTTTGTGTATTAAAGGATGGACGTATTGAATGGATCAAAAAGGAAGATTTAGATTATGGATATAGACACTCTGCTTTTCAAGAACATAAAGATTGGACAATATTAGCTGGCCGCTTTAAACTTGAAAAAGCTGAACATAATGATATTCGAGATCTGATGGACTCAAGAAGAAAACGAAGAATGGATTCACAACCTCTGAATATGCCTTGTGCCGGAAGTGTGTTCAGAAATCCGGAAACGATCCCGGCATGGAAATTGATCGAAGAGATGGGATTAAGAGGGCATCAAATAGGTGGCGCTCAAGTCAGTACAAAGCATTGTAACTTTATCGTCAATGCGACTGGAGATGCTACAGCTTCCGATGTTCGTGCCTTGATCACAATGATCCAAGCCAAGGCAAAAGAACTGTATGATATTGATCTGATTCCAGAAGTGGAGCAGATGCATTGGTAAGAAAACAAAAAAAATCTAAAAAGAAACGTTCATTTTCAATTAGAACGTGTATCATCTTAAGCAGTATTGTTTTTGTTTTGGCTAGTTTGGTTGTTTATTATTTTTCATTTGATTCAAGGACACATGTTTTAAGCTCGAGCGGAAATTATTATTATACTGATAAACAGATTTATCAGATTGCTGATGTTAGTACGGATACCAGATTATGGCTAACACCTGGTTTTTTGATTGAGAATCGACTTGAAAGCAATCCTTTGATTGCCGATGCTACGGTACACAAATCACAAAACAAGATATCGTTTGAAATTGAAGAGAAGGTGGTCATCGGTTATTATGTACAGGACAATAAGAATTACTTGTTGACTATAGATAATGAATCGATTGAATTAGATACAAAGTATTTAAAAACGATTGTACATTTTCCACTTTTATCAGATTTTAACGAATCACAACGTAAAGAAATTGCGAAGCAGTTTAAGAAAAACGCAAAATCACTGTCTCGTTCTGTTATAGAAAAAATTGCGGAAATGGTCCCATTTCAAACTTCGTATGATGACAATATGATCAAGATGACAATGCAGGATGGTAACATTGTTTATACAAGTATGGATTCTTTAGTCATGATGGCAAATTATCAGGCGATGTTAACAGAACTTCATGGTCAGAATGCGTGTTTATTATTGGATGCACAACATTCAGCTATAGATAAGATCGACTGTGCTGATATAGGTAGTTTGATTGATGGCAGCACGAATGCCAAAGATGAAGCAAAAGAAGAAGATCAAAACCAAAATACAGAAGAAAATCAACAGGAAACGACTGATACATCACAAGAGATAACGGAAAATACCCAAAGTGTATATGATCAAGCCACAGACTGGACAATCAATAATGATCTAGGACTTGAATATTCAGCTAGTTTAGATGTTTATCGTGATCCTAATACAGGTTTACTGTATCGTTGGAATGCAGAGACAGCTTCTTATGATCAGATTGTTGAATAAGTTTGTTTTCATTGAATAGTTGCGATATAATTAGTTAATAACAGGAGGATTTTAATATGCCTATAAATAAATCAACCGAATATGGTAATATCAGTATTTCTCTTGATGCGATCTCAAGTCTAGCTGGTGGAACGATCACAGAATGCTATGGTGTTGTCGGAATGGCATCACAGAAAGCAGTTCGTGATGGTTGGGCCGAATTATTAAAAAAAGAAAATTATGCTAAAGGCGTAGTTGTCCGTCAGGATGCAGAAGGCCTTGTTTTGGATCTTTACATCATTGCTTTACATGGCATTAAGCTACATGAAGTTGTTTATGAAGCACAGAAACGTGTTAAGTATGTTTTGGAAAAAACACTAGAAGTAAAATGTTCTCAGGTAAATATCTTCGTCCAGGGCGTAAGAGTATTGAAGTAGGTGAATCACATGGAGAGAATAAGTGGAAAGTTATTTAAAGATATGTTGGCTTCAGGTATGAATAATCTTACCAATCATTCG
>OGQD01002277.1_pt1 | contig 10789 bp, 9 predicted proteins | sample 1553091 | NCBI WGS metagenome assembly OGQD01 (sample SAMEA2580290, study PRJEB22360) | human gut metagenome | biome: human gut; feature: human-associated habitat; material: faeces | place: Denmark | collected 2008/2010
CCCGAATGTTTAATTTTATCAGTTGATTCGTATTGCATTTCACGGTAATCGTCTCGTCAAAGACTCCTTTGTCTTTCGGTGTCATGATGGCTCTTACTTGAAGGATCTCTCCCGGCTTGGCGGGATGTTTGTCGAAAGATGGGCGGGCACAGCCGCAGGTTGTAGCCGCGTCTAGTATGACTAACGGGTTGTTTCCTGTGTTTGTTAATCGGAAAACAGCTTCTTTGCTTTCTCCCATTTGGATAGTTCCTAGCTGTATGGATGCCTCTTCCACTTTCACGGTGGTCTGTATTTGTGAAGCGGGTTGTTTTCCGGTGATCTCTTTTAGGTATAGCTCCCGGATATTCGGGTTGTGGATAGGATTTCCTATCACTACGACCTTATTGTCCTTATCCAATAGAAAGGTTTGAAATCTCCCGTCGGCCGGGAAATGATTCAGTTCGTTCAGTCTGTCTGATTGATCCATGCAGATAGGTTTGTCGAAATTGTCTTTTTTCAATAGATACCGTATTTCTTTCTTGTCATCGGACTGGAAGAAAAAGAGGAAGGGAACCGTTCCTTGGGTAATGGAGTCGGTGTATTGAATCAGTTCTTTCCATCGGTGCAGTTGGAGTTTGCAACTGGTACATCCTATGGAATCCACGAAAACCAGCACCTTGTGGGGGGATTTTGGCAGGGTGAAGTCTACCGTATCGGTTGCAAACCGTGCAAAGACCATGTCTTTCGGAAATCGTATCTCTTTTCCTTGCCATTCGGATACTAAATGCTTGATCTCGTCTTTTTTCTTGTCTTGGCAAGCTAGAAGGAATAATAATAGTATGATTAGATTTAAGTATTTCATGATATTTTGTCGTTATATTTTAAATGAAAGAATCGGATCGTTGCTGTTTACATCCGTGGCAAGGATCGTCCCCGTATCCTCATCTACGTCGATACCATAAATGGCATGGTCGAGCACGTACTTCCGGACGGGGTTTCCTTTGAGGTCGAATACATAGATGTATCGCCCGCCATCCTCGATATCTTCCCCTCGTTGGTATGCCTGCCCGATATCTTTGAAACTACGGCCATGAAATACGGTATAAATGAAATGGTCTGTGATATGAACATCACTGAATCCCATGATACCCGTTGGAATTCCCTCCGATTGTGAGATTGCGAATTGAGGTTCTCCATTAGGTCCGTATCGTACGGTTTGTGTAGTATCTGTGAAGTTGTATATTTCTAATGCCTCTCCTAGTTGGGTTGCCATGACCAAGATGCCTTTTTGGGGATTATAGTCGAAGAAGCTTCGCCACGCTTGCGCCAATGCAGGGCGTGCGATGTCTTCATAATTATTTTCGGTCGGGATCTGATTAGCGGAGTGAATCCATTTCCTTCTCGGTCTGTCCACTTTTGTCTATATTCACCGAGGTAGTCAGATACTAAAAAGCCCGATTCCATCGGGTAAAAGTCCAATGCCCTAACCAGCCGCTTGTCCATATCGATCGTTTCTACGGGAATGATGTTGTTCATATTTTGTTCAATCTTCCACCGGGTTGTTCGCATTTTGTTCGCATCGAGCGTCCAGATAGAATCCTTGGAGATAAACCGGAAGCAATCTGCCGATACCATTTCTTCGGGTCCCTCGCCTCGTTTGCCAAACGATGTCATATATTCCCATTCGGGGTAAGAGAAGGCATGGAAGAAATAATCTACGTTGTGCAAGTCCATGATAATAGCGATACCATCTTTGACCGCTATCCGGAATGGATAGCGGAACAAGGCGGTATCTAGGTGGATAACCTGCGCATTTAATACCTTTTCATCGGGAAAATCCTCGTAGCGGGGGAAGTGCCGTGAGGATTCCGAACAGGATACCAGACTACCTATTAATAGAACTATGTACACGTAGTAGTTCATGTGTTGTTTTAACGGTTGTATATATATTTGTAATATCCTCCATTACATGATAGAGAGCCAGCCATATAACAATCTTTGGATCCACTTTCACCGGAAGCTAGCGCTTCAATATTAGAGAAAGTAAGATCTGAGAAATTTTGTTTTCCTTCTTTCAAAAGAAAATACGAAGCACACAAGGCGCAAATGAAAATGATAGCGAAAGCTTTCTTGAAAGTAATTTGTTTCATGTCGTTTCTAATTTTTGTTACAAACGTACGGCTTGGTCTTTGGATAGCCAATCTTTTTAGGTGACTTTTAGCTGACAGTTGAAAAATAAGCCTTTTGTCTACCTATAGTCATCTTTCATCTTGCGAGTTGAATGAATTTATTCGTAGAAAGGGATGGAAAACGTATCTTTGCAGTTTCAACGAGGAATAATTATGGAGAAGCAAAATTGGAAATTTTATTGGAAGTGGAGTGTATTTGTTCTGATGACGATGATTTGCTTGTTGTCTTTTTATAAATCATACCAAAATGTAAAGTATGAATTACAAGAAGAGTCTCAAACGTTATTTCAGCGGGCAGTTCAAGATGATACAAATAGGCGGATAAAAGATTTAGGGGATGCTTTTTGTTTTTCCTATTCAGGCGCTAATCGATTGGAACGAGATAGCATTACAATCAAGACTGCCGATGCGATTATACATATGAGGAATAATAAGGAGGTGGCACGGAGGATGTCTTCACAGGAGAAGTCTGATTTTTGTCTCCAACATTGTTTGTCTATGGAGAATCCGATTCAAGTAACCTTGCTGGATAGCGCTTTTCGTGCATCTTTGTATGAACATGCGATTTCGGCTCAGACCGTAACTTGTTATACCTTTATAGACAAGACGGAATGTAGCTCTTCAGATACTTCTTTTTATCAATCTTTCATACCATTAAAAGATATTGTTTTTGGAGCGAATCGGACGATCGTTTTACAAGCGTTTGTTCAATTTCCTTTCCTTTATATAGTAGGTGAAGTGTTTTTGCGAAATATATTTTGGATTCTGGCAATGGTTATTCTCTGGGTTATTGCGATTGTCTTGACATGGAAAAGACCAAGGATAAATATCTTACCGCTACAAGAAGCACCTAAAGAGATGATACAAATAACAGAAGATATCTTGTTCGATGAAACACATGGCGTATTGCATTATCATAGGCATCGTATCGAATTGGCAAATCAACGGCTGAAACTGTTTTGTATTTTATTAGAACATAAAGGATATTTCATTGAGTCTAATCGGCTGAAAGAAGAAATCTGGCCGGATGGAAGTGTGTCCAAAGACGCTCTTACCGCTACGGCTAAAAGGCTTAAAGAGGATTTGTCTCCTATTCCGGATCTGGTGATTGAGAGTGCTCGGGGGCATGGCTATGTGCTGAAGTGTGGTGGGTAGGTTTTACAAGGTGGGTTAGTGTATTTTTTTGAATGTTTATATTCTTCTCGACTTCGTCTTCTAAAAAACACGTACGTGAATTTTTAGAAACACGTACGACTTTTAGTAAAAACACGTACGAGTTTTTCGGAAAATATAATGATGTTTTTACACGCTGATTATCAGTTATTTATAGATAAAATTAAAATTGCCTACTTGTTGTAATTAATTTAATATGGTTCTCATGGAATAATAAAGATTACCACCAAACTTGTTTGTCATTTTCATATGTGAATATGCGTTCTTCTTCTCCTTTGGTTAAGTCTTTTAACAACAAGAGAGCATTGTCTGGTACATTTGTATAGGTTAGCTTTGATTCAATAGCTCTTTGTTGGCCTAATGACATCCAATGGTTATATTCCCAATAGAATAGCTCATATAGATCACCTGCGTGGATGTTATTATCATCGTTTCTTGGCGTATAAATGATCTTATTGATAGATACCGGTTTGTTGAAGTCCAAGCCTACCCATGGATAATCAACCGTAGAAGGGGCTTCATAGTAAGTTAGGATATCTTTGTCAAATACTTTGGATTTATCCATTGGCATAGTATCGTAACGAACCGAGGCATTTGTTCCAATGATTGTGCCGGTTAATTCTTTTTCCTCCTTGTCTGAGTAGAAAGCGAGTTCGGCTAGATTACAACCCTTGTTTTTTGCTGATACATAGCGCCAATAGCGATATGTTTTTTGAGGTTTTATCTCGAAAGAATCTGCGGACAATAACCAATGAGAAATCGTATGTATTGTATCAGGATCGGAGAAATCCGGATTATTGGAAGCTTCAAAATGTCCTCCGGTGAGAGTTTTTGCATAATCGAAAATATGTTTTGCGAGATAGTATTTCCTAGATAATATAACTTTCTTTCGTTTACTGGTATCTGCATGTAGATATTTTATTCTACCTCGTGAATCAAGTATGAATGGATCTGTAATAGGATGAATACCTTGATTGTCATAATAAAGTGGGAGATAGGCAATATCTTTTCCTATTTCATTGAAGTAACAAACTTTTCCTTTTTGTGTACCGTAACATATAGGTACCCATTTCTGATTGTCGAAAACGGCTAGGTAGGCATGTTTATGGTTTCGTTTTTTTTGTGTTGGAATCATGATATCACAAGTTTTCATGTATTCGGAGGTAACATCTTTCATGAAAATATTCCGGAAGAGGTCGGGCACGACCTCTTCGGTTGTATTCAGCTTTACGAGATCTTGATTAATAGCGTATGTTCGCCTATACACTTTAGCCATCTTCTGGCTAGGTTTATGCAGTATATCCGGATCTGTTTTTGTCTCGCATCCTCCAAACGCTAGATTCTTTCCTGTATTATCTAAAAGTACATTCCAATAATGCCCCATCGAGCGGAAAGGCCATTGTGGTGTGAAATCTAGCATGACGGGAATTCCTATGCTTCTCATCATAGCTAACGCTATTAACGAGAATTGATTACAAGTGCCGAATGATATCATGCTCCTAGTGGAGGTTTTTGCTATGAACGGAATGGAATATACCGAGTTTTCAGGAACTAATTTCTTCTCTAAAAACTGATTGATATGCTTACAAGCCCAAAATGCTGAGTTTTGCATATCGGAAGAATAGCTGAAGTCGTTGAGTTCTGTTAATGTCGTAGAATCTATTTGTTGGTACATGCCAGTCCTCCAATCCTCCAGTACATCCATGGCTCCGATAGAGTAGGGCAATAGGTATTCACAGAAGTCATCAAAATTTAAATGTCGGCTCCAAGGGGCATCTTCCCATAGGTGGAAAGCCTGCTCGATATTTTGAATAAGAAAATCAGCTGTAATTATACGAATGTCTTCTTGTATCGGGAATGAGGTGTTCTCGTGGATTTTAGAGATTCTATCAATGCGATTGGCAAGATAAGGTGTATCATGATAACGCCCCTCTTTTTGTGTTTGAAGTATTATAGAGTCAATTTGTTTATTATATGTGTTGGTGATTTTCCCGCAATAAGAATAATGCCCGGGCATATTCTTAATAAGAAAGCAAGCTGCACGATATTTCAAGGAATCATTTTTGTAATGTTCCAATACCTGTTCTAATTCACGGCGGTTTTCGCCTGCTCTTTCAAGAGCGAATGAGAGTTGTCTGTCTTCTTTGAAATTGTGACAAGAGACTAAACTAGATATAAGTAGCGTGATCCAAAAAAGTTTCATTCGTTTTATTTGTTCTTTTTGCGAAGGACGGTGTTTTAATAGATTGCTCGTTTCATATCGTATTTAATTTTTCACAAACATAAGTTTATTCCTTTTCATGGCCAATTGTTTTAGCTGACTTTTAGCTGACAGACAAAAAATGAGGGTTTGTTGGCATAAAGTTATGTATTTGTATTGCTATCATTTCAACAGGTAGTCCAAGAGGATACAGATCGGCGTATCAAAGAACTTGGGGATGATTTTTGTTTTTCTTATACAGGGGGGGCACTTCAGATATTATCATTAGATAGTACTTTTCGTGCATCTTACCGTTACGGCTAAAAGGCTTAAAGAGGATTTGTCTCCTATTCCGGGTTTGGTGATAGAGAGTGCTCGGGGTAAAGGATATTCACTAAAGATCGTTTCGGGAGAGTAAATTCTCCATTTCAACGTTCATTTGATGGTTTATTCGTGTGATGAGCTTGCTATCGGCAGTAGTACTGACTTGGCTAAGTAATATATACTGTGTCGGGCAAGTCAGTATATATTACTTAGCCAAGTCAGTATTGCTCTTAGGATTGCCAATCTAAGGTCACCTATTTATATCGTGAGTTGAATGAATTTGTGCAAACAATGTTAATTATTTTTGTCCGGGTAAACCTCGTTCATCAATAGGATAGAACATGGTCAACCTATATAAAGGAAATTGCACGATACGATGTGCAATTTTGTATATTTGTCCTTTAAACATGAATCGATATGGAGACCTTATTTCGTTCCTTTAGAACTCAATTAGAGCATACTTCGACAGAAGTCGTGCGCTTTCTTCACGATCAGATCGCATGGGATAGTCGATTGGTTGCGATTTTAGGTGCTCGTGGTGTTGGGAAGACTACCCTATTGTTGCAGCATATCAAATTGTATGATCGTGAGGATGAGTCTTTGTATGTTACGGCAGATGATTTCTATTTTACCAAGTATCGGTTATTCGACATGGCTTATCAATTTTATAATCTGGGTGGGAAAAAACTTTATATTGACGAGATTCATAAATACAAAGATTGGTCTAGGGAGGTGAAGAATATATACGATCAAATTCCTGGTCTTCAAGTTATCTATACAGGTTCGTCTATTCTTGATCTGGAGAAAGGTGGTGCGGATTTAAGTCGCAGGAAGGTAGAGTATAGATTACCCGGACTTTCTTTTCGGGAATATTTGAATATATCGCAGGGGTGGCAGCTTCCATCGTATTCGTTGGAAGAGATTCTTGCTGGGAAGGTTGAGTTCCCTTATAAGGAAGCTCGTCCACTCAAATTATTTAATGATTATTTATCGACAGGTTATTATCCATTTTTTCAAGATACGGAATATCTCTTGCGTCTGCGTAGCGTGATTAACCAAATGGTGGAATCTGATATTCCGATTTTTGCGGATATGACGGTGGCTTCTGCCGTAAAGTTGAAGAAATTATTATATGTATTAGCTCAAAGTGTCCCTTTCAAACCAAATTATACGAAGTTGGCGAGAGATTTGGATATCAGCCGGAATGTGTTGCCCGACTACATGAGTTATTTGGAGAAGGCAGGTCTGGTTAATTTACTGCGAGAAAAAGCGCAGGGCTTGAAATTATTGGAGAAAGTAGAGAAGATCTATCTGAATAATACGAATCTGGCTTATGCGTTGTCGGAGCAGGTACCGGATATCGGTTCCGTGCGTGAGACGGTTTTTCTATCTTGGATGCGAATCGTATGCTTCGTTACTTCTTCTGCGATTTCAGACTTTGAGATAGATGGCCGAACCTTTGAGATTGGGAGAAAGAATAAGACGCGGCAACAGATCAAGCAAGCGGCGGATGGGTATGTGGTGAAAGATGACATAGAGTATGCTTTCCGCAATATGATTCCTTTATGGATGTTTGGCTTTATCTATTGAATATCCATCAAGGTCTTGCCACGATCATTACATAATCCCTCTCGAACACTTTAGGATCGTCTAAGAATTTGATCAGGTCTTTTTGGCGGGAGGAGCCTGTGCGTTTAACGGTCTCACGCATTTCGGTGACGGTGCGAATCATATAAACACAGTCATCGGTTTGTCCGTCTGGCCAGAACGGAAGTCCATCATCTATATCATTGATAAATCCTCCGGAGCTTTTGGGTAAGGCGTATGTTTTCTTCTCTTTCTTGAGATAGACTACTCGATGGGTGATAACCGGTTTGTAATCGTCCAGCCATCCCAGCCAATTATAGATGGCGGGAGAACCTTTTTGAAAGACTCCCATAAATAGCCCATTCGGATTCTCCAAGAAAGAACGAAGACCGGTCGGTTTATCTTGATTGTCTTTATGAAGCGCATATAAAGGGGTGATCGAGTGGGAACTTGAAAGCTGGTATACCGTATCTCGATAAGGAATCAAGAAATTTATTCGGTCTTGATCCGTATTCCAATAAAAGGTTTGAAACCGGGTGATCGTATCCGGAGAGACGTTAATATCTTTGGCATCCGCAAGGATGAATTTGCAAAGCGTATCTCCTCGAAGGTTGAATGTCGTTATTCCTTTCGGGATTTTAGAGCCTTCCGCATAATCACAAAGCATATATCCCGAGGAGGAGAAGCCTACTATTTGACTGGCATCCGCATTTATCGAATATTTGGTAGGCAGGTTTTCGGGGAATATATAATTCTGAATGGTCAGCATCGTATCTAATGTGGGTAATTCCCCGATACATGGCCTTATATCGTTGAATGTGGTCGAATCTTTTTTATTGTCTTGGTCGAGGTCGCTCAAGGCGCAGTACATACGGGTTGTTTTCCTGTCGTAAAATAGATTAAGGCCGTTCATCCCATGGTTCCATTTATAATCCAAGGCCTTAAATCCATATCGTTTGCTGGGAATGCCTTGCTTACGATAATAAATACGTGGGTTATTGAATGTGATGAAAGCGTCGCTATCCGGAATAGCGATCGCTTGTGTTACCGTGTAACGAGCGTCTCCAACATTATAATATTCCAGCTTAGAGGCTATTTGACTCAGTTTCAACATCGCCGGATGGTCCAGCGCCTTTTCTATATCAATGAGGGCCGGAGTCGTTGAACTATTATATTCCGGTTCATATTGGGGAGAGGTGGGTTGATTCCTTTGTTGGCAACTATTTAAGAGCAATGCAAGGAACAATAAGCATGTTGAGAACTTGGTGATCATGATTGGATACGTATTGTTTATCGCAAACATATGTAAAATAATTGATTGTAACAAATGATTTTACGAATTTATCATAGATTTGCGATAGCCCCGTAAATAGTATCTGGATAGAAATGATACCTATTGTGATTTTATGATTTAGCGTTCTTTTTCTTAAGCGGAAGCCTTGGGAAAAGCTTTCGGAAACGAACTAGGTGGCTTGTTACGTTACTTCCTGCGATAATGAGGGTAACGGCTAGGATGATCAGGATGATTCCGCAACACAATCGTAACGTTAGTGATTCACCGAAGACAGTCACTCCGAAGAATACGGCGATCAACGGTTCCAAGGCTCCGAGGATCGCCGTCGGGGTGGAGCCGATATATTGGACCGCCAGTGTCGTGCAAAGGAAAGAGATAGCGGTTGGGAATATGGCTAAAGCGATCAGGTTACCCCATAAATACCAATCATGGACAATGTGAAGGCTCCTGCCGAAATCTACACGGACTAAAAACAAGGTCATTCCGAAAAGCAAGACATAGAACGTAAGTTTCAACGTAGCGATATTCTTCAATAGCGGACGATTCGCGCCTACGATATAAATAGCATAGGAAAGAGCGGAAGCCATGACCAACAGGACACCGGTTAAACTAAGAGTCGTTCCGTCGCCACTTTTATAAAGTAAGCCGATACCGCCTAATGCCAGCAAGATACAAAAGATGGTTTGCAACGTTAATTTCTCCTTGAAGACAAACGCCATGATCAGCGCCACTAAGATCGGATAGACAAACAGCAAAGTCGAGGCGATGCCTGCTTCCATATAATTATAGCTTTGGAATAACGCTAGGGAAGAGAAGGAAACCAACAACCCCATGAGGATTAAAGGAACGATCTCGTTGGGTTTCAACTTAAAGTTCCGCCCTCTCGCTTTGATCATGATACCCAATACCGGGATCGCGAATAAATATCTGAAAAATAGGACTGAATCCGGATTCATACCGGCTTTATACAAGGGTAGGGCGAACAAGGGGTTCATTCCATAAGTCGCTGCGGCGATAGCCCCTAGAACATATCCTTTTGCTTTTGCATTCATGATTAAAAATATTAGCGCGCAAAAGTAGTATATTCATGATAAATATTATATATTTGTAGATTATCATTTCAATAAATCGTTAACTAAAAAGTAATAAATATGCCTCCAGCAGCAAGACTGACAGATATGCATACATGTCCTATGCAAACCCCGGCTTGGCCATCACCGATACCCCATGTAGGCGCTCCTATCGTAGGGCCGGGAGCGCCGACTGTTGTAATCGGCAAGCTACCGGCGGCGGTAATGGGGGATAATTGTGTTTGCGTAGGTCCGCCGGACACGATCATTAAAGGATCTTCCACCGTGATGATCTGCGGTAAACCTGCCGCCAGAATGGGAGATACGACAGCTCACGGAGGGCAAATCGTATTGGGATGTCCCACCGTTATAATAGGTGGTTAGGAGGATCTGCGGCATATAATATATGTATATTGTGAGAATATTACTATCTTTGCCGCCACTTGAAAACTAAAAATAACAAGACATGGAAACAGTAGTAAGTGGAATCAGACCAACAGGTAATCTGCATCTAGGCAATTACTTTGGCGCGGTAAAGAGTTTCTTGCGGATGCAAGATGAGTATAATTGCTTCTTCTTTATCGCTGATTGGCATTCGTTGACTACTCACCCGCATCCTGACAATATACGAAATAGCGTAAAGACGATCCTCTCGGAATATCTGGCTTGTGGTATCGATCCGGAAAAAGCTACCATTTATATTCAGAGCGATGTGCCGGAGGTGGTAGAGTTGTATCTATATTTGAATATGAACGCCGGTATCGGCGAGTTGATGCGTACGGCTTCCTTTAAGGATAAGGCCCGTCAGCAGTTGCATATCAGCCGGGAAGGATGTGAAGGCGATGTAGAGAAAGAGATTTTTAATGAAGGTAATAAACATAGCGTAAGCGCTGGTTTGTTGACTTACCCGACCTTGATGGCCGCCGATATTATTATCCATAAGGCGTTGAAGGTTCCTGTAGGTAAGGATCAA
>OGQD01002279.1_pt1 | contig 10775 bp, 9 predicted proteins | sample 1553091 | NCBI WGS metagenome assembly OGQD01 (sample SAMEA2580290, study PRJEB22360) | human gut metagenome | biome: human gut; feature: human-associated habitat; material: faeces | place: Denmark | collected 2008/2010
AATCGTCCCTACATTCACGTGCGGTTTCGTACGCTCGAATTTTTCCTTAGCCATTCCAGTTCCTTAAATAATCAAATAAATCAAAAATCCAGAAGCAAGCTAATCGGTGGTGCCCATGGGCAGGATCGAACTGCCGACCTCTCCCTTACCAAGGGAGTGCTCTACCACTGAGCCACATGGGCGCACCTTCAAACTCCAGCCGTACCGCACCGTGGAGCGGGTGAAGGGAATCGAACCCTCGTCTTAAGCTTGGAAGGCTTCAGCTCTACCATTGAGCTACACCCGCTTACCGCTTAACTCCACCACGCAGCACAAGCCGCTACAGCATCAATCTGGTGGAGGGAGAAGGATTCGAACCTTCGAAGGCTGAGCCGACAGATTTACAGTCTGTTCCCGTTGACCGCTTGGGTATCCCTCCGGGAGAAACCGGGATTATCCAGAGCGATTTACAGACTGTCAACAGGGTCGCAGCCTGATTTGCACAAAAAAACCGGGCAGCGCCCGGTTTTTTTGCGACGGCCTGGATCACTTCATTCCCATGACCCAAGTTGCCAGTTTCTTGGCTTCGTCTTCGGTGACGTTGTTGGGAGGCATCGGGATCTGGCCCCAGTTGCCCTTGCCGCCGGACTTGATCTTGGCAGCCAGGGTAGCGACCGCGCCCTTGTCCGCCTTGTACTTGGCGGCAACGTCCTTGTAGGCCGGGCCGACCAGTTTCTTGTCCACCGCATGGCAGGTCATGCAGTTCTTGGCCTTGGCCAGGGCTTCGTCAGCCTGGGCCTGGCCTGCAACGATAACGCCGGCAGCAGCCATGAGGGCAATATAAGCAGCTTTCATTTTTCTCGCTCCATTTTTAGTGATTAACGCTTCGATAGCCTGACGACACTATCTGGGGCGGATCATACGTCCGCAGCCGGCGACGACAAACGATCAAATGCAACAAAAAATTTCCGGAGGTTTTCGCCTCCGGGCCGAATGATACCGGCTGACAGGCAAAAATCCGAGCCTTTTACTCAGGAACGGCGCTGGATTTGTCGCACATCGCGCACTGCGCCCTTGTCGGCGGAGGTCGTCATCAGGGCGTAGGCCTGTAGCGCGGCGGATACGGTGCGTTGCCGACTCTCCGGCTGCCAGGCGGCTTCGCCCTTCGCATCCATCGCCGCGCGCCGCGCCGCCAGTGTTTGCTCGTCCACCGCAAGATGGATGCGCCGCCCCGGAATGTCGATCTCGATGCGGTCGCCCTCTTCCACCAGACCGATCGCGCCGCCGTCCGCCGCTTCCGGCGAGGCGTGGCCGATCGAAAGCCCCGATGTGCCGCCGGAAAAACGCCCGTCGGTGAGCAGCGCGCATTCCTTGCCCAGGCCCATCGATTTCAGATAGGAGGTGGGATACAGCATTTCCTGCATGCCCGGCCCGCCCTTCGGGCCTTCGTAGCGAATCACCACCACGTCGCCGGCCACGACCTTGCCGCCGAGAATGGCTTCCACCGCCGTATCCTGGCTCTCGAACACGCGCGCCCGACCGGCGAATTTCCAGATCGACTCATCGACGCCCGCCGTTTTGACGATGCAGCCGTCCTCCGCGATATTGCCGTACAGCACGGCCAGCCCGCCGTCCTGCGAATAGGCATGGGCCTGATCGCGGATGCAGCCACCGGCGCGGTCGGTATCCAGTTCCGGGTAGCGCGCGCTCTGGGAAAAAGCCGTCTGCGTCGGGATGCCGCCCGGCGCGGCGCGGAAGAATTCGACGACTTCCGGCGCAACATCCTGTTTCACATCGTAGGCGGCGATTGCCTCGCCCAGGGTGCGCGCATGCACGGTCGCCACCGAGGTATCCAGTTTGCCGGCGCGCGCCAGTTCGGCCAGGATGCCCATGATGCCGCCAGCGCGGTGCACGTCCTCGATGTGGTAATCCTGAGTGGCCGGCGCCACCTTCGCCAGACAGGGCGTGCGGCGCGAAATGCGGTCGATGTCGGCCATCGTGAAATCCACCTCGGCCTCGCGCGCCGCCGCCAGCAGGTGCAGCACGGTGTTGGTCGAGCCGCCCATCGCCACGTCCAGCGTCATGGCGTTCTCGAACGCCGCTTTGGGCGCGATGCTGCGCGGCAGCACGCTGGCGTCGTCCTGCTCGTAATAGCGCCGGCACACTTCGACGATCTGCCGCCCGGCGCGCAGGAAAAGCTGCTTGCGGTCGGCGTGCGTCGCCACCACGGTGCCGTTGCCGGGCAGCGACAGACCGAGCGCTTCGGTCAGGCAGTTCATCGAATTGGCGGTGAACATGCCGGAACAGGAGCCGCAGGTCGGACAGGCGGAACGCTCGAATTCATCCACCTCGGCATCGGAACATGCGCTATCGCCCGCCTTGATCATGGCGTCGATCAGATCGACGGCGATGGTCTTGCCCTCCCACTTCACCTTGCCCGCTTCCATCGGCCCGCCGGACACGAAAATCGCCGGAATGTTGAGCCGCATCGCCGCCATCAGCATCCCCGGCGTGATCTTGTCGCAATTGGAGATGCACACCATAGCGTCCGCACAATGCGCGTTGACCATGTATTCCACCGAATCGGCGATCAGATCGCGCGAAGGCAGCGAATACAGCATGCCGCTGTGGCCCATGGCGATGCCGTCGTCGATGGCAATGGTGTTGAATTCCTTGGCAATGCCGCCCGCCGCTTCGATCTCGCGCGCCACCAGTTGCCCCATGTCCTTCAGGTGCACGTGGCCCGGCACGAACTGGGTGAAGCTATTGACCACGGCGATGATCGGCTTGCCGAAATCGCCGTCCTTCATGCCGGTGGCGCGCCACAGCGCGCGCGCGCCGGCCATGTTGCGGCCGTGGGTGGAAGTGCGGGAACGGTATTGAGGCATTCGCTATCTCCAGATGAACGGGCGAGAAAAGCCCGGCAATCGTGAGTCGATCCGGGCGGGGTCGATATAATCGGGAGATTCTAGCCCAAAGCCCTTCGACCATGCTGCTCCACCCGCAGTTCGACCCCGTCGCCTTTTCCCTCGGCCCACTTTCCGTGCACTGGTACGGCCTGATGTATCTGGTCGCTTTCGCCCAGTTCATCGCCCTGGGCCGGCTGCGCATCCGCCGCCACCTCGCCCCGGTGAATGCCGAGCAACTGGACGACCTCCTCTTTTACGGCGTGCTCGGCGTGATCCTCGGCGGACGCCTCGGGCAGGTACTGTTTTACGAACCCGCCTACTATTTCGCGCACCCGCTGGAAATCCTCGCCGTATGGAAGGGCGGCATGAGCTTTCACGGCGGCTTTCTCGGCGTGCTCGTCGCCATGACCCTGTGGGCGCGCAAGACCGGCCTGAGCTGGCTGACCGTCACTGACTTCATCGCCCCCCTGGTACCGCTCGGGCTGGCCGCCGGACGCGTCGGCAACTTCATCAACGGCGAACTGTGGGGACGGCTGGCTGACTCCGACCTGCCTTGGGCCATGGCCTTTCCGCAATCCGGCAGCCTGGAGCCGCGCCACCCCTCGCAGCTCTACCACGTCGGTCTGGAAGGCTTCGCACTCTTCGCCCTGCTGTGGTGGTGGTCGGCCCGCCCCCGGCCACGCGGCGCCACCTCCGGCCTGTTCCTGATCGGCTACGGCATCTGCCGCTTCCTCACCGAATTCTTCCGCGAACCGGACGCCGGCATCTTCGGCCAGTCCTACATCATCAGCATGGGGCAATGGCTGTCGCTGCCGATGGTGCTGGCGGGCGTTGCCCTGTTTGTCTGGGCTTGCCGGAAGCAAACGGGCCAGCCTTGACAACTGGATCGGCATACCACGCCGCAAAGCCGCGAACGCTGGAATAGCGTTGTCCTCCTGCCAGAGACTTACGGCAATCTGCCGTACGCACCAACGACTGGCCAGAAGGAAAAAATAAGCGCCGGGGCAACTCCCCCGACGCTCACCAAAACGAGCATTCAGTCCCGCCTCAATGTTCGGCGCTGCACTTTCCGGTCAAGGCCATCTCCAAGTCCGCGATGTCCGCCTTGCCCTTTTCTTCCGAAACCTGCTCCAGATCGGCGCCACCGACGAAAGCGCCCAGCTTGATGAATTGCCGGAAGAAATAATTCTTCCCCGCCTCAAGCATCAACTCCAAGGCGTTTGGAGAAAATTCGGATTCGGTTTCGATCCTGTGTTTCTCTCCGCCCTTGACCTGCGTGTAGAAAAAGATGTTCGGCGCACTCTCGCCAATACATTTGCCGTCAATCCACAGGTCTTTCTTGAGATGCTTACCTATAAGGCTATTGCGATAAATGTAAACCCCCGCCTTGCCCTCGCCCGGCGTTTCAAAGCGCTTGGCTTTCTCCGAGACTTCCGGCGAAGCCATGTCGACAGAAGCGCAGCCGGTAATCAGCAAGGTGGCTGCAAGGGCCAGGGGTACAAATTTGTTCATGAAATTTCCTTTCAGTTAGAGGTGGGTTGGTAAAAATTTGAAGGGTTATTTATAAAGGCAGGCCAATCAACCGCTGTGCGTACAGGCCATCGCCCAGGCGCTTTTGCGCGGCGTCCGGGTCGTAGCCCAAGCGTTCGAGCAGGTAGTTCGAACTCAGGAAGGATTTGAGATTGGTCAGCGCCGGGTTCGTCTCCACCAGATAGCGGTGGCTGCTCGACGTCTGGAACAGACCGTTCCCGACACCGGGCAGCACCGCATCTGATACCTCCACCCGCTGCTGGCTCGTATCCGGCAGACTCTGGCCTTGCTGGGTGATTTTGATGAACGGGCCAGGAACCGGAATGTGCGCCAGCGCGGGAGCGGCTGAATTCAGGATCAGCGTGCAGATCACTCCAGATAGCGGCACGGTGGAACAGGCGGCATCGGGTCACATCCATGGACCTACGCCTCATTGCCTATTGGATGAGGCAGTGGAATCTTGTTCACTATTTTCAGCACCAACAGTTTCTTTATAGCTTTCTTTTGCTTTGCGCCAACCAAGGGGGTCATTGGTAAATGCCTGAAGATTTAGGGTAGCTGATTGAAGAGCGACAGAGGCAAATACCATCATTGACGTCCCAATCAGAGCACCACCTACGACAAGATAGAGGTGCAGCTCGAAATACAGGGGAGCAAAAGTCAGTACAGCACCTAAAACCCCCAATAAAATTGACACATGGGAATTCAGATTCCCATTTTTATCAAATAAATTAATTTATACCCCCTCACAGTTTGCCTTCATGATTCATTGAGTTCAGAAGCCAGGAGCAGGGCGCCAAGAAATATCTTCCGGTAAGTCTCTCCCCTCTAGAAAACAACAAAAAGCCTCAGAAATTTTATCAGCAATGAGCCACTCATCAGACTGCATTGCTATTTCCCCCGCACGAAAAACCAGCAAAGTTCCATCCGGGAAAGCTTTATTTTTTTTACTGCCAAACGCCCGATACCTCTTCCCTGTATTTGAATCATAAAATTCCAACAGACAAGTCACTCCACCGCCAGCAACCTGTAGGTACGAACCTTGAGCATCTGTAATTGAGGCATAAGATGAAGGCCCGTAGCTTCGCAATGAGGAAACCATTTTTTTAACCATAGTTGGTTTGGGGTTTTCAACAGGGAGTTTCCCTTCACACTCTAATATCATTCAGCCCCCATCAAGGCAAATAATCGGCCAGTCGGCTCATTCGCTCCGTCACCCGCGTCTCATGCGCTCTAAAGCGTTTCCAGAGCCTTGCAATCATGGTTTCTGCTCCTTCCCGTTATCCAAGGGAATGAAGGATGGAATCCCCTCCCCACGATATGGGAAGCAGCCTCCCCTGCCAGCCCGGGAATTGCAGCCCAGAATTCAGGGTTGCGATACATGACCATGGTAGGCGCCGGCCCAGAAGCAGGAATCACCAACATGGGGTTTCCGAGCAGACGGTTGGTCGTGGGTCAGACATGATTTCTCGGAATCGTATCTGGCTCCGTTTTCCCTGTGGGCGGATGAATAGAAGCCTCCCCGCTCTCTTTTCCTCTTTCTTCCATTTCCTTCCGACGTGCCTCGATCTGACTTTGGTAACGCTTGCGATCACGGATATTGAGAAAATAAAGAATAACCACCGAAACAATGCCGGGAAGGCAAATGGCAGTCGACCACATCCTCCGCCAGCGCACCTTGCCAGGGGAGTCAATGTCATGCGGCCCGATACCCAAAAAAACATCCAGCCACGGCCCAATGATGTGAGCATTCCAGGCAAAGGCCCAAGCTGCCGAAAACAGGCCCACCATGAATAATAGCGATCTAAAATTTTCGAGCTTCTCATGCTGCCGCATTCGCTCTGTCATTCGTGCATCATGTGCTTTAAAGCTTTTCCAGAGCCTTGCAATCATGGCTTCTGCTCCTTCCTGTTATCCAAGGGAATGAAGGATGGAATTCCTCCCACGATATGGGAAGCAGCCTCTCCTACCAGTCCTGGAATTGCGGCCCAGAGTTCGGGATTACGATACATGACCATGGTAGGCACCGGCCTGAACGGCTGTGCGGCGAGGGAAGAAAGTCAGGGATGGAGAAAGAAGAGTGAGCGGCGGAATTCATGGGGCATGCGCATCAAAAACGAAGCCTCAGGGGGTTAGCGTTCGGCGCTGCACTTGCCGGGAAGCGCCATCTCCAGTTCCGCAATGTCCGCCTTGCCCTGTTCTTCCGAAACCTGCTCCAGATCGGCACCACCGACGAAAGCGCCCATCTTGATGAACTGCCGGATAAAGTAGTTCTTCCCTGCCTCAAGCATCAACTCCAAGGCATTTGGAGAGAATTCAGATTCGGTTTCGATCTTGTGTGTTTCCCCGCCCTTGACCTGCGTATGGAAAAACACATTCGGCGCGCTCTCGCCAACGCACTTGCCATCGATCCACAGGTCTTTCTTCAACGACTTGCCGACAAAGCTGTTGCGGTAGATATAAACCCCCGCCTTGCCTTCGCTGGGCGCTTCAAACCGCTTGGCTTTTGCAGAGGCTTCCGGTGAAGCCATGTCGACAGAAGCGCAGCCGGTAATCAGCAAGGTGGCAGAAAGGGCCAAGGGTGCAAAGTGACGCATGAAAATTCCTTTCAGTTAAAAAAAAACAGCTTGTGAAAACGGGTGGTGGGATTCATCCGCTTGGCACCTCACTTGCTTAGCCAACGATGAAAGAAGCGGCGCAATCCCCTTGGTTCAGCGGGCTTTTCTGGTTCGGACAGGTGGGCTTCTTCCTCGGGAGGAGGGAGTTCGTCGAGGATGGCGCTTGGTGTTTCCCCATTAGCTTTGATCTGTTGCAAATAAATTGGACTAGATAACCAATCTAACATCGCCTCATCTAATAGAATTGATGCTCTAACAAGAGGATGATTTCCATTTGTTTTATAAGTATAGCGATCTGCAATACTTGACCCCCCCCACCAAGACAGGTCAGGGTTTACAAAATAACTTCCTATTCTGTAATCATGGCAAGGCAATCGGATTTCTTTCTGTTGAATTCGCTTATGCCAAGGCGTGAACATTTCTAATACCCACTCAATATCATCATCCTGTTTTGCATATTTTTCCAGCGCAAGATAAAACGCCTCTGCCCGCTGACGCAGTAGCTCATATTTGTGCATAAACCCCTCCGGTCAACGAAGGGTAGTCGGATTCACAGGCTTTGGGTCAGACCATAGTGTTCGGTTTGGAACAATTATTTGCGTTGTATTTGGTGTAGTCCTGATAGAGCCTTGACTTGTCTGTGCTACCTCTGAGACAAAAACCATCGGATTTGCCCCTGGTTTTGGCGTGATCGCATAATATTCGACGCCGTTCTGGAGCATCTTGGCCGCTTGCGCAGCCGGTAGCCCTAGCGCCTGTCCTACCTGTTGAGGTGACATTTTTGCCAGAGCCTGTGCTTGTTCAGAGGAAACCCAAAAAGCGGTAGTTGGGCTGACACCATTACCTTTGGGCACTACCTTCAGTAGCATTGTCTCGGAATTGACGACCGCAGCGGTCGGTAACGAGTTGCCTGATTCAAGCCATTCAATAATAAATCGATTTGCCAAATCATCGCTCAACCCCGGACTTCCCGCCTTCAACTCTGCCATCATGGCTTGCGCTTGCGGCGTAGCCATAACCTCATTGGTCACTTTGACGCCTTGCGGCGTGAAATCCGCATAACTTGCCCTAGCCAACGTGTTGTACTGCGCCACGTTATTGACCGCCCTAGCGGCCAGCACTGCCTCCAACGTGACCGGAGCCATACCCAAAACCGCATAAGTATACGCAGCCGCCTCTGGACTCATCCCCAGCGATTGCAGCACCTGCTCACCGTAAGTTGTCGCTACATCGCCCGTCCACGCCTGCTTCATACCCGCCTGCGCGTAGTCGGCGCTGATCGTGCCGGTCACGGCGCCGGCGGCGCAGCCGATGCCGCTGGTGCAAAGCGCCGCACTACCAGCAACGCCCAATGAGCCAAGCGTTCCCTGTGCTGCACCAGCAAAGCGCGGGCCGAGCTTGTTCTGCGACCAAATGTCTCCGGCTTGGTCGAACACGCTGTACCGGAACAGCGATTCCCCGCTGGCATCTCGTTGAATGCCCAACATGGCTTGTTCCGCAGTCATTGACGTACCCGAATCCTGCAAGCTCCTGAGGTAGCTGTAAGCGGGATCAGTGATAGGCACGCCATCGGCGCAGCGAACCATTGCGCATGCGGCAGCCGTCAAACGACCTTCTTTTTCCGGGTCGCCTTTCGCCAATTCCTTGATGCGCAGCTTCTCATCCGGATGCAACTGCCGGTTATAGGTATCGACCATCTGCGCGGCATTGATGGCCGCATTGGCGTCCTTGCCGAGCAGGGTCGCCGCCAGCGCCGCGCCCAGGCTGGCCGCCACCGACCCCAGGGACTGCTCGAACCCGGCTTCCTTGAGGCCGCCGTCCAGATCGTTCAGCCACGGACTCAGCAATTCCGCCGTCGCCGCGCCCAGGGCCGCGCCGCCGCATTCGCTGCCTTGCACCTTCGCCGCCGCGCATTGCACCGCCGCATGGGCCAGGGCCTTGGCGATCACCGTTTCATTGCCCCGCCCCCAATCGCCGATCTCGCTCGTCAGCGTTTGCGCCAGCGTATTCACCAGCGCCGTTTGCAGGGTTTCGTTCAGCGGCTTGCCGAGCACCACCGATTGCACGCCCGCGCCAATCGCGGCTTTCGTCGAGTAGAGCGCGAAGCGTTCGGCAAAGCTGGCCTGACCCGGATTCAAGACCAGCAGGCCGTCTTTTTGCAGGGAACCGACCACGCCTTGCGTGATACCCGCCGTCAGCATCGAGGCGACGTAACCTTTCAGGGCGTCGTCCGAGAAGGTCATTTTCAGGGTGTCGCCCAGGTTGCCTTTGTTGTTGATGAGGTTAACCGCGGCGCTGCCCGCCATCGACGAGATGCCCGCCGTCAGGGCGACGTTGGCCCAACCGGCGGCGGCGGTGCCAACCGCCGTACCGGCATTGACCATCGCCGTAGTGCCGGCGGCTGCCATCGCAGAGCCGGAACCCGCGCCCGCACCCGCTGCCGAGCCGATGGCTCCACTCGCTGCCCCGGCCGTGAAGTACGCCACCACGATGGCGATCACGGCAGCGGCGACGCCGCCCAATCCCGACTGGCTGTACTTGAAGCTGTCGTGCACCTCCTTCACCTGTCGCCAATCGACCTCGCCCCGCGCTTCCATCTCTTTCAGCCACGCCAGTTGCGGCTCCGCCGCCACCATCGCATCAATCGCCTGGCTCACGCTCTGGCCGTTGATCTCCTTGAGGTCGATCTGGATGTTCCCCGCCGCACGGATCGCCAATTCACCGGCGGCCATCAGTTGGCTCTGCACCACGGTTTCGTCCGTGTGCCCCTTGCCCTTCGCGCTCTGCCACGCCCAACTGCTCTTGCTCTTGTGGTGCGCTTCCTGGATAAGCCCTTTCATCGCTTCGAAAGTGATGTCGCCGCCCGCATCCAGCGTCAGGTCGTTGCCGCTACTTAGTTTTGCGGCCTGATAGTGTTGGTCGCCCAGGCTCGCCAGCACGAGGTCTTTGCCCGCCTGGATATCGCTGCCCGCCACCGTCACCGTCGTCACATCGTCCAGGCGCATCGACTTCTTGCCGAAGCTGCCTTTCTTCTGCTTCTCGTAAAAGTGCCGGGTGAGTTCTTCGCCGGCCAAGAGCGACAGATCGCGTCCGGCGTACAGATAGGCCGACTCGCCTGCCTCAACCTTGCTCGCCGCCACCGTCAGGTCGCGCCCCGCCAGCAGGGCAACGTTGCCGAGCGCCGTGAGTTCGGTGGCTTGCTGCCGGATGCTCAAATCCTCGGCATTGACCTTCTTCTTGCTGCTCTTGTAGTGGTACTCGCTGTGCTCGGCATTCGCCGCGGCACTGAGCGTCAGGTCGCGGCCGGCGCTGAGCAGGGCGTCGCCGCCGGCGCTCACCCGGCTGGCAACGACGGTCAGGTCATTACCGGCAGCAATGTTCAGGTTGCCGCCCGCGCTGACTTCCGAACCCAGTTGCCGTACGCTCGTGGCTGACCACGTGTGCCGTTTGTCTTTCGTGTACCGGCTGCTGCTCTCTTCCACCGCCGCAATCACGATGTCGTTGCCCGCGTTCAGGCTCAGGGTGTTGCCGGCAGTGAGTGCGCCGCCCAGGTTCAGAATGTCCTGGCCGGCAGAGAGGCTCAGATCGTGCGTGGCTTCGATGCGCGCCGCCGTGCCGATGACGCTGCCGCTGGCCGCAAAGCCCGGGCCGCTGTTCTCGTACCGGGTCACGCTGCGCTCATTGACAAGGCTGCCGGTCAGCGCCGTCACCGCCACGTCCTGGCCGCTGATGATGCCGC
>OGQD01002281.1_pt1 | contig 10764 bp, 9 predicted proteins | sample 1553091 | NCBI WGS metagenome assembly OGQD01 (sample SAMEA2580290, study PRJEB22360) | human gut metagenome | biome: human gut; feature: human-associated habitat; material: faeces | place: Denmark | collected 2008/2010
CTCCGGCGGGAAGCGGGTCTGTATGGCGACGCCGCGGTCGGCGGCTTCCTTGACGATCTCTTCGAGGAAATTCAGCGACTTCTCCTTCGCTGCGGGTTCGTTGGTTTCGATAGCCATTGTTATCTCGTGTTTTTTTACAAAATTAGTCAAAAATTCCGGCTGCGGTTATCTCTGCGGGTGATTTCGCTGGTCGTAGAGCGTTTTTCCCAGCCGTACGCTCACCTGCACCACCTGCTGCGTGTAGAGCCCCGTGCCGTCGGTGTGGAAGATCATGCCCGCCTGCACGCGGATCGTCTCGCTCGCGAACGACCGCTCGTAGCCCAGCCGCGTGCGGTTGTAGATGCGGTCGCGCGTGCCGTACCACCGTTCGCCGGCGTAGAGCTCCGATCCGTAGCGGCCGAAGAGCGGCATGAGATTCTCGCCTACATAGAGGTTGTTCTCGAATTCGAGCCCCTTCCAGCCCAGACGCACGCGCAATTCGCCGCCCATGGGGGCCTTCCACCCTTCGTCGGCGATGCGGTCGCGCTGCGGAGCCCACAGGAACCCTGCGCGAAAGTCGTACCAGAAAGGCCGTTCGACCGTCGGCCGACCGTCGGCGTTGCGGCGCACCACCTCGGCCGCCTTGCTGGCGAAACCGACGTAGGGGTTGGCCAACATGTTGTCCACCACGTTGCCTTCGGTCAGGGCGCTGTTGGCGAAATGGAACATCGAAAGCCCCCCCCCGACGTACCAGCGTTTGTCCGCCTCGCGCGACCAATCCTTATGGATCGCTCCGAAGATGCGGAACTTCTCGCGCGAATATTCCGAATACATCCCTTCCCAGTTGAGCACCAGTTCGGCGCGCAGCCCCTCGAAGCTCTGCGCCAGGGCTGCCTTCGCCGCGCAGTAACCGGCACGGCCGAGCACCGGCATCCAGCCGGCCATGGAGCCGATGCAGGCCACCCGGCCACGGCTCTCGCGCAGCAGGTCGGCGGCGGCCAGGGTCAGTTCCAGCGGCGCGTGGTAGTCCACCGCCATCACTTTGCGCAGCACTTCGGGGCGGGTCAGCAGGGTCGGCGAGCGGTGGGTGATGCCGGCGTTATTGATCAGCAGGTCGAGACGGCCGAACACCGCGTGGCAGGCGTCGACCAACTGGCGATGCAGGGCCGGGTCGGTGATGTCGCCGGACAGCGCCTCGACCCGGTCGCTGTCCAGCTCCGCCACCCGTGCGGCCAGGCCGGCGGCGTCGATGTCGGTGAGCAGCAGGCTGTGGCCGCGGGCGTGGCAGGCCTTGGCCAGCTCCCAGCCCAGGCCGCTGGCGGCGCCGGTGATCAGGACGGTCGCGGGAGTGTTCTTGTGGGAGCGGCCTTGGCCGCGATGCGAGGTCATGGCTGGTAATCGCGGCCAAGGCCGTTCCCACGTTGTTCGGCCAGGTCGCCAAGGGGGCGCCGCGCCCACAGCAGGGCCAGCACCAGCCCGGCCAGCAGTTGCCAGCAGCCCCAGAAGGCGGCGATCAGCAGCATGCCGCCGGCCTGGGGGAAGAAGGTGAAGATCAGTGCCATGCCCAGGGCCGAGTTGTGGATGCCGGTCTCCAGCGTCACCGCGCGCACGTCGGCGTCGCTCAACCGCCACAGCCGGGCGCACAGGTAGCCGAGGCCCAGGGCCATCGAGTTGAGCAGCACCACCAGCCAGAAGAACAGGTGGAAGTGCTCGATGAACTGGGCGAAGTTCTTGGCGAAGGCGCCGCCGACGAAGGCCACCAGCACCAGCAGGGAGAAGTGCCGCAGCGGTTTCTCCAGCTTGCGGGCAAGACTCGGGCGGCGCCTGCCCAGGGCCATGCCGGCGAGCATCGGCACAATCAGCACCAGTACCACCATGACCAGCAGCTCCAGCGGATCGACGCTGATCTCGGTGAGCAGCGCGCGGGTGCTCGGGTTGAGTCCGGCGTACAGGGCGAAGTTGAGCGGGGTGAAGATGCCGGCGGTGAGGCTGGACACCGCGGTGACGCTGGCCGACACCGCCACGTTGCCGCGCGCCAACCAGGTCATGATGTTGGAGAAGGTGCCGCTGGGGCAGGTGGCGACCAGGATCATGCCCAGGGCCAGTTGCGGGTCGATCGGCAGCAGAATCGTCAGGCCGCAGGTGGCTGCCGGCAGCAGCAGGAACTGCACCAGCATGCCGATGGCCGGCGCCTTGGGCGCGCGGACGATGCGGCTGAAGTCTTCCGCGCGCAGCTCCAGGGACACGCCGAACATCATCAGGGCGATGATGGCGTTGAGGGCGATCATCGCCGTGGGCGAGAACTCAAGATTGATGCTGGGCATCGGGCCGCTCCTCGGGCTGGGTGGTGGGCGCGAGGTCGCGGCGCAGCTCGGCGATATGTGCCTTGAGCGCGGCGCGGTAGCTGGTCTTGTGCACGTAGTAGGCCATGCGCGGCAGCTTCAGGTAGGCGTAGCCGCCGTCCAGACGCTGGCCGGCGCGTTGCCGCACGGTGTCGCGCAAGGCCCTGGCCGAGGGACGGCCGTCCAGTTGCTGGCGGATCGCCAGGGCGACCAGTTCGGCCTGTTCGGCGCGACCCTGCCAGCCCAGGCCCGAGGCCTCGATCATGCCGAGCATGAACAGGTCGTCGTGCTGCGGGTGGAATACGTTGAGGTAGAGCTGCGGGGCATCGGCGCCGTCCGGCCAGTTCAGCTCGGCGCGGTCGATGAAGGGGTAGTCGAGCTGGTAGCCCGTGGCCTGCAGGATCAGGTCGTACTCACCCTGGCGGCCGTCGGCGAAGATCACGGTCCTGCCTTCCACCGCGCGGATGTCGCCGCGTGGCCGGATATCGCCGTGGCCGATATGGTGCAGCACCAGGGAGTTCATCACCGGGTGTGACTCGTACAGACGGTAGTCCGGGTCGGGCAGGCCGTACTGCGAGGGCTTGCCGACCAGGATGCGGGCCACCAGGCCATCGACCAGCTGCTTGAGCCGGCGCGGCAGCTTCACCGCGCCGCCGAAGGTGTCGGTCGGCCTGCCGAGGATGAACTTGGGCAGGAAGTGATAGCCGCGGCGCACCGACAGGTCCACCGATTTCGCCCGGTGCACGGCGTCCACGGCGATGTCGCAGGCCGAGTTGCCGCAGCCGACCACCAGCACGCGCTTGCCTGCGAACACCTCCGCACTCTTGTAGGCAGAAGAATGCAGCAGCTCGCCGGTGAAGCGGCCGGGCAGCGCCGGCTGGTTGGGAGTGTGCAGGGTGCCGTTGGCGATCAGCACGCCGTCGAACTGCCACTCGCGCTGGCTGCCGCCGTGCTCGCTGACCAGCCGCCAGCCCCGGCTCAGGCGCTCGACACGCACCATCCGGGTATCGAACTGGTAATGCTGGCGCAGGCCGAAGCGTTCGGCGTAGTCGCGGAAGTAGCGGCCGATCTGGCTATGGTGCGGGTAGGGCGGCACGTCGTCCGCCATGGGAAACTCGTCGAACTGGGTCATGCCCTTGGACGAGATCAGGTGGGCCGACTCGTACATGGTGCTGTGCGGGTTGGCGATATCCCACAGGCCGCCGACATCGTGGTGCAGTTCGAAGCCGACGAAAGGGATACCATGGCGCTGCAACTGACGTGCAGCGGCCAGCCCCATGGGGCCGGCGCCGATGATGGCATGCATGCAAGGCTACTCGATTGTCTTTCTGGTTATGTTCCGCAAGCATATGCAGCCACCTGCATGCCGTAATGGCTCAATCAGGACCTCTTCCGGTTAATTCAGGACTCCATGAGCAACCCGCCTTCGGTCACCGTCCACTACGCCCAGGCCATCCTCCAGGCCGCCGAGCGCCTGGCCCTGCCGCTACCCGTCGAACTGCGGGCGCTCGGCCAGGAGGCGCGCATCCCGCTGGCGCGCCAGGAGGCCCTGTGGGAGGCCTTCTGCGCCGCCGCCCATGACCCGCTGATCGGCCTGCGCCTGGGCAGCGCCCTGCAGGTCGGGCACCTGGACATGGTCGGCGCGCTGCTGATGAGCTGCGAGACCCTGGGCGAGGCGCTGGAAGCGCTGCTGGAGTACTACCCCATCGTCGGCGAGGGCGGCGAGTTCGGCCTGGTCGAGGAGGGCGACCAGTTGCGCCTGGCCTACCTGCCGCACTACAAGGTGCGCCGCGAGGAGCGGGTGGAGGCGGTGCTGGCCAGCCTGGTGCACATGGCGCGCTGGATCACCGGTGAGCGCATCCAGCCGCTGGAGTTGCACTTCGCCCATCCGCCGCGCGCGGCCGAGGCGCGCTATATCGAACTGCTCGGCTGCCCGTTGTGTTTCGGCGCCGATGACAATGCCCTGGTGTTCGATCGCGCCGACCTGGGCATGCCGCTGATCCAGGCCAACGCGCTGATGCGCGAGCACCTGCGCGGCCTGGCCGACAGCCTGCTGGAGCGCCTCGGCAACCAGAGCCTGGCGGTGCGGGTGCAGCAACTGCTGCGCCAGCAGCCGCGCTGGGGCAAGGAGCGCATCGCCGAACAGCTGGAGCTGAGCGGCCGTCACCTGAACCGCAAGCTGGCCGACGAAGGCACCAGCTTCAAGCTGCTGCGCGACCAGGTGCTGCACCAGATGGCCGAGCAGCGCCTGCGCGAATCGCCACGGGTGGCCGAGGTTGCCGAAGGGCTCGGCTTCTCCGACGAGAGCGCCTTCGCCAAGGCCTTCCGGCGCTGGAGCGGGATCACCCCCGGGCAGTTCCGCCAGGGGCTCGGCCAATGAGCGACCTGCGCGAGGAAATTCTGCTGGAGGAAGTGCGCGACGACTGGGGCGTGATCCGCGTTCTGGAGGTGGGCGACTACCGCTTCCTCGAGTTCGGCGAGGCCATCGAGCAGAGCTGCACCTACACCCGCGACCCGGCCTGGCTGGAGTACGACTACACCCGCGCCATGCTGATCGGCGCGCTGTGCCACGAGGCGCCGGAGTCGGCGCTGTTCCTCGGCCTCGGTGGCGGCACCCTGACCCAGGCGTGCCTGAAGTTCCTGCCGCTGGACGATGTCGAGGTGATCGAACTGCGCCCCGACGTGCCGCGCCTGGCCATGCGCCACTTGGGCCTGGCCGACGACCCGCGCCTGACCGTGCGCATCGGCGACGCCCTGGAACTGCTGGACAGCGCCGAGTCGGCCGACCTGATCTTCGTCGACCTCTACACCGACACCGGTCCGGCCGCCGGCCACCTGGCCTGGCGCTTCCTGGAGAACTGCCAGAAGCGCCTCAATCCCGGCGGATGGCTGGTGATCAACCAGTGGGGCACGGACGACGGCCGGCCGCTGGGCGCGGCCTTACTGCGCGGCCTGTACCACCGCCACTACTGGGAGATTCCGGTGAAGGAGGGCAATGTCGTCCTGCTGGTGCCGGCGGACCTCGACCAGCCCCTCGGCCTCGATGCCCTCACGGCCCGCGCCGAGATGCTCAAGCCGCGTCTGGGCTACTCCCTGCAGCCGCTGCTGGACGTGCTGCGCCCGGCCACCTGAGCGCGCCGTTCGGCCGGATGGCGCAAAATCCCGACCCGTAGTCAGCTTTTTCCTGTATGATTCGCGCCCGGCCAAAACTGGCCCCGTCAATTTCACGAAGCCCGGCTTCGCTGCTGGTCCGCCCGCGCGGACTACCCTTGACGTTTCATCCATCGTTTTCGCAAATACCCGTCGATCGGCTGCCAGGGTGACCCACAGGGTCTTACACGGCATGCGCAGCCTTTGTTCCTGGGTTTTTGCGGATGCACACAGAGGCAGACCCATGACCCAGGAAACCGGCACCTTTGCCGATCTCGGCCTTCATCCCTCCATTCTCGCCGCACTGACCGCGGTCGGTTACGAAGAGCCGTCCCCCATCCAGGCCCAGGCCATCCCGATGATCCTGGCCGGCCACGACATGATCGGCCAGGCCCAGACCGGCACCGGCAAGACCGCCGCCTTCGCCTTGCCGATCCTGTCCAGGATCGACCCGGCCAAGCGCGAGCCCCAGGCGCTGATCCTGGCGCCGACCCGCGAGCTGGCCCTGCAGGTGGCCACCGCGTTCGAGACCTACTCCAAGCAGATGCCCGGCGTGAATGTCGTGGCCGTCTACGGCGGCGCGCCGATGGGCCCGCAGCTGAAGTCCCTGCGCATGGGCGCACAGATCATCGTCGCCACTCCGGGACGCCTGGTCGACCACCTGAGCCGTAACGACCAACTACTGTCGACTATCCGCCACTTGGTGCTGGACGAAGCCGACGAGATGCTCAAGCTCGGCTTCATGGACGACCTGGAAGTGATCTTCCAGGCCATGCCGGCCACCCGCCAGAGCGTGCTGTTCTCCGCGACCCTGCCGCACTCCATCCGCGAGATCGCCGAGAAGCACCTGCGCGAGCCGAAGCACGTCAAGATCGCGGCCAAGACCCAGACCGTGTCGCGCATCGAGCAGGCGCACCTGATGATCCACGCCGATCAGAAGATCAACGCCGTGACCCGCCTGCTGGAAGTCGAGGACTTCGACGCCCTGATCGCCTTCGTGCGCACCAAGCAGGCCACCCTAGACCTGGCTGGCGCCCTGGAAGCTAAGGGCTACAAGGCCGCCGCGCTGAACGGCGACATCGCCCAGAACCAGCGTGAGCGCGTGATCGAATCGCTCAAGGACGGCCGCCTGGACATCGTGGTCGCCACCGACGTGGCCGCCCGCGGCATCGACGTGCCGCGCATCACCCACGTGCTCAACGTCGACATGCCGTACGACCCGGAGTCCTACGTGCACCGTATCGGCCGCACCGGCCGTGCCGGTCGCGATGGCCGCGCCCTGCTGCTGGTGACCCCGCGCGAGCGCCGCATGCTGCAGGTGATCGAGCGCGTCACCGGGCAGAAGGTCGGCGAGGTCAAGCTGCCCAACCCGCAGCAGGTGCTGGACGCCCGCATCAAGAAGCTCACCACCAGCCTCACTCCGCTGACCACCGACGCGGAAGCCAGCCATGGCGCCCTGCTGGATCGCCTGATCGCCGACATCGGTTGCAGTCCGCGCGCCCTGGCCGCGGCCCTGCTGAAGAAGGCCACCGGTGGCCAGGCCCTGGATCTGGCCAGCGTCGAGCGCGAGCAGCCGCTGGTGCCGAGCGTCGGTGCCCCGCGCGAGCGTCGTGAGCGTGACGGCGACCGTCCCGAGCGTTCGTACGACCGCGGTGACCGTGGTGAAGTCCGCGAGCGCCGCCCGATGGCTGCGCCGAGCGAAGGCAAGGCCCGCTGCCGCACCGCCCTGGGCGCGCGTGACGGCATCGCCGCGAAGAACCTGCTGGGCGCCATCCTCAACGAGGGCGGCCTGCAGCGCGACGCTATCGGCCGCATCCAGATCCGCGAGACCTTCAGCCTGATCGAGCTGCCGGAAGACGGCCTGGATCGTCTGCTCGGCAAACTCAAGGACACCCGTGTCGCCGGCAAGTCCCTGAAGCTGCGTCGCTACCGCGAAGACTGATTCAGAAGTCGATGTGCAGAAACGCCCCCTCCGGCCAGACCGGAGGGGGCGTTTTTCGTTACGGGGCGAAAATCAGATACCCATGTTGGCCAGGCTCTGCAGGATGTTGCGCAGGGTTCCGGTCAGGGTGGGGTGCTGGCTCTCGAAGCGCTCGACCGCCAGATTGACGCCGTCGACCAGGGTGGCGTCGGGGTCGCTGGCCAGTTCCCTGGCCAGCTTGAGGTCGATCTCCTGCATCAGCTCGAGCAGCGCGGCGCGATCATCGACGTCCAGCGGCGCGTCGGTCGCGAGCTCCTCGCGCAGTTGCTGGAAATGGTGCTGCAGGCGTTCGGACATGGTCGTCTCCTTCTTGGCTACCGCAGAGTGGACCGGACCTTTCGTTCCGGGTTCGCTGCATCTGGCTGAAGGTTAATCCAGGCCGGGGATGCTTGCCTGATCCAGGGCAAGTTTTGGGTGTCAGAGTTTTTCGTCCTGCGCTAAGAACCGCATTGTTCCGCAAAGCCCCGCTGTCCTGATCTCCCGGAAGGCTAAGCCGCATCCTGCCGCTATGCCCTGCTGTGGTTTCGACACTTTTTCGACACAGCCTCTAGACAGCCTCCGTGCTGCTTCATAGCCTCTAGTAGGGCCGGCCTCTGTCGCTTTTCGTCCCGCTGGTGTCGTGTATGTTTTTATGGATCGTATGGATATCAAGCGCTTAGCGTATGAGCAGGGTATGCTATCCGGTATTTTATTGGATTTTATGCAACAGTAATGTCGTCTAATAATAGTTAGGCCAAAGTCGAATGCTCACTGACGCAGAGAAAATCGCCCAAGGCCAAGAGCGCTGGCTTTGCCTTGACTGCACCAAGGACACAGACGCAAGCCAAGAGTATTACATGCTCAAGCTAAAGATCTGGAAGTCAATAAATCAAAAAATTGACGGAATGCTTTGCCTTTCATGTGCAGAGAAGAGACTTGGACGGAAACTGGTACACAGTGACTTTATGCTTACGCCTGTAAATTTTGCTCAGGCCCGAGTGTGTCCAGCTCTTGCAGAGAGATTCTTCACTGACATACCGCAGAAGCCTAACAAAAAGTTCAAGTCATTCGCTTCGCTCACTGGGGCCGCGTTCTGCGGCCCCTTAAGTTGAACGCTAGGAGGCAATCAATGGACATGATTCGCGTATCTTCGTCAGCCATCCGTTCTATTGGGTACGACCCAGGTACCATGCGCATGAGAATCCAGTTCACGGAGGGGCATACCTATGATTTCTGCGGTGTTCCAGCACAGGTGTTCCAAGGGTTTTTTGCAGTAAGCTCCAAGGGCCGCTACTACAACGACCATATTCGCGACCGCTATCAGTGTTAAGGCAGTGACTTCGGTGCGCATGCCCCCTAACAGTTCATTCAAGCCGATGCCGCTTCGCGGCACGGCAGGCGTTAGAAACACAAGAGAGTACTGCTCATGACCGCTAAAGCCATAAAACCCCTGTCGCCAGAAAACACCTCCATTGTCGGCGCCTTACTTGACGACGGGTCTACTTGTAACATTTTGCTGGCTTACGATAGGGTGACAGCCGCTCTAGAGACAGTTTTTTATCACAACGGAGAATCTGAGTTTTCAAAAAAATAACGACGAAGACATTTACGTTGATGAGAACGGTAAAAGGTGGGCTGCATCCGTCGTTATAGATCACTCAATTTTCAATAGTTAAGTTTGAACCAGAGTGTGCGTCTAACAATGCTCTCAAATCGCTCACTTCGTTCACTGGACGGCGCTCCGTTGTCCCTTGGCCTAATCGTTGAGCGCCACAATAAAAAATGAGGTGAAACTCAGAATGCCAGCGCCTGAAAAAGAGTACTTCACCTTATCTGAAATAATGGAGCGCTGGACGCGATCCAAAGTCGACTTAACAACATTGCTCGATTATGCTCGAAGAGACCTCATAATTTATTCGGTTTACTTAAGAGATATTGGAAGTCACAAGCGTGAGAGAGTTGATTTTGATGGTTCAATTCTGACAACAACTGTCAGCACAATGTCATTTGTTTCTCCTGGTTTCACTTATGAGCCAATAAGGTATCTGAAAGCAAATGACGCTCGACGCGTGCTAGAAGCTAAGGGAGGCGAGCAAGTAGCAGTATCAGTTTTGTATACATCTAGAGAAAGGAACAAAGAAAGTGGCACAGGCTACATGCAGCCACATTACTTTGAGCCTAAAGATCTCTTGATCACAAAAACTGAAAGGGATCGCTTTGAAACAGAGCACAATTTAAGTACGGGAAGTAGGGCCGAAGCCTTATGGCAGTGGCTAACAAATGCTAGCAACCAAAAGGCACTAACTTTGATCGGTAGCGCCATTGCGGCAATCAGTCTTGCAGCTTGGCAGCTGTATGCACACTTTATCAGTTAACTTGGTGAGTGTGATGCCCAACAAGTCGCTCAACGCCATCTTCTCGGGTAGGCAGCGGCTTTTCAGGGGGGGGCAAGTTGTTTTCTGCGCGACAAGCTGGTTTGTAGCGATTGCACATATTCTTGAAGGCTACTTTTGCCCCTTTACGGCAGTCTCGATAGATCAATGAGCCTTTCGAGTAGTTCTGGTAGACACTGCCCATTTGATAGCGCCGTCTATCTCTACCCATTGGAATCTACCTGTTGGCTTCTTCTCGTAGCCGTTTTTCCCATCGCCACGGTCCGTGAGAGTGAAGCGCTGAGGTGCTTGATTGGGCTTCGTGGGTTGGCTGTATGCGATTTTGCTGGCTTGGGGGTGTAGATGTTGACTGTTCGCGTTCTGTAGTTCTGGTCGCTGAATGAGGTTTGTTTGGGGGCGGATGCTTGGTATGTCGGTTTCTCTCCCTGCTCCCATTCGATCTTTGCGGCTGGTGCTTTCTGACACATTAGAGGCTGCAAGTGCGTAGGTCATCTGAGCGTCGTATTCATAGTGTTGATCGATTTATAGTCTTTTAAAACCAGTTGGTTAGGGTGATTTTGAGTCAATAGGGTTAGGGTTTTTCGCCCTTGCCACGTCTCACAGCGAGGTCATTCAGGCACGCCGGCAACTCGCCGGGGTGGTCGATCACCGAATGAGCGCCGAGCCGGTACAGTTCCAGGGTGGCCTGGGCGCGAAGTTTCTCGCGCTCGGCGGCGGGCCGGCTGCGGGTGACCGCCGACCATTGAAAACCATAGCTGCCTGAGCCTTATTTTCAAGGTATTCAAGTGAAAAAAAGCCTAGAACCATTGAATATCAGGCTCAGGCAGCTATGGAATCGATACGGCCGCGCCACGCTGCTGGCCGCCTTGCCCGTGGCGCTGCTGCTGGCCGCGCTGCGCCTGTGGCCCCATGCGCCGCTGGCCGAGGCCGTGGACAGCTC
>OGQD01002282.1_pt1 | contig 10764 bp, 6 predicted proteins | sample 1553091 | NCBI WGS metagenome assembly OGQD01 (sample SAMEA2580290, study PRJEB22360) | human gut metagenome | biome: human gut; feature: human-associated habitat; material: faeces | place: Denmark | collected 2008/2010
ATTCATGCGCTTCCAACGAGATGGAGGGCAGCTCTCATAGACCACAATGCGCCAGCGCACACGAAGGAAGATAAGAATAGAAATTCCGGACACAAAGAGACAAAACCATCCGGCCTCAAACAGCGGGAGACGCACGTGAGGGCGTCTGGTTCTGGTGGCATGCCGCTTCTTCGCATCAATATGTTGGGAGGTTTTGAGATTCTCAAGGGTGATACGCCTATTCCAGAATCGGCATGGAAGCGCAAAGGTGCAAAGGTCTTGTTGGCCTTACTTGCTGTGGTTGAAGGACATGCAATGACAAGGGCAGAGGCTGTGTCAGCACTATGGCCTAACTGCGATTATCTTGTTGGGAGAGACCGCCTCTATGTAACGCTTGGTGCGTTAAGAAAAGCATTGGGCCAATCCTCAGCGCCAGGTGGATATATAGAGGGTTCTGATGGCAGACTTTGGCTCAACATGGCTAACGTAACATGCGATATAGATGAATTTGAAAAGTCATGCGATCGTGCTCTTTCTCATGTTGAGAATGATGCCATCACTATTCAAAAATGTCTAAATGTACGAGAGCTTTACGCAGGAGATCTCGTGGCCATGGGCGATGCAACGGGCATTATGCAGGCAAGAAGAGAAGAGGAACGCAGAAGATTTGTTGATGTGATGGTGGAAGGAGCAGAGGCTTCTTTGCGACAGGGTTCTCCAACCCGAGCAGAGTGGTTTGCCCGAAATGCGCATCATGCCGATAGTCTGCGTGAAGACGTGATAGAAGCTGAACTAAAAGCATTATTTGCGCAGGGAAGAACCGTTGAAGCGCATCGTGAATACGAGCGCTATGCACAAGGTTTGATAGAAGTAACTGGTCTGCCACCTTCAAGCAGCATGCGACACCTTATGAAAGAAGCCGAATCAATGGTAAAACCACATCGGAAGAGGTCCGCTTAGCAACTCAATGGAGAAACACCCGAAGCATCCAAATCGTTCATAATGCTGAAAAGGAAAGATTAGCTTTTATGCCATAAAGGGTGCGTAAATGATGTGAGAACTGCGCAATTATCATGATGGCTTACGGTGGACTGTGCGCGCGGCGTTGCAATCGTTAGAGTAAGAGGTTGCACGGCACTGGGCCATATAGGGATACGGCCTATGGATGCGACTAGAGGATTACTATGGCAGGATTTTTCTCAAGGCTTCTTTCGGTTGGTTCAGATAAGGAGCTCAGGGAATTTGAACAGATAACACAGCATGTCAATGACCTCGGCCCTACCTTTGAGGCTATGAGCGATGAGGAGCTTTCGGGTCAAACAGAGCTTTTCCGTGAGCGACTGGCTAACGGAGAGAGCTTGGATGATCTGCTGCCTGAAGCATTTGCGGCTGTGCGTGAAGCATCAGCGCGCACAACAGGCATGCGCCACTTTGACGTGCAAATTATCGGCGGTATTGCTCTTCATCGGGGCATGATCGCCGAAATGAAAACAGGCGAAGGTAAGACATTGGTTTCGACCCTCGCAGGTTATCTCAATGCCCTTGATGGCAAAGGCGTTCATATCGTCACGGTGAACGATTATCTCGCTAAGCGTGACAGTGAGTGGATGGGCCAAATCTATCGCTTTATGGGAATGAAGGTTGGCCTCATTCAGAACGGTATAAGGCCTGCAGAGAAGCGCACGGCTTATGCCGCCGACGTTACCTACGGAACAAACTCAGAGTTTGGCTTTGACTACCTGCGCGACAACATGGTGACGCGTGCTAACCTTCGTGTTCAGCGTGGCCATCACTATGCAATAGTGGATGAGGTCGACTCCATTCTTATCGATGAGGCTCGAACCCCGCTCATTATTTCAGGCGCAGGTACAAAGTCCGCGAGCACCTATAAAGACTTTGCTCGGGCTGTGCGTGGCTTGGTGCTTGACCGAGATTATGAGATGGATGAGGCCAAACATACCATTACGGCCACTGATGAAGGTTTGCGCAAAATCGAGCGAAATCTCGGTATTGATGACATTTATGCCGATATGTCTGGTCAGCTGGTAAACCATTTGCAGCAGGCATTAAAAGCACAATATATGTTCCATCGCGATCAACAATATGTTGTTGTCGATGGCGAAGTAAAGATTGTTGATGAGTTTACCGGTCGTATCATGGAAGGCCGCCGTTACTCAGAAGGCTTGCATCAGGCAATTGAGGCTAAAGAGGGCGTACTTGTACGTGAGGAAAATCAAACTTTAGCTACTATCACGCTTCAAAACTACTTCCGTCTGTATGACAAGCTTGCTGGTATGACCGGTACGGCTATGACCGAAGACGCGGAATTTAGAGAGATTTATAACTTGCCAGTTCAGGCAATTCCTCCTAATAAGCCAGTAATTCGTGAGGATCATGTCGATCTGGTCTATCGATCAATTCCTTACAAGTTTGAGGCGGTTGCAGATGATGTCGCGCGCCGTCATGCTAAAGGTCAACCTTGCCTGGTTGGTACTGTTTCGATTGAGAATTCCGAGCGACTCTCGCGAATTCTGGACAAACGCGGTATCCGTCATAGCGTGCTGAATGCAAAGTTCCATGAGCGTGAGGCGGCTATTGTCGCACAGGCGGGCCGAGAGGGAGCGGTTACTATCGCCACGAACATGGCTGGCCGTGGTACCGATATTTTGCTCGGAGGCAATCCAGACTTCTTGACGCAGGACTTACTGCGTGCAGAGGGTATCGATCCAGAAGAGGCTACTGAAGAACAGCTCAATCAGGCACTTGAGGAAGCACGCAAGACCTGTGAAGTTGAACGTGAACATGTTATAGCCGCTGGTGGTCTTTGCGTTATTGGTACCGAACGTCATGAGAGTCGCCGTATCGATAACCAGTTGCGTGGTCGTTCGGGTCGTCAAGGAGATCCCGGCGAAACGCAGTTCTATCTGTCGCTTGAAGACGATCTTATGCGTCTGTTCGGCGGTGAGCGCATGGATCATATCGCCGAATGGATGGAACGCGCTGGCATGCCGCCTGACGAACCTATCCAATCAAAGCGCGTTTCCAAGGCAGTTGAGAGTGCGCAGCGCAAGGTTGAGGAAATCAACTTCTCAATGCGTAAGAACGTCTTGGACTACGACGACGTTATGAATAAGCAGCGCCAGGTTATCTACGAAGAGCGCAATAAGATTCTGGATGGCAAGGACTTAACCGAACATGTGTCGGACGTCACTTCCGATACTGTCGAGCGTGAGGTAGCTAACTTCTGCCCTGCAGAAGCTTCGCCAGAAGACTGGGATTACAAGGGTCTTGAGAAGTGGCTGCATGAACTCACTGGCCGTGAGGACATTCCAGAAATTGATGAGAATCTCGACCACGATGAGCTGGTCGATCTTGTAGATGACTTTGTATTTAGTTGCTATGAGGATAAGGCTGCTCGTCTTGGCAATGAGATCATGGCAACACTCTCTACGCAAGTCATGCTGCGTGTTATCGATACCCGTTGGATGAGCTATCTGCAGGAGATGGATTATCTCAAGACCGGTATTGGTCTCAGAGGTTTTGGCCAGCGTGATCCGCTCGTTGAATATAAGAGCGAAGCCTACCAAGCTTTTAGCGAGCTTGTAAGCACGATGTATGAGGATTTCCTGCGTACTATCCTGCGTATCGAAATTGCCATAGCTCCTGAGCAGCCTGCCGGGGATGAGGGCTTCTCTAAGGCGACATATTCAGGTCCGGCTGATGTGGACGGGGATCAAGGTGCCTCTACGCTGCGCCGTGTCAGCGCTCCTCGAGCGAAACAAGCGGCTTCCAAAGCAGTAGAAAGTGCCGGTAAGACTCCAACTCCTTCTGCTGGAAAGCCACGTACCTATCGCAAAGCAGACGATCCCGACCCATATGTAGGGGTAGGACGTAACGATCCATGCCCATGTGGAAGTGGAAAGAAATTTAAGAATTGCCACGGCAGGAATAGATAGGTATGGCAGTGCAGACGATGGACGAGCGACTTCAAGCTTTACGAGGTCGCCTGCAGGAAGTTTCTAGCTATCTTCATATTGAAGAAAACCGCTCACAAGTGGCTGAACTTGAATCTCAGAGTGCGCAGGCCGATTTTTGGAATGATGCGGAAGCTGCTCGTGCCACTATGGAGCGACTTGCACAGATGCGGTCCTGCGTACGCGATGTTGATGAGGCTGCTGCTACGCTTGAGGATGCAGAAGCAGCCCTTCAATTAAGTGAAGAGACGGCAGACGATGAGCTTCTCGCAGAGGCAGAGAGTCTGGCTGATCGCTTAGACCACGATTTATCAGAACTTGAAGTGGCAAGCTGGTTTACCGATGAGCTCGATCATGGCGATGCGATTGTCACAGTTACACCAGGTCAAGGCGGTCTTGAGGCGCAAGACTGGTGTGACATGCTCTTCCATATGTATTTGCGCTACTGCGAACGTCGTGGCTGGAACGTAACGGTTAACGATGCTCCTCCTGCGGAGGTTATCGGTATTGATCGCGCTACGTTTACGGTATCAGGCATGAATGCCTACGGCATGCTGCGCTCTGAGCATGGTGTACATCGCCTGGTGCGTATTTCTCCAACAGATGAGAAAAAACGTCGTCAGACTACCTTTGCAGGTGTAGAAGTGCTTCCGCTCCTTCCTGACGATGTTGAAGTAGATATCGATCCCAATGATCTGCGCATCGATGTGTATCATGCCTCTGGTCATGGCGGGCAAGGTGTTAATACCACCGACTCCGCTGTGCGCATTACACACCTGCCGACCGGTACGGTGGTTACTTGCCAAAACGAGCGTAGTCAGCTACAAAACAAAGCCTATGCAATGAAGATTCTTCGTAGCCGTTTGTATGAGATGGAGCTCGAACGGCGTGCAGCAGAAATAGATGAACTTCGTGGACCCAAGCACGACATTGGTTTTGGCAATCAAATACGAAGCTACGTCTTATACCCTTATCAAATGGTTAAAGATCTGCGCACTGGTGTCGAGACAAGCGATGTTGATGGCGTGATTGAAGACGGTGATCTCGATCAGTTTGTTATCGCATATCATCGTTGGGCAGTTGGGAGTCGCGCATCTGATAACTCCCAGTAAGAGGTTCCGAGACTTTGTAGTTGCGAGAGGCGGGTGCCGTGAAAGCTCATTCCATTGGTGTAACGGAGGTTCGCGACGCAATATTAATTGCAATTGGATCTATGCTTTTTGCAGTTGGTGTTGACTGTTTTCAGGTACCCAATGGGCTTGCTGCCGGCGGAATAACAGGCCTTGCCACCATTATTCATGCGGTCGGTCTGCGCATGGGGATTGTCATCCCAATCGGCTTACAAGGCCTTGTTGCCAATGCACTTCTGCTTATTCCAGTGATAAAAACAGGGAGTCGACGCTACCTCGCATATACCCTCGCAGGAATTTTCTTCTCTAATGTTTTTGTCGATGCTCTCGCTCCAGTTCTGCCGGTATTCACGGGCGATGACATGTTGCTCTATGCCATTTGGGGCGGTGTAATCACAGGCGTTGGATTGGGTATGGTTTTTCGCACCGGTGGCAATACGGGCGGAACGGATATCGTGGCCCAACTTATGGCGCGTGGTGGTGCTATAAGCGTAGGCATGGCAGCAGCGGTTGTAGATGGCGCCGTCATTGCTCTTTCGATTCCCGTATTCTCAATCTCTAATGCTTTGTATGCCATGATCTGCATGTTTGTGAGCTCTAAAGTATTGGATGCGGTGGTGGATGGTCCGAGCACCGAGCGCATGGCATATGTTATTTCAAGCCGTCACGAACGTATAGCTGAGCTAGTTATGTATGAGATGGGACGTGGTTGCACGGAGCTTCAAGCACGTGGTGTTTGGTCGGGTAACAGTCGTCCTGTTCTCCTTGTTGTTCTCACACGTTCGGAACTTGGTCAACTTAAAGATATTGCAGGTAGAGTGGATCCAGATGCGCTGGTTGTGATTTCAGAGGTCCATGAAGCATTTGGTCAGGGCTTTGGTAAGTTAGGCGAACAGTGAAGTTGTTTGCCGTTTATTGAGTTTGCGTGCAACCTCTTAAAATTTCTATTTGATTTCAGCGTATAGTTAACGTATAGATACCAGTAGGTACTTTTGTTCGCGTAAACAAAACGACAAAGGGGAGTGGCATGAAGTTCTTCATCGATACCGCAGACCTTGATGAGATCAAGGAGGCGGCGAGCTGGGGTATTCTCTCTGGCGTTACAACCAACCCGACTCTGTATTCCAAGACGGGTGGCAACCTTGCTGATTTTGAGCCGCACATGGTCAAAATCTGTGAGATTTGCGAAGGGCTGCCTGTTTCTGCCGAGTCAACGGCTGAGACCACAGAGGACATGATTGCAGAAGGCCGTCGTCTGGCCGCTCTTGCCCCCAATATCGTGGTAAAGCTTCCTATTTGCGAGGCTTCTCTTCCTGCAACACACACGCTTGCTGCAGAGGGCATTCGCGTTAACATGACGCTCGTATTCTCCGCTCCTCAGGCACTTCTTGCCGCTCGTGCAGGTGCTCGTTACATCTCCCCGTTTGTTGGTCGTTTTGATGACATCGGAGATGATGGCATTGCTCAGCTTCAAACAGTTGTTGAGTGCGTAAAGAACTACGACTATGGCTACTGGGAGCAGGAGGGCGGCCCGGAGATTATCACCGCTTCTGTCCGCACGCCTAACCATGTAACCCAGGCTGCACTCATGGGCGCCGACATCGCAACCGTGCCGTTTGCTGCTCTTAAGAAGTGCGTACATCATCCTCTGACCGACAAGGGTCTCGAGGGATTTGCTGCCGACTGGGCAAAGGTTACCGGCGCTAAGTAATAGCCGTCCTGTGAACTTGGGCACGAGTTGTCCTGTGTAAGAAGAAATGTGAACGCCTCTTCGTATTTTTGCGGAGAGGCGTTGTTTTAGCGAAGGATGATCTTGCGCTGAGCAGAGCATCTATGCTTTGCTAGAATCCATATTGTATCCGTACTATAAACGCAACAAAGGAGCTCTTGTGGCAAATCATTTCGCCAACGATGAGCAACGAGGGGAATGGGCCAATATTCCGGATCCGGCAGAGCCAGCAGCACAGCCTGACAATGTGGCTCCGATCCAAAATATCCCAGATCCTGCTGCCATCGAGCAGTCGGTTCCCGATCCCTTCGTTTATGACGAGCAAACCGCTCTTGATGCTCAGTACGAGCAGGTCGAATCAGAATCCGAAGAAATCGTTGAGAGTGAAGAGGGCTTTACAAGCGTATTTTCACCTCTCCAGGACGCTGCTTCAGCTGAGCTCCCCCGCTCATCAAATCCGGTTATTTCACTCAGAAATGTAACGAAAATCTATCCCGCGCAGCCTAATAAGCCTGCTCTTGAGGATGTAACCCTGGATATTTATCCGGGTGAATTTGTCTTCCTCGTCGGGCATTCAGGCTCCGGAAAATCTACCTTCCTTCGCCTGCTTACACGCGAGCTTAAGGCTACTCATGGCCAAGTTATCGTTGCAGGCCAGGACCTTACGAATATGCGCAATCGTAAGGTGCCGTTCTTGAGGCGCCAGATTGGCTGCGTGTTCCAGGACTTTAAATTGCTCCCCGATAAGACCACCTACGAAAATGTATCGTTTGCTCTCGAATGCATTGGCAAACCGCGTTCGGTTATTCGTGCTCAGGTTCCTGAGGTGCTTCGTTTGGTCGGTTTAGGCGAGAAGATGGATAACTACCCCGATCAGCTCTCAGGTGGCGAGCAGCAGCGTGTATCTGTTGCCCGCGCTATGGTCAATCGTCCGCCACTGCTTGTTTGCGACGAGCCGACCGGAAACCTTGACCCGGCAATTTCGCTCGGCATCATGAAGCTGCTCGAGCGTATTAATCGTGCGGGCACTACAGTTCTTATGGCTACGCATGATCGTGAAATGGTTGACTCTATGCGCAAGCGCGTTATTGCTCTTGAGGCTGGTCATGTAGTACGCGATCAGGAGAGGGGAGGTTACGGCTACTATGGCATCTAATTTGGGTTATTCACTGCGTGAAGCAGGCCATCACTTTCGGAGGAATCTCTCTACGGCCTTGGGTGCTGTAGTTACCATTTTCCTTTCACTCTTTATTATTGGTTTGTTTGCTATTGGTTCGATCATGCTTAACAACATGGTTGGAAGTGTGGAGGACCAAGTAACTATTCAGGCATTTCTTTCCGATGATGCCGATCAGAGTGCGGTAGAGGCTCTTCAGGATAAGATTTCTGGGTGGGACAACGTTCAGTCGGTTACCTATAAGAGCAAGGATGAGGCTCTTCAGGAGTATCGCGAGACAATGTCAAACCGCAATGCCGAGGCTGCTGTTGCGGCACTTGATGGCGTCAATCCTGTGCCCGCATCTCTCGTTATTCAGCTCGACGACTCCCGTGAAGTGGCAGCCGTCGCCGATAAGCTGATTGCTGATTCAGACTTCCAGGCAGTTGCTGACGACGAAGATGCGTCTGCTTCAGTCCTCTACGGACAAGGCACCGTTGAGCGTCTCTTTAGCGTGACAGCCTATATCCGTATTGTTGCAATCGTGTTGGTAGCACTCCTGGTCTTTGTGGCATTTGTCTTTATCAATAACACCATTCGCTTGGCCATTACGGCTCGTCGCCGTGAGATTGCCATCGAACGTTTGGTAGGTGCATCAAATAGCTTCATTCGCGGGCCCTTCCTTACCGAAGGTGTTCTTGAAGCTTTGTTTGGCGCACTGCTCTCCATAGGTGCTTTACAGCTGCTTTGCTCGTTTGTGTTGCCAAGATTTGAAGAGAGCCTCTCGTTCCTTACCCTTACGGTTGATACGAGCTCGCTCTTGCATATCTATGCGGCGCTTATTTTGGCAGGCGTTGTCATTGGTGCCTTCGGTTCATTCATTGCAATGAGGCGCTACCTCAAGGTTTAATACCTTGTACAGGATTTGAGTTTCTGAGGCGGTGCAGCCATAAGGCGCGCCGCCTCTTATCTTTGGAGGACCTCGCATGGGCAGAAAAAGACATTCTCGTTCACGCGCATATGGATCACAGCGTCGGTCACGTGCGCTTGTCCTTGAGGGAACTCTACATATCGTGCGCCCTGGCGTGGCGACTGTGGAGACACAAGAGGGGACATTCCATGTTGCACGCGGCGGCATCCGTGAGGGTATGGATGGCGACCTAGTGCGGGTAACGCTTTCTCGTCATGCAAGTTACTCTCAGCCACAAGAGCCGCGTGCATACGTTCAGTCGGTAATGGCTCGTGCCTGTGAATCATTTTTGGGTACCTATGGTGTGGCATCTCCACTTGGTGTTGTTGTCCCGTTAGATGAACGCATCCGACGCGATTTCTTTGTATTGCCCGATGATAAGAGCGCAGATCGTTTGGGAATCAAAGAGGGAGATCTTGTAGTTGCGCGAATTTTGACGTATCCAACGCGGCGTGAAGTAGGTGTTGTAACACTTGATCGGCGTGTTGGCGCATCCGACGAAATAGATATTGATATTGAAAGTGTTATAGCGTCTTACAATTTACCCTGCGCTTTTCCTGAGCGTGTTTTGAAAGAGACGGACGCACTTACCCTTGATGTTGATGGTGTTCTTGCCGCCCAACCGTATCGTCGCGATTTGCGAAAGGGCTGCTGCTTTACCATAGACCCTGTGGATGCACGTGATTTTGACGATGCGTTGTCTGTGGACATAACTGATCAGGGCTATACGCTTGGAGTACATATCGCCGATGTTTCGCAGTATGTTCCACAGGATTCCTCATTGGATATTGAGGCACGGGCAAGAGGTTGTTCTGTCTATCTAGCCGATCGTGTTTTACCTATGCTGCCAGAGCGTTTGAGCAATGATATTTGTTCATTGCGCCCAAATGAAGACCGGCTCTGCATGAGTGTGCTGATAGACCTCTCCTTAGACGGAGAAGTGCAGTCGTTTGAAATAACACCTTCAGCGATTCGCTCACAAGCACGCTTGGATTACGATTCGGTAGAGAAGCTGCTCGATGGTAAGAGTGCATCGTCAGATCTGACCTGTGATGCGACTCATCGCGAAACAATTGCCCAAGCGCTTATGACGCTCGATAAGGTTGCTGAGAAGCGCAGGGTTATTCGCAAGCGCCGCGGTTCGATTGACTTTGAAACCGCGGAAGCAAAAGTTGTGCTCGATAAAAAAGGTGAGCCACAAGGAGTTCGTATTCGCGAACGTACAAATGCAACTTCACTTGTTGAAGAGGCCATGCTTGTCGCAAATGAGTGTGTGGCTCAACGGTTGGCTCAGGCTGATATATCAAGTGCGTATCGCGTTCATGAGCCTCCTATAGCAGAAAGACTCGAGAGCGCTCTTGTGATTCTGCATGAGCTTGAGCTTGTAAACTCCGAGGAGTCGGAGCTTATCGCTGCTGGCGATCCATTCGCCGTGCAGACGGTACTCGAGCGTGTGCGAGGCACCTCTTCCGATCGCTTGGTTACATCGGTGCTTTTGCGAGCCCAGTCACGGGCTGTGTATGCTCCTCATAACGAGGGCCACTATGCGCTTGGAGCCCGTGCCTATTGTCACTTCACTTCGCCCATTAGGCGTTATCCGGACCTCGTTATCCATCGCAGCATAAAAGCGTTGCTAGGAGTTGATACAAGCGTCGGTATAAAGGGTAAAAAGAAAGATCTACCGCAGTTATGCCGCTCCTGCTCTGAACTTGAGCGAAGAGCTGATAGCGCTGCACGCGCTTCTCAGCGAGCAAAATTGGCGCGCTTTTATTTGGATCGTATAGGAGAGGTATGCGGAGGCGGTATTTCAGGTGTTATGTGTTTGC
>OGQD01002283.1_pt1 | contig 10763 bp, 10 predicted proteins | sample 1553091 | NCBI WGS metagenome assembly OGQD01 (sample SAMEA2580290, study PRJEB22360) | human gut metagenome | biome: human gut; feature: human-associated habitat; material: faeces | place: Denmark | collected 2008/2010
TGGTCGAGCCGCTGCGCGAGCTGTTCAAGGACGAAGTGCGCAAGATCGGCCTGGAACTGGGCCTGCCCTACGACATGGTCTACCGCCACCCCTTCCCGGGCCCGGGTCTGGGCGTGCGCATCCTCGGCGAGGTGAAGAAGGAGTACGCCGACCTGCTGCGCCTGGCCGACCACATCTTCATCGAGGAGCTGCGCAACTTCGACTGGTACCACAAGACCAGCCAGGCCTTCGTGGTGTTCCAGCCGGTGAAGTCGGTCGGCGTGGTTGGCGACGGTCGCCGCTATGCCTGGGTCGTCGCCCTGCGCGCGGTGGAAACCATCGACTTCATGACCGCCCGCTGGGCGCACCTGCCCTACGAGCTGCTGGAGAAGGTCTCCAATCGCATCATCAACGAGATATCCGGCATCTCCCGCGTCACCTACGACGTGTCGAGCAAGCCGCCGGCGACCATCGAGTGGGAGTGAAACCGGGTTCTTCGGGGACTATCGGTGCCTGAGCAGACGTCGTAGTGTGATGATGCTCGGTGGTGGAGTGTCTTGGAATCGGGTGGCCGCGGAGCGTTGGGCTCCAACGGTCATGATCCGATACTGCGTTGTGCAGGTGACACTCTCAAGCGGATGAGCTGAAAGATAAGCAGGCGGCCGGATCGGCCGCCCGTTACCGGGCCAATGAAGTGATGTGAATCTGGACTCGATGGAGGAAGGTTCACCGGTCAAGCCGTGTGCGGGTCATTGCCGACCAGGCAGCATGGCTTGGGGGGACCAACAGTTTCAGGTTCCTGTGAAAGGAATTTTTCCTCGGAAGTTCTTCGCTCCGAGCGTTACCACTCCATCGACCCCGGCTCTGAAGTCTTTTGAGTCAAAGAGTGGCGTGCCCACATCCAGCAGCAGTCGATCAGCAGCGCGAGTGCCGTGGTCGATGTATTCGCGGACCAGTCTCTTGCTTGCTGCGTGCGCCAGTGTTGGTCCATGGGCGAGTGTCTTGGCAAATTCAAAGGCTTTGTTCTGCAGTTCGCCGTCTTCGACGACATAGTTGACGATGTTCCAGCGCTCGAATGTTTCGGCTGAGTAGGTCGCGCCGGTGAAGCAGATCTCCCTTGCACGAGCAGGCCCACAGCGTTCTGCGAGAAGGTGCCCGCCGCCCAGGTAGGTGGTTGCCCCGATATGCTGTTCAACCTGGGCGAATTTCGCCGAGCGGGCGGCGAAAATGATGTCGCAGCGCAAAGCCAGTTCAAGCCCCGCAGCAAAGCAGAGACCCTGAACGGCACAAATGATTGGTGCGGGATAATCCTCAAGGCGCATCACATCGAACAGCCCCTTCTGAATGAAGGCGCGAGCCTGTACTGCGTCGACGCCGACGAACGTAGCGCCAATGTTGACCCCTGCGCCGAAGTGGTCTCCGACTGAGCGCACTAGAACCGCTCGTGGCCGGGCCTGCTCCAGGGCGTCAATTGCCAGGGACAACTGATGCATGACCTCCCTGTCCATCAGATTGATTGGAGGATTGTCGACGGTGATCGTGCCAACCCCTTCGATCATCTCGAAAGTTACAAGCGACATTGTTGCTTCTCCTCTCCTGGCTCCGCGATGACGCGTGAGCGCATGGCATTGCTGATTTGCGAATCGTCGGCTCATCGGTGGATGCGATGCGACTGGCCATGGCCCCCTCAGCGGGTGGTGGAGTAGCCGCCATCCAGTGGGATGATGGCGCCTGTGATGTAGGCCGAAGCTGCCGACGACAGGAAGATGGTCGTGCCAGCCACGTCGGAGGCCAGGCCGATACGGCGACGCGGGATGGCCTTGGTGATCTGGTCGGCGTGATCTTTCAGCATGAGCTCGGTCATCTTGGTCTCGAACGGACCGGGTGCGATGGCGTTCACGTTGATGTTCGCGCGAGCCAGATGAGCCGCCAGATGGCGGGTCAGGTGATGCACGGCCGCTTTGCTGGCGGAATACGAGTAGTTGCCGTAGTCAGGGCTGGTCAGGCCATCGATTGAGCCGATGTTGATCACGCGAGCTGGATCTTCGGCATTGCCGGCAGCCTGGAGTGCTGCGCCGAGCTTCTGAGTCAGGAAGAAAACGGACTTCAGGTTGATATCCATGACCTTGTCCCAGCCGTTCTCCGGGAATTCGCCGAATTTGGCGCCCCAGGTCGCGCCAGCGTTGTTCACCAGGATGTGGAGCTTTGGCTCGCGACGCAGAAACGCTTCGGCGAAGGCGTTCACCTGCTCGGAAGAGGACAGGTCGGCCGCGATACCCACGGCCTCGCCGTACTGCTTCAGCTCGGCCTCTGCCTCGGCACATGCCTCTGTCTTGCGGGACACGACGTAGGTTTTCACACCTGCCTGCACGAGACCTTTGGCGATCATCAGGCCGATGCCGCGAGTGCCTCCCGTAACCAGGGCAACTTTGCCGCTCACATCAAAGAGATCATTTTTCGTAGTCATGACGATTCCAATCAGAAGTTGAGGCTTATGGGGTAGGCCTTCAGGGCCTGCTCGATGTCGCTCGCAGCCTCAAGGCGGCTAATGCGCAGCTCGGCATCCGGAAGCAGATAGGCGAAATAGAACTGGCCCTGCGCACGCTTCGCGACGTGATCGATGGGCAAGTCGGTGGCGTCCAAGGTGGAGAGAGCCCGCAGCCACAGGGTGGCCATGACGCCATGACCCACGAGCCACAGGAATTCACGCGCACACTGCAACGCGGCGAACGGTGAGCGTTGAAGATCGGCCTTCAGGGCTGTCACCACATCCTCGATGCGGCTAAGCAACTTGAGGGTGCGCTTCACGTATTCGGTGTGCTGGCCATCTTCCGGCAACTCAGCGACCTGCTCGCGAAGCCATGCGAGGGTTGCATTGATGGCTTGGTGGCGGCCGTCGTCCAGCCGGCGCAGCACCAGGTCGAGGGCCTGCACGTCGTTGGTGCCTTCGTAGATGGGCAGAATCTGCACATCCCGCAGCAAGACCTCGATGCCTGTGTCCTTGATGTAGCCGTGCCCGCCATGGGTCTGCATGGCCGCCGTCGCAACCTCCACCCCCATCTCACTGCTGATGGCCTTCGAACAGGACATGAGCACTGGCAGAATCACTTGGGCACGCTTCCGAACGGCCGGATTGGCTTGGTCGAGGGACTGCTCGTTGACCAGGGAGGTCATGAAGGCCAGCATGCGCGCCGATGAGGTCAGCGTACGCATACGCACGATCTCGCGGCGGATGTTCGGGTGCTCGGCGATGGGAAGCGGTTCTTTGCTGCCACCCACCAGATCGCGGCCCTGGATGCGCTCCAGCGCGTAGGCAATGGCGTTTTGACTGGCTATTTCCGCCACGCCAATCGCTTGGAAGGAAGTACCGATCCGGGCCAGCTTCATCATGTTGAACATACCCGGCAGGCCGGCGCCTGGAGCACCGACGATCCAACCCTGGGCATTCTCGAACAACAGCTCGGCCGTGGCAGAGCCATGGATGCCCATCTTTTCTTCTACCCGCGGGCAGGTAACGCCATTGCGCGCACCCAGACTGCCATCTGCGTTGACATGGACCTTGGGCACGATGAACAAGCCCAGGCCAGCCAGGCCGGCAGGCGCGCCTTGGATGCGAGCCAGCACCAGGTGAACGATGTTTGGCGTCAGATCATGATCGCCGCCGGTGATGAAAATCTTGGTGCCGGAGAGGCGATAAGTCCCATCATCGCTCTGAACCGCTGTGGTCCGAAGCAGCGACAGGTCTGTCCCGCAATGCGGCTCGGTCAGGCACATGGTGCCATTCCATGCACCGCTGCCAACCTGCCGGAGATAGGTCTCCTTGAGATGGTCCGAGCCGATGCTCTTCAGCACCGAGTACACGCCGAGGCGAAGCGAGGTGTACAGCGCGAAGGACATCGAGCCGGAGCTCAGCACTTCATCGCATGCGAAGCCGAAAGGAAGCGGCAGCCCCTGGCCGCCGTCCTCAATGGCTGTGTGCAGAGCCCCCCAGCCATCCGCTACGAAGTCGCTATAGACGCTGTGGTAACCGGTAGGCGCCTTCACTCCATCGGCGGTGACCGTACAGCCCTCACGGTCTGCCGACTCGATCAGGGGAACGAGGCGATCCGCAGCGAACTGGCCCAGCGTCTCCAGCACGGTTCCCATCGTTTCCACCGAAGCCTCTTCGCCGGTGACAGAAGCGTACTCCCTGGCAAGCACATGACCCGCCAGGAACTGGTATTCCCCTACGGGAGCGCGATAAGTCGTCATGGAGTCGCCTCACTCGCCCTTGAAGGTCAGGCCCTTGTTGAGCACCTGGGCACCTTCTTTGGAGAAGCGCTCCACGGCATCCATCATGTCGCGGGAGGCGTATACCGCGGGGGCCGAGTCCAGCAGGCGCTGGTCGGCGGCGGCCTGCCCGTGGGCCACGGCGGTATTGATCAGATGCTTGGAGGCGGCATAGGCAACGGTCGGGCCGTTCGCGAGTTTGCTGGCGTAGGCGCGAGCCTTCAGTTCCACTTCCGCGTCCGGCATGACGCGGTTGATCAGGCCCCACTCGAGCATGGTCTTGGCGTCGTAGATGCCGGCGGAGAAGACCATTTCCTTGGCGCGAGCCAGGCCGACACGGGCGATCAGGCGCTGAGCGCCACCCAGCAGGGTAGTGGTGCCGATGCGGGCCTCGACCTGGCCGAAATTGGCCGACTCGCCTGCGAAGATGATGTCGTGGACCTGGGCCATCTCACAGCCGCCGCCCAGGCACATGCCGCGGATGGCGACGACAGTGGGGAAAGGCAGGTTTTCAAAACGCTGCAGCTCAGGGATGGAACGGCCGAGCACGCGGCGGGCGGTATTGGCATCACTGCCGACGAAGTTGTCGATCACGTCGGCGCCGGCACAGAAGTGGTCCCCTTCGGCGAGGGTCAGGAAGGCGCGGGCCTTGGCCTCGACGGCCTGATCGACGGCCTCCATCAGGCCCCGGAAGGATTTGCTGGTCAGCAGATTCATCGGGCCGTCGCAGAAAGTGGCGATCGCCAGGGCACCATCCATCTCGAATTTAACGGTCATGGGAAACTCCTCGTTGGCAGGTTTCATCGGGCAAGCCGATGGCGTCCCGCTGCACGGCAGCGGGTGGTTGAAGGATGAAAATCAGCGGCCCTTGAAGACGGCCGGGCGGCGCTCGGCGAAGGAACGCAAACCTTCCATGAAGTCTTCCGAGGCGAAGCAGGTCTTCTGGATCTGCGGGATGCAGTCGATGGCTGCCTGCTCGCCTTCCTGGAGGTATTTGAGGGCTGCTGCCTTTGCCGCGCGCAGGCCGATCGGAGCGTTCTTGCAGATCAGCCGGGCGATCTCCATGGCCCGCTCCTTGTGCTTGCCGAAGGGGTGCACTTCCTGCACGAAGCCGATTTCCAGGGCGCGCCGGGCATCGAACTCGTCGCAGAGGAACAGGTGGTACATCGCATTGCCCCAGCCCGTGCGGGTCAGGTAGCGGAAGTGCGCGCCACCGAGCGGGGCGATGCCGCGCTTGGACTCCATCTGGCAGAAGGTGGCCGTGTCGGCGGCGATGACGATGTCACCTGCGAGCATCATTTCGATGCCGACCGTGTAGGTCTTGCCGTGGACGACGGAAATCACCGGCTTGGTGCAGCGCTGATGGAGGCCGAACGGGTCGACCCAGCCTTCGGGCAGTGGCTTGGCTGTGGCTGTCGGACCGAAGAACTTCGGCATGTCCAGGCCGGCGGTGGTGTGTTCGCCTTCCGGGCACAGCACGGCGACCCAGATATCGTCGTCGTTGTTGACGGTGGTGAGGTGGCCAGCCAGTTGCTCGATCATCTCCGGGGAGAAAGCGTTGAGCTTGGCTGCGTTGTCGACCGAGATGACGGCGATATGGTCTGCGACCACCATGCGCACTTCGCCAACTTTTTTCTCTTCACTCATGTTCTTGATCCTCACTCTGGGGCTGCGTAAAAAACATTTGGGTGCCTATGCGGGGCCAGCGACGGAGTTCAGGCGACGCCGCGTTCATGGCCATTCCAGTAGGGCGCGCGAATCAGACGCCGCAGCACCTTGCCGGTGGCGTTGCGTGGAAGGTCTTCCACGAAGTCGACGGACTTGGGGATCTTGAAACCGGCGACCTTGCCCCTGGCATGGGCGATGAGGTCCGCGGCCGTCAGCTCTGCCCCGGGCTTGAGTACGGCGACGGCTTTGACGGACTCGCCCCATTGCTCATCGGGAACGCCGATCACGGCGACGTCGGCAATGGCGGGGTGGCTGTAGAGGATGTTTTCAACTTCGGCGGGGTACACGTTTTCGCCCCCGGTAATGATCATGTCCCGCTTGCGGTCGTAGATGTACAGGTAGCCCCTCTCATCCACGTAACCCATGTCGCCGGTGTGAAACCAGCCATCCTGAATGGCTGCACGAGTATCGTCTGGGCGGTTCCAGTAGCCCTTCATCACTTGCACTGTGCGGCAGGTGATTTCACCAATGTCGCCAGCGGGCAGCGGTTGGCCATAGACATCGATAATGCGGATCTCGGCTCCCCCGGTGGCCGCTCCGCATGAAAGAGCCAGGTCGTCGTTGCCGGCCGCGATCTGCCGATGGTCCTCGATGGTCAGGTAGGTGACCGGCCCCGAGGTTTCGGTGAGGCCGTAGATCTGTCCGAAGCCCGTGTGGGGCAGAACCCGCATGGCCTCCAGGAGTAGCGAAGTGGCCATTGGCGCGGCGCCATAGATGATCGTCTTGAGGCTTCCGCAGCTGCGACCGGTCTTGGCCATTGCGGCAATCAGGCCGCGGATCATCACCGGCACCATGACGGTCATGGTGACCTGTTCGCGCTCGAAGATTTCTGCAATCTCGGCAGGGACGAATTCACCCACCGTGACTATTCGCGCCCTCATGGCGAGGCCGAAGATACCGAGGAGAGAGCCGGCAACATGGGCATTCGGGAGGCACAGCAGCACGACGTCATCCGGGCCAATCTGCCCGTAGGGGCTGTTCCCTCCGGTCACGAGCGAGGCGAGCGGTGCCGTGAAAATGTTCTCGCTGGTGAGCCGGACACCCTTCGGCAAACCGGTTGTGCCGCTGGTATAGAGCTGGAAGCAGTCATCCGTCAGCTGCATCGTCGACTTCGCGGGAGCTGCCGACTGCGCAGCGCGCCAGGCCGCGTATTCATCCCCCATGGCGATGAAGTGCTGAACGAAGCCTAGCTGTGGCCTGATCTGCTCGATCAGATCCGTAAAGGCCGGCCCGTAGAAGACCACGCGCGGCAGGCAGTCGGACAGGATCTGGGCGATTTCAGGTGCGGAAAGGCGGATGTTGAGCGGGGCAAGGACCAGGTTGGCGCGTGCCGCCCCCAGCCAGACTTCATAGAACTGGTCGCTGCTTTGATCGAGGATCGCGATGCGCTCCTGATCGGTGGCGCCGAATGCCGACAGGCCGTTGGCAACCTGGTTGGCCCGGGCATCCAGTTCGGCGTAGGTGGTTGACCTGCTGCCAAATACCAGGGACGTGCGATCAGGGTGGAAGGCTTCTGTTGCACGGGCAACGTCAGCCAGAGTCATCTCAGCCATCGACGTATTCTCCTGACAAGCGCCTTGATTGTTCTTGGGTGGCGCTATCAGGGGGCGATCCTAGGGGAAGCCAGGAATCAACAACGTCTGCCAGAAGACACTCTCTGGTTTTTCTGCAGGTTTTTTCGGCGCTACTGGTTGGCGCGGGCCAGTCGCTGATGCTCGCTGATGTAGCGTCTGAGGCCTTCAGGGTCTTTCACCGTGACCTTGCCGTAGTCGGTTTCAATCAACTTCAGATGACGTAACTCCGTGACAACCCGGTTCACGCTCTGTCGCGTGGAGCCCACCATGAGCGCGATGTCGGCCTGGGACAGGGCGAGGTCGGATTCATGGCTGCCGCCGCGCGCGTCGCAGAGCCAGAGAAAGCGGGAGGCGACCCTGGCCGGGACCGGCTGTGTCAGGTTTTCCTCGAGAAGCCTCAGTGCGCCCCGGAGCCGCCGGCTCAGCTGCGCGCTGACCGCCGATGCCGCTTCCGGATGAGCGGCAAGGATCTCGGAGAAGTCCTTCGCCGACCAGGCGCGCAACTCCACCGGGCCACGGCTGATGACGGTGACGGGCGAGGGATCGCCGTCCGAGACGGAGCTGTCCCCCACCAGATCGCCTGGCTGGTAGATGTAGATCAGCACTTCCTGGCCGTCCTCGGTCAGGATGCAGTGGCGGATTTCCCCGGAAACGATCTGGAAGACGTCGACGACGGGATCGCCCTGTCGGTAGATCGTGGTGCCGTCGGCGAAGGCCCTGGTCCTCGCCTTCGCCAGCAGGGCGTGTCGGGTCTCGGGGCTGAGGTCTGCGATCCAGTTGAAGCCGCTCATGGCGTCATGGCTCCTCGATGGGGCTGGTCCGGTACCTCCGCCCCTTACCGCCTGGCAGGGCAGCGCCAGCCCGGCATGGGTGAACAAGGCAAACCGAACGTTTGGTTTGGATCATCTAAGCAAAGGCCCCACGGGTGGTCAATCCGCCACCCATCGCCTTCGGGCATACTGGGCGCCTTGCCGGCAGAGGAGACGCAGCATGGAACGGTTCACCGGTGGTTGCCTGTGCGGCGACGTCCGCCTCGTGGCGTCGGGTCGGCCCTACCGGGTCGGCCTCCGCCACTGCCTTGACTGCCGCAAGCACCACGGGGCGCTGTTCCACGCCTCGGCGATCTTTCCCCGGGAGGCTGTGGCGATCGAGGGCGAGACGCGCGACTATGCCGGGCGATGCTTCTGCCCGCGCTGCGGTTCGTCGGTCTTCTCGCGCAGCGGGGACGAGGTCGAGGTGCACCTGGGCACCCTGGACGAACCCGACCGGTTCGTGCCGACCTACGAGAGCTGGATCGTCCGCCGCGAATCCTGGCTGCCGCCATTTGCGCTGGCGAGACGCTACGAGCACGACCGCGACGACACGAGCCGCTTCGAGGAATAGCCCGCCTTTCGCCATCCGCCACGCAACAGGAGACATGCAATGTTCGGGATCACCGATTACGGCGCCTTCGTCATCGCCTTCGTGGTGCTGCTGATGATTCCGGGGCCGGGCAACCTGGCGCTGATCACCTCCACCGGCAAGGGTGGCGTGCGCGGCGGGCTGGCCTCGACCCTCGGCATCATCCTCGGCGACCAGGTGCTGATGTGGCTGGCGGTGGCCGGGGTCGCCGCGCTGCTGGCGGCCTATCCGACCGCCTTCCACGCCGTGCAGTGGCTGGGCGCGGCCTACCTGGTGTGGCTCGGCGCGCGCATGCTGCTGGCCAGGCCGGGTAGCGCGCCGGCGGTGAATATCAGCGCCGGCCATTACCTGCGCCAGACCGCGGTGATCACCCTGTTCAACCCCAAAGCCATCGTCTTCTACATGGCCTTCTTCCCGCTGTTCATCGACCCGGCGCGGCACCAGGGCCTGCTGACCTTCGCCGTGATGGCGCTGACCGTGGCGGCTCTGACCTTCCTCTACGGGCTGGCGATGACCCTGCTGACCCATCACCTGGTCGAGCGCATGCGCGCCCGGCCGCAGCTGGGCAAGGCGCTGGAGCGCCTGGCCGGCCTGTGCCTGGTCGGTTTCGGCCTCAAGCTCGCGCTCAGCCGCTGAGCGGGGCTGCGCGATCTGTCGCAGCCATTTCTTGAGAATCAGATGCAGTTGGCCCGTATAATCCCGCTGGTAACTTTTTGTTTCAGAGGGAAGTGGCTTATGTCGGCACATCGAGTAACCGGGCTGGCGCGCGTGATCGGCGCCGGTGTCCTGTCCTGCGGCCTGCTGTTCGCCAGCGGCGCGCGCGCCGACGATCCGGTGACCCTGACGCTCTACAACGGCCAGCACGAGGCCACCGGCAAGGCGGTGGCGGCGGCCTTCGAGCAGAAGACCGGCATCAAGGTGCTGATCCGCAAGGGCGGCGGCGGCCAGCTGGCCAACCAGATCGCCGAGGAGGGCGAGCGCTCGCCGGCCGACATCATCTACACCGAGGAAGCGCCGCCGCTGGTCAAGCTGGCGAGCCAGGGCCTGCTGGCCAAGGTCGACGAGGCCACCCTCGCGCAGATCGACCCCAGCCTGTCCGACAACAACGGCTACTGGCTGGGCATCACCACCCGCGTGCGCGTGTTGGCCTACAACCCCGAGCTGGTCAGCGAGGCCGAGCTGCCGAAGAGCGTGCTGGAAGTGGCCGAACCCGAGTGGGACGGCAAGATCGCCTTCGTGCCCAGCAGCGGCGAGTTCGTCGGCCAGACCACCGCGGTGATCCGCCTCAACGGCCGCGAGGCCGCCGAGGAGTGGCTGGTCGGACTCAAGGCGTTCGGCTCCACCTACACCAACAACGTGATCGCCATGAAGGCGGTGGAGAACGGCGAGGTCGGCGCGGCGCTGATCAACAGCTACTACTGGATGGCGCTCAAGCGCGAGAAGGGCGAGCTGAAGTCCAAGCTGCACTACTTCGCCGACGGCGACGCCGGCGGCCTGGCCAGCGTCTCCGGCGCGGCGGTGGTGAAGTCCACCAAGCACCCGAAGGAAGCCCAGCAGTTCCTCGCCTTCATGATCAGCGAGGAAGGCCAGAAGGTGGTGCTGAGCAAGTCGCCGGAATACCCGGTGAACAAGGCCGTGGCCGCCGACCCGCTGCTCAGGCCGTTCGACCAGCTCAAGCCGCCGGCCATCACCGCCGCCGAGATCGGCCTGGCCGAGGATGCCCTGGACCTGCAGCGCGAAGCCGGGATGAACTGACATGCAGGTGGATGTGCTCGAGCAGGAGCTGCCGGCTCCGGCTCACATCGGCGGCCG
>OGQD01002284.1_pt1 | contig 10757 bp, 7 predicted proteins | sample 1553091 | NCBI WGS metagenome assembly OGQD01 (sample SAMEA2580290, study PRJEB22360) | human gut metagenome | biome: human gut; feature: human-associated habitat; material: faeces | place: Denmark | collected 2008/2010
GTGGCGATCAGGCACTCGGCCATGTCGGCGCGTCCGGCGATGCGGATGCGGGTGTCGTTCAGGTAGCAGCCCTTGCCCTTTTCGGCCCAGAACATCTCGTTCATGACCGGGTTGTAGGTGACGCAGGCCACGATCTCGGACGTGCCGTCGGGATGCTTGCGCTCCAGGCCCACCGTGATGGCGAAGTGGGGCATGGCGTGCATGAAGTTGGTGGTGCCGTCGATCGGATCGACGATCCAGGTGTGGGTCTTGTCGGTGCCCTCGACCATGCCGCGTTCCTCGCCCAGGAAGCCGTAGCCGGGGCGGGCCTTCAGCAGCAGCTCGAACAGGGTCTGTTCGGCCTTGACGTCGGCGGCGGTGACGAAGTCGCCGGGGCCCTTGCGGGACACCTGGAGCTGGGACACCTCGCCGAAATCCCGGAGCATCGGGCGGGCGGTCTTGCGGACGGCGTCCATCATGACCTGGAGCAGGGCGGAAGCGAGGGCCATAGGCGGTTCTCCTGATCCGTCGATCCTCAAAAGCCTGCGGCCCGGATGGACGGAGAAGCAAAAGGGGCGCGGACCATCCGCGCCCCTGTAGTCTTTACAGCGCCCGGCCTTGGCCGGGAATGACGGCGTTTGTTAGTCCGCGCGGCGGACGTATTCGCCGGTCGAGGTGTCGACGATGATCTTCTCGCCCGTCGACATGAAGGGCGGGATCATGACGCGGATGCCGTTCGAGGCCTTGGCGGGCTTGTAGGACGACGAGGCGGTCTGGCCCTTCACGGTCGGCTCGGTCTCGACGACTTCCAGAACGACCTGTTCCGGCAGTTCCAGGCCGATCGGACGCTCTTCGTGCGATTCAATAACGACCTTCATGCCTTCCTGCAGGTAGGGGATGCGGTCTTCGCCGACCCAGCCCTTTTGCAGTTCGATCTGCTCATAGGACTCGTCGTCCATGAAGACGAGGGTTTCGCCGTTGTCGAACAGATAGGAGTAGTCGCGCTGTTCCAGCGTGACGCGCTCGACCTTGTCTTCCGAGCGGAAGCGTTCGTTCAGCTTGTTGCCCGTTTCGAGGTTTTTGGCCTCGACGTTGGCGAAGGCGCCGCCCTTGCCGGGCTTGACGTGGCTGGCCTTGGTGACGACCCACAGGCCGCCGTTGTGTTGCAGGACCATGCCGGGCTTGATGGTGTTGGCGTTGATTTTCATGAGAACCGTAGGGCTCGTTGCTGGGGGGCGGCAGGCGCCGACCGCCAGGGCGTGGCGCGCCAAATCGCGGCGAGCCCTAGAGGATCAAGCGAAAAAGGGCAATGGCGCTGCTCGGCGACCCGCGGATTCAGGCGGCGTCGTCCAGGCCGCGTTCCGCCTGATTGGCCAGGCGCACCCCCATGCCTGTTGGGGCTGCCAGCTTGCCTGCGCCGGGATCCAGCTTGCGCGCCTCATGGGCGAAGGCGGCGGCCAGACGGTTCAGCGCGCGGAAGTAGGGGCGGCTGAGGTTGTCGCCGGGCACGTTGCCGAAGCGGCTGAAGGTCAATCCGTGGAGCAGGGCGCCCGCGGCGTTGCCTACGGCGAAGCCGACGTGGCGCAGCAGCAGGTCGTCGAACTCCAGCAGCGCCTGTTCGTAGTCCTCGCGGCCGGCCAGGGCCATTTCGTCAAGGACGAACGGATGGCAGCGGATGGCACCCTGGCCGAAGATCATCAGGTTGCGCGAGAGGATGTTGGCGCCCTCGACCGTGATCGACACCGGAATGCTTTGCCAGGCGCGGGCCAGGTAGTTGTTCGGCCCCATGATGATGGCCTTGCCGCCGTGCACGTCCATGGCGTGGCCGATGCACTCGCGGCCGCGTTCGGTGAGGTGGTACTTGAGGATCGCCGACAGCACCGAGGGCTTCTCGCCCAGGTCCACGGCGGTGGCGGTCAGGGTGCGCGCGCTGTCCATCATCCAGGCGTTGCCGCCGATACGTGCCAGCGCTTCCTGGATGCCTTCGAAGGCGGCCAGCGGCACGCCGAACTGCTCGCGTACCCGGCAGTACTGGCCGCTGACCAGGCTCGACATCTTCGCCGCACCAGTGCCGCCGGCAGGCAGGGAGATGGAGCGGCCCACCGACAGGCAATTCATCAGCATCATCCAGCCCTTGCCGAGGTATTCCTGGCCGCCGATCAGGAAGCTCAGCGGGACGAATACGTCCTTGCCCGAGTTGGGGCCGTTCATGAAGGCGGCGCCGAGCGGCAGGTGACGGCGGCCGATCTCCACCCCGGGGGTGTCGGTCGGTATCAGCGCCAGGCTGATGCCGAGTTCTTCCTTGTCGCCCAGCAGGTGGTCCGGGTCATAGGCCTTGAAGGCCAGGCCGAGCAGGGTGGCGACCGGGCCCAGGGTGATGTAGCGCTTCTCCCAGTTCAGGCGCAGGCCGATCACTTCCTCACCGTCCCACTGGCCCTTGCAGACGATGCCGGTGTCCGGCATGGCGCCGGCGTCGGAGCCGGCCAGCGGGCCGGTGAGGGCGAAGCAGGGGATTTCCTCGCCACGGGCCAGGCGCGGCAGGTAGTGCTGGCGCTGTTCGTCGGTGCCGTAGTGCAGCAGCAGTTCGGCCGGGCCGAGGGAGTTGGGCACCATCACGGTGGAGGCGAGGTCGCCGCTGCGGGTGGCGAGTTTCATTACCACCTGGGAGTGGGCGAAGGCGGAGAAGCCCTTGCCGCCGTATTCCTTGGGAATGATCAGGCCGAAGAAGCCGTTGCTCTTGATGTGCTGCCAGGCCTGCTCGGGCAGGTCCAGCTGCTGGCCGATCTCCCAGTCGCTGACCATGGCGCACAGCTCTTCCACCGGCCCCTCGATGAAGGCCCGCTCCTCGTCGCTCAGCCTGGCGGCGGGGTAGCTGAGCAGCACATCCCAGTCCGGGCGGCCGCTGAACAACTGGCCATCCCACCATACGGTGCCGGCCTCGATGGCGTCGCGCTCGGTGGCGGACATCGGCGGCAGCACCTTCTGGAACCAGCCGAACAGCGGGCCGGTGATCAGTTTGCGGCGCAGCTCGGGCAGCGCCAGCGGGATGGCCACGCCGAGCCACAGCAGCCAGAGCAGCAGCTCCAGCCAGCCGGGGGCGTCGCCGAACAGGCCGAGCAGGATCAGGTACGCGGCGACCAGGCCCATGGCGGGCAGGGCGGCCATGCGGGAATAAGCGAGATAGGCGACGCCGAACAGCAGAATCAGCAACCAGACAGCGAGCATGCGCAATCCTCCATGAGGCCGACCTTGGCGGCAAGGCCGGCGAGCTTGGCCGGATCGTCGTGCATCCGGCGCGATAGGTCTGGATAGACTGGGGCACGACCATCCCCGGGGAAACGCCATGCGCTCCAGTCTTCTACCCAGCCGCTTCGTGGATAGTGACCACCCTAGGGTAGTCGAGTTCGCAGAGCGTTCACGCGGCACCGGCTGCGACCTTCGCGCGCAGGCGGTGAATCTGTACTACGCGGTGCGCGACCAGATCCGCTACAACCCCTACGCCTTCAGCCTCGACCCGGAGACGCTCAAGGCCAGCCACGCGCTGGCCGCGGGCGAGTCCTACTGCGTGCCCAAGGCCCTGCTGCTGGCGGCCTGCGCCCGGCACTGCGGAATACCGGCGCGCCTCGGCCTGGCGGATGTGCGCAATCACCTGTCCACGCCGCGCCTGCTGGAGATGCTGCGCAGCGAGGTGTTCGCCATGCATGGCTATGCCGAGCTGTTCATCGAGGGGCGATGGGTCAAGGCCACGCCGGCCTTCAATCAGGAGCTGTGCCGGGTGTTCCGGGTGGCGCCGCTGGAGTTCGACGGGCGCAGCGACAGCGTGTTTCACCCCTTCAACGCCGACGGCGAACGCTATATGGAGTACCTGCAGGATCACGGCCGCTTCGACGATCTGCCGCTGGAGCTGTTCTTCGGCCACCTGCGCCAGTGCTATCCGCACCTGTTCGAGGTAGGCGCGATGCAGCCGGGTGGCGACCTGCAGGCAGAGGCCGCCCATCAAGGCATTCGATAGTCATCATCAGCCTGGAGGGCTTCTTTCCCACGCCGGCGACGGGCAGGCTAGCCTGCAACGAATGGTTGCAATTGCCCGCTGCGGGCCTTATCTACCTTCCTCCTCCCACAAGCCTTACCGGCCGAGTAGCTATCCCTCATGAGTTCCGCGCTGTCCATCCGGCAACTGACCAAGACCTACGACAACGGCTTCCAGGCCCTCAAGGGCATCGACCTCGATGTGGCCGAGGGCGATTTCTTCGCCCTGCTCGGCCCCAACGGGGCAGGCAAGTCCACCACCATCGGCATCCTCTCGACCCTGGTGAACAAGAGCGGCGGCTCGGTGGAGGTGTTCGGCCACGACCTGGATCGCGACCCGTCCGGCCTCAAGCGCTGTCTCGGCGTGGTGCCGCAGGAATTCAACTTCAGCCAGTTCGAGAAGGTCATCGATATCGTGGTGACCCAGGCCGGCTACTACGGCATCCCGCAGAAGGTCGCGCGGGAGCGCGCCGAGCGCTACCTGACCCAGCTCGGCCTGTGGGAGAAGCGCGACGAGGCCGCGCGCATGCTCTCCGGCGGCATGAAGCGGCGCCTGATGATCGCCCGCGCACTGGTCCACGAGCCGCGCCTGCTGATCCTCGACGAGCCCACCGCCGGCGTGGACATCGAGTTGCGCCGCTCGATGTGGGGCTTCCTCACCGAGCTGAACCAGAAGGGCATCACCATCATCCTCACCACCCACTACCTCGAGGAGGCGGAGCAGCTCTGCCGCCACATCGGCATCATCGACCACGGCCGCATCGTCGAGAACACCAGCATGAAGGCGCTGCTCAAGACCCTGCACGTGGAGACTTTCCTGCTCGACCTGAAGGACAACCTGCCGGCGACGCCACGGCTGCAGGGCTACCCGGCGGCACTGGTCGATGCGCATACCCTGGAGGTGCAGGTGGAGAAAAGCCTGGGCATCACCGGGCTGTTCCGCCAGCTGGCCGAGCAGAACATTGAGGTGATCAGCCTGCGCAACAAGAGCAACCGCCTTGAGGAACTGTTCGTGTCCCTGGTCGAGAACAACCTGGCGAAGGTGGCGAAATGAGCCCGGAACTCGCCTCCAACTGGGTTGCCCTGCAGACCATCGTGCGCCGCGAAGTGCGGCGCTTCATGCGCATCTGGCCGCAGACCCTGCTGCCGCCGGCAATCACCATGGCGCTGTACTTCGTGATCTTCGGCCGCCTGATCGGCAGCCAGGTCGGCGGGGTGGGCGAGTATTCCTACATGGAGTTCATCGTGCCGGGGCTGATCATGATGTCGGTGATCACCAACTCCTACAGCAACGTGGTCTCCAGCTTCTTTTCCAGCAAATTCCAGCGCAACGTCGAGGAACTGCTGGTATCGCCGGTGTCGCCGCACACCATCCTGATCGGCTACACCATCGGCGGCGCCCTGCGCGGCCTGGCGGTGGCGCTGATCGTCACCTTGCTGTCGCTGTTCTTCACCCACCTGCAGGTGCATCACCTGGGCGTGACCGTGCTGGTGATCCTGCTCACCGCGATCACCTTCTCCCTGGGCGGCTTCATCAACGCGGTGTATGCGCGCAACTTCGACGACATCTCGATCATCCCGACCTTCGTGCTGACGCCGCTGACCTACTTGGGCGGGGTGTTCTACTCGATCAGCCTGCTGCCCCAGTTCTGGCAGCACGTGTCGCTGGCCAACCCGATCCTGCACATGGTCAACGCCTTCCGCTACGGCATCCTCGGTGTTTCCGACATCGACATCCGCATCGCCATCGGCATGATGCTGCTGGCCAGTGGCCTGCTCTACCTGTTCTGCATCCGCCTGCTGAAGAGCGGAAGGGGCATGCGCCAGTAAGCGCGACGGGAAACATGGCGTCATAGGCTGGCGCCATCTTTACCTGTCGCTGACAATCGCGCGACGGCAGAGCCGTTAGACTCTCCGGCTAACTCGAATTCCAAGAGGATGTGGATGATGCGTCGCGTGCTGTGGCCCCTGGTGCTGGGCCTGCTCGGCAGTGGTCTGGTGCTGGCGGAGCAGAGGCCGCTGATGGAGGTGACGCAGCCCGAACGCACGCTGGTGCGCGACGAGCTGATCACCTTCGGTTCGCTGCGCTCGGATGAGTCCACCACGATCCGCCCGGAAGTGGAGGGCCGGGTCGCCACCCTGCATTTTCAGGAAGGGCAGGCGGTGAAGGCCGGCGACCTGCTGGTCGGCCTCGACGACGCCATCGCCCGCGCCGAACTGGCCCAGGCCCGGGCCAACCTCGACCTCGCCGAAAAGAACCATGCCCGGGCGCAGATGCTCTACAAGCGCGGCGCCAGCAACGCCCAGGCGCTGGACGAGGCCAGTTCCCAGCAGCAGGCGGCCCGCGCCAGCCTGGCTCTGGCCCAGGCCCGCCTGGACAAGACCCAGGTGCGCGCGCCCTACGACGGTGTGCTCGGCCTGCGCCAGGTCAGCGTCGGCGACTACCTCAGCGCCGGCGACGACATCGTTAACCTGGAAGTGCTGGACCCGCTCAAGGTGGACTTCCGCGTGCCGCAGAAGGCTGTCAGCCAGGTGCGCGTCGGCCAGTCGATCGAGCTGGCGCTGGACGCCTATCCCGGTGAGCGTTTCGCCGGCCGCATTACCGCCCTCAATCCGCGCCTCGACGAGGTCGGCCGCAGCCAGGCGATCCGCGCCCAGGTGGCCAACGACGACTTCCGGCTCAAGCCCGGCCAGTTCGTCAAGGTTTCGGTGATCCTCGCCGAGCGCCCGCAGGCCCTGGTGATCCCGGAGGAAGCGGTGATGCCGGTGGGCCGCGACCTGTTCGTCAACCTGGTGGTGGACGGCAAGGTCGAGCGCCGGCGCATTCGCATCGGCCAGCGCCTGCGCGGCCGGGCCGAGGTGGTGGAGGGGCTGCAGGGCGATGAAACGGTAATCAGCGCCGGCTGGCAGAAGGTCGACCCCGGCGACGAGGTACGCACCGTCGCGCGTGGGGAAGGCGCATGACCCTGTCCGACATCTGCATCCGCCGGCCGGTGTTCGCCACCGTGCTGTCGCTGATCATCGTGCTGCTCGGCCTGCTGGCCTACCAGCGCCTGGCGGTGCGCGAGTACCCGAACATCGACGTGCCGATCGTCACGGTCAACGTCATCTACCCCGGCGCCAGCCCTGAGATCATGGAGTCCCAGGTCGCGCAGCCGATCGAGGACGTGCTCTCGGGCATCGAGGGGCTGGACTTCGTCAGCTCCATCAGCCGTTCGGAAAACACCCAGATCACCGCCCAGTTCCGCCTCGGCACCAGCTCCGACGAGGCGGCCAACGACGTGCGCGACCGCCTCGGCCGGGTGCGCACCCTGCTGCCGGACGAGATCAACGAGCCGATGGTGCAGAAGGTCGAGGCCGATGCCCAGCCGGTGATCTGGCTGGCCTTCTACAGCGAGCGGTTCTCCGCGATGGAGATCACCGACGTGCTGGAGCGGGTGGTGCAGGATCGCCTGCAGACCATTCCCGGCGTTTCCGAGGTGCAGATCCGCGGCGCGCGGACCTACGCCATGCGCATCTGGCTCGACCCGGAGAAGCTGGCCGCCCACGACCTGACCGTGCAGGACGTGGAGGACGCGCTGCGCCGGCAGAACGTGGAGATTCCCGCCGGGCGCATCGAGTCGGTGCAGCGCGAGTTCACCGTGCTGTCGGAGACCGACCTGAAGACGCCGGAGGAATTCAACGACCTGATCCTCGACGACTCGCGCGGCTACCTGTTGCGCCTGGCCGACGTCGGCCGGGCCGAGATCGGCGCGGCTGACGAGCGCACGGTGGTGCGCTTCAACGGCCGCTCGGCGGTGTCCCTGGGCCTGGTCAAGCAGGCCACGGCCAACCCGCTGGAGATTTCCGACGGCCTCAGCCAGGCCCTGCCGGAGGTCCGCGAGCTGTTGCCCGAAGGCATGGAGATGGCCATTGCCAACGACAACTCGCTGTTCATCCGCGAGTCGATCAAGAACGTCTACGCCACCATCTGGGAAGCGGTGGTGCTGGTCATCCTGATCATCTTCCTGTTCCTCCGCTCCTTGCGCGCGACCCTGATTCCCCTGGTCACCATCCCGGTGTCGCTGATCGGCGCCTGCGCGCTGATGGCGCTGATGGGCTTCACGGTCAACACTCTGACCCTGCTGGCGATGGTGCTGGCCATCGGCCTTGTGGTGGACGACGCCATCGTGGTGCTGGAGAACATCCACCGGCACATCGAGCAGGGCATGAAGCCGCTGCAGGCGGCCTTCGTCGGCAGCCGCGAGATCGCCTTCGCGGTGATCGCCATGACCCTGACCCTGGCCGCCGTGTACGCGCCGATCGGCTTCATGCAGGGCACCTCGGGCAAGCTGTTCACCGAGTTCGCCTGGACCCTGGCCGGCGCCGTGCTGGTGTCCGGCTTCGTCGCCCTGACCCTGTCGCCGATGATGTGTGGCCACCTGCTCAAGGCCCATGTGCCGCAGCAGAAGCACGGCCGCTTCTACAACCTGGTGGAAGGCTTCCTCAACGGCCTGACCTACAACTACCGCCACCTGCTGGAGCGCACCCTGCGTGCCTGGTGGGCGGTGGTGGCGCTGCTGCTGGCCATCCTGGTGCTGTGCGCCTGGCTGTTCACCGGCCTGCGCAGCGAACTGGCGCCGACCGAGGACACCGGCACCATCGTCGGTTCGATCAACGGCCCTGACGGCGCCACCGAGCAGGTGGGCCGCTACGCCAAGCAGCTGGAGGCGGCCTACGCCTCGATCCCCGAGACCAACCGCTACATGGTGATCGTCGGCTTCCCCACCGTGGCCCAGGGGCTGTCGTTCATGAAGCTGGAGGACTGGGACAAGCGCGAGCGCAGCCAATTCGAGATCCGCGACGAGCTGCTGCCCAAGCTGCAGGACATCCCGGGCGTGCGGGCCTTCCCGATCAACCGCCCGCCGCTGGGGCAGAGCGCGCGCAACCAGCCGGTGAACTTCGTCATCCGCTCCTCGCTGGAGTACGCCGAGCTGCAGCAGTACGTCGAGCAGCTGCTGGCCGCGGTACGCGGCTATCCCGGGCTGGAGAGCCTGGACACCGACCTCAAGCTGAATACGCCCCAGCTCAAGGTCACGGTCAACCGCGAGCAGGCGGTGGCGGTGGGCACGGACGTGGCCACCATCGGCCGCAGCATGGAAAGCCTGTTCGGCAGTCGCCAGGTGACCCGCTTCAAGCAGAACGGCGAGCAGTACGACGTGCTGGTGCAGCTGGCAGATGTGGACCGCAGCAACCCCGAGGACCTCAACCGCGTCTATGTGCGCGGCCGCAACGACAACATGGTGCAGCTCTCCAACCTGATCGAGGTGCACGAGACGGTGGCGCCGCGCGAACTCAACCACTTCAACCAGCTGCGCGCGGTCACGGTCAGCGCCAACGTCGGCTCCGGCTACACCCTGGGCGAGGCGCTGGATCACCTGGAGGAAAAGGCGCGGGCGATCTTCCCGCCCGACACCCAGTTCGACTACACCGGCATCTCGCGGGACTTCAAGGAGTCCAGCAGCGGGGTGGCGATGATCTTCGTGCTGGCCCTGCTGTTCATCTTCCTGGTGCTGGCGGCGCAGTTCGAGAGCTTCTTCGACCCGTTGATCATCCTGTTCAGCGTGCCGTTGTCGATGGCCGGCGCGCTGCTGGCGCTGAAGCTGTTCGGCGGTACCCTGAACATCTACTCGCAGGTGGGGCTGGTGACCCTGATCGGGCTGATCACCAAGCACGGCATCCTCATCGTCGAGTTCGCCAACCACCTGCTGCGCGAGGGCCGCGAACTGGGCGAGGCGGTGCTGGAGGCCTCGGTGCAGCGCCTGCGGCCGATCCTGATGACCACCGGCGCCATGGTCCTCGGTTCGTTGCCCCTGGCCGTCGCCTCGGGCGCCGGTGCCGAGAGCCGCCAGCAGATCGGCATGGTGATAGTCGGCGGCCTGGTGGTCGGCACCTTCTTCACCCTGTTCGTGGTACCGACCCTGTACAGCCTGCTGCGCCGCTGGCGGCCTATCGTGGCGGAGCCGGCGCAGGCCCTGTCCTAGGTGACTCTGCGCCCGGGTAATCGGGGGCAGGCCCTGTACGGGCAAGCCGGTAGAAACCCCTCTTCATTCCCGCGCAGGCGGGAACCCAGTTGCGGGGCAAGGCGGCGCGTCCTTGGGTCCCCGCCTGCGCGGGGACGACGGGAGTACGCGCAGAGTCGTGCAGCCCGCTCTATGGTCGATCAAGCGGCGCGGAAGATGATGGTGGCTCTCTCCAGGGCTACCGGATAACTGCCCAGCACGGACGAGGCAGGCAGAAAACCCCCGTCATTCCCGCGTAGGCGGGAATCCAGTTGCGGGCAAGACGGCGCGTCCTGGGTCCCCGCCTGCGCGGGGACGACGGGGAGGTGGGGGACGCGCAGAGGCGGGCTGCCCGCCCTATGGTCGATCAAGCGTCGCGGAAGATGACGGCGGCTCTCTCCAAGGCTATCAGATAACGGCCCAGCACGGACGAGGCAGGCAGAAAAAACCGTCATTCCCGCGCAGGCGGGAATCCAGGTGCGGGCAAGACGGCGCGTCCTGGGCCCCCGCCTGCGCGGGGACGACGGGGAGCTATGTGCGTAGAGGCTCGCCCTAGTCCGCGGGCAGTTCCAGGATAAAGCGCGTCCAGCCGCCGTCCGACTCGCAGCGGATGGTGCCGCCATGGGCCCGGACGATGGAGCGGGCGATGGCCAGGCCCAGGCCGGCGTGCTCGGCGCCGCCCTCGCGGCGGGGCGGGGAGAGGCCGAG
>OGQD01002285.1_pt1 | contig 10755 bp, 9 predicted proteins | sample 1553091 | NCBI WGS metagenome assembly OGQD01 (sample SAMEA2580290, study PRJEB22360) | human gut metagenome | biome: human gut; feature: human-associated habitat; material: faeces | place: Denmark | collected 2008/2010
ATTCGTAGGGGAACTTTTGTTAGTTATAAAAGAATGCAATTTAAGCCGATGAGTTATTTAGAAAATGTGGAAATTGTTAGAAAAAGTAAATGCATTCTTGATATTGTTTATTCTGAACAGAGCGGTCTATCTCCGAGGCCATATGAAGCTATGGCTGCTAACAGGAAGTATATTACTAATAATGCAGAAGTAATGAAATATGATTTCTATGATCCAGATAATATTTTAGTTGTTAATCTTGAATGTATTAATATACCTAAGGAGTTCTTGTTCTCAGATTTTAAACCTGTTGATCCATCTATATTATACAGATATTCTCTTCCTGGTTTTGTTGATGAAGTTTTTTCTAAAGTGGATAAAAGAGTAAAATAAGTTCCATGAAATATTTAATTGTAGTTGCTCATCCCGACGATGAGGTTTTGGGTGCGGGAGCTTCTATCTCTAGATGGACCCAAAATGGCGACATTGTAGATGTGGTTATCATGTGTGCAGAAGCGAAAGCTCGTGCATTCCGTCCCGATGATAATGAGTTGGAGGATGATACGAATGCCAGTACCAAATACTTGGGAGTGGATAGAATATTTGAAGCGACTTTTCCCCATATTAGATTCATCGAGATGAATACGGTGCCGCATTTGAAATTGGTGCAGTTTATTGAAAGTGCTATCAAAGAGAGTGAGCCGGATATTGTCATTACGCATCATCCCGCTGATACGAACAATGATCATTTGCAGACTTCCATGGCTTGTCAGGAAGCTATCCGTTTGTTCCAACGTAGGCCCGAGGTGAAACGGGTGAAGGAGTTTTGGTATATGGAGGTACCAAGCTGCACGGAATGGGCTATTAATAACGCTATGAATCTGTTCCGTCCTAATTGTTACGTGGAAGTTGGTCAAGAGGGTGTGGATGCCAAGATTACGGCATTGGGAATGTACAGAGGAGTGATGCGTCCTTATCCGCACCCTCGTAGTGCCGAATATATTACTGGCCTTGCTGCTGTTAGGGGGAGCCAGTGGGGAACGAACTATGCTGAAAGCTTTGAAATCGTATTAAGAGAATATTAGTTAGTATGTACAGATATTTCTTTAAACGTTTTTTAGATATTGTATTGTCAGGCATTGCCATGATTGCTCTGTTGCCGATATATCTTGTCTTGGCTATTATTGTCAGGATCTCTATGGGTAGCCCGATCTTGTTCTCTCAAGAGCGTATCGGTAAAGGGGAAAAGCCTTTCAAGCTGTATAAGTTCCGGTCGATGACCAATGCACGAGACAAGGAGGGGAATTTACTTCCGGAGGGACAACGTGTAACTAGGGCTGGGGCTTTGATTCGTTCTTCCTCCCTTGATGAATTACCGGAACTATGGGCGATTTTCATTGGCGATATGTCTTTTGTTGGTCCACGTCCACTTCGGATGGATGATCTTCCGTATTTCAATGAATCTGAACGAGCACGTCATAGCGTACGTGGAGGTTTGATTCCTCCCGACAGCTTGTCTGGCAAGGTCTTTACAACGTATGAGGAACAATTTGAATATGAGGTGTATTATGCTAACCATTTATCTTTATGGTTAGATTTGAAGGTGTTTTTCTTGACATTTAGTATAATAATTAAGCGTATGACGAATGATTATGGTAATGATTTCAGACCTCATTTGAAAGAGTATCGAACCAATGAAATAATGAAATAAATATGTTATACTAATGGAACAAGCTATTAGAAATCTTATTAAGAGTAATGGTACTCCTTTTTATCTGTTTGATGAAAAAGGCTTCATTGATAATTATAGAAAGCTGGAAGGTATCTTCAAGGCTATTTATCCTAATTACCAGCTTTCTTATTCCTACAAGACCAATTATACTCCTTTTGTTTGCCAATTGGTTAGATCGTTGGGTGGGTATGCCGAGGTAGTTTCTGATATGGAATATACACTGGCTAAAAAGTTAGGTTATGATAACAAACAGATTGTTTACAATGGCCCCTCAAAAGGAGAGGAGATGTTTGATCACTTAGAACATCAAGGTATATTGAATATAGATAGCCTAGATGAGGCGAAGCGTATAGTTTCTTATGTTAAAGGGCATCCTGATAGAAATTATACGGTTGGTATTCGTATAAATATGCATGTGGGAGGGGATTTTATTTCTCGTTTTGGGCTAGTGCCAGAAAGTAAGGAATTACAGGAAACGGTTTCTTTAATTAAAGAAACTGTCAATCTGAATTTGATCGGTCTGCATTGTCATATCAGTCGCTCAAGAGGTGTGGAGGCTTGGACTAAACGTACGGAGATTATGTTGAAAGCGGCGGATGACTATATTGACGGGGTTCCAGCTTATATTTCGTTGGGAAGCGGTATGTATGCTGATATGCCTGAATTTTTGAAACAACAGTTTGGGGGTGATACCGTGCCTACTTATGAAGATTATGCGGATTGTACGATCCAGCCTTTTGCTGACCATTATAAAGATGTGGAAAATCAACCTATCTTATTTACTGAGCCTGGTACTACTGTGGTAGCTCGTTATTTGAGTTTTGTAACGAAAGTTCTTAGCGTTAAAGAGGTAAGGGGACGATATATAGCTAATATGGATGGTGATTATCATAATTTGGGTGAAATCTGTACTATGAAAAAATTGCCGGTAACTGTTTTGTCAGGAGGTAAGGAACAGCATACTTATACTAATATGGATATCATGGGATTCACATGTTTGGAACAAGATGTACTCTATCCGGGATTTGAACAATCTATCGCAGAAGGTGACATTTTGGTGTTCGACAATGTTGGTGGTTATTCCATTGTGTCTAAGCCACAATTCATCAAACCTCAAAGTGCCATGTATGTCCTGCGTACCAATGGTGAGGTGGAACAGATTATGCGGGCAGAGACTTTCGATGACGTATTCAATAAATTTAGCTTTAAATTCTAGAATCCATGAGAGATATAGTTGTATTAAGTTCGGCGTGTGGAGCATTCTTTATGCCGGGTTTCTTCAAATGTCTGAAAGCAAATAAAGAAAGAAATATCAAGATTGTCGGTTGCGATATATCCAATGATCCTGCGATGAATTTGCTGGTGGATAAATATTATCAAGTTCCCAAATATACTGATTCTAATTTTGTAGATGTTCTTCTGAACATTTGTAAGAATGAAAAGGTAGATGTGTTTTTTCCGCATATTTCTATGGAACTTCCTTCCATTCTAAAAAGAATGGATGATTTTAAGAAGCTGGATGTAAAAGTGGCTATCTCGAATAATGAAACACTTGAAATCGCTAACAGTAAATATCAGCTTTATGAGTTTATGAAGGATAAAGGGTTGGTGGTGCCGAAATATTTCTTGGTAGATTCTGCCAAAACACTTCGTAATCGTATCGGAGAATTGGGTTATCCTCAAAAGCCTGTTTGCGTTAAGATGACACAGAATAGTGGTAGTCGTGGGGTACGAATCGTACGTGCTAATTTGTCGAAATCAGATTTATTTATGCATGAAAAGCCTTCTTCTCAGAATGTGACATTAGAGGAAATGTACGAGATAATAGATGGATGCCAACCTATACCTGAAATGATAGCGATGGAATTTCTTCCAGGTGTAGAATATACGGTGGATCTTTTGGCTGACCAAGGAAATACATTGTACATTGCGGGGAGAAGAAATACGACTAGTTCTATGAGTATCGCTCAAAGTAGTGTGGTGGAAAAGAAAAGCGATGCTTATCAGCTATGTAAAGATATTGTGCGTGAATTAAACTTAGATGGTAATATTGGTTTTGATTTTATGTTAGATGAGAATGATACTCCATGGTTAACAGATTTGAATCCGCGTGTCACTGCTACCATCGTATTATATGCTGGAGCTGGTTTGAATTTACCGTATTTGAGAGTGAAACAATTATTAGGTGAGGAATTACCGCCAATAGAGATAAAATATGGTACCAAATTATTACGTAAGTATTGGGATATTTTGTATAATGAGGATGGTTTGATTAAATTATAATGTTAGCTATGAAAAGAGTACTGATAACAGGAGCCGGTAGCTATATTGGGACAAATATAGAAAACTGGTTAAACCGATTCCCCTCAAAATACCAAGTTGCTTCTATTGGAACAATAAATAATGAATGGAAGAAAACAGATTTCTCTTCTTTTGATGTAGTGATAGATGTCGCTGGTATTGCTCATATAAAAATTACGGAAGACTTAAGGGATTTGTTCTATTCGATTAATCGGGATATGACGATTGATATATGCCAAACAGCAAGAGAGTCAGGAGTGAAGCAATTCATTTTCTTGTCGTCAATGAACGTTTATGGAGATGATTGTGGTATTGTCACAGATAAGAATAATGAGAATCCTTCTAGCTTTTACGGAGATAGTAAACTGCAGGCGGATAAAGTTATTCAATCCATGAATGACGATTCGTTTGCGGTATGCAGTGTTCGTCCACCAGCGATATATGGTAAAGGTTGCAAAGGGAATTATCCTTTACTAGTGAAATACGGGCAAAAATTGCCTGTGTTTCCTGATTATCCGCAGAGAAAGAGCTTGATTTTTATTGATAATCTATGTGAATTTATCAGACTGTTGATTGATAATAATTCTAAGGGGATTTTTTGTCCGCAGAATATAGAGTACGCTTCCACTTCTGTTATGGTAAATGCTATAGCGAAATATAGTGGTCATAAAATATGGTTGACTACATTATTAAATCCTTTCGTATGGCTAGGTATAAAACTGATTCGTTTTGTACAACGTGCTTTTGATGATGATGCTTATGATTTGTCATTAAGTAATGATTTTGATGGAAAATATAATGTGGTTTCTTTTGAGGAATCTATAAAAAGATCTGTATAGTTTTATATTCGAGGTTAAGGATGGAATATCTAGAGGGTGATTCGTTTACTAGAAGAGACGTATTGTAGCTCTTGCTCTGTAGGCTGTCGAAGACTGAAAAGTAAGAATAATGTTATCGGGAGAGTTGGTGTAAGAACCGGCTCTCCCATTTTTTATTTCTATCGAACGCTTGCGCTTAAAAGGCGATCGCCACCTCCGCACCGATCTGGAAGGGCTTACCTAGTTGGATAAACGGATTCCCGAATGACTCGAAATAAAATGCAGAGTAATGGGTGTTCGTTATATTACGGCTCCATAGGTTTACGTTGACGATACCTTTGCGTACGCCTACCTTTGCGTTCACCGTTCCGTAGAATTTCTGGTAGATGTCGTTTCGCTCGGTCCAGAAGATCTTTCCGACACTGCTGAATTGGGCGGAGGCGGAGAATTGGTCTATCCATGCGTTACGGAACAGGCGGGTGTATTGCAGTCCTACGTTGAAGGTATGACGTGGGGTATATGGGATGAAGTTGTTCTTGAAATCCTCTTTCCCATTGTTGTAATCCCGGAACGTAGCATGGGTGAAACCGTAATTAACGTCGGCGGTTAGCCCATCGATGATACGGGCACGCAAGGAGGCCTCTATACCGTAGCTTTTGGCTTTCCCGGCGTTGGTGAGGATACGGCCGTTGCCGCTGTTCACGAATTTGGTCAACTGCACGTCTTGAATGTCCATATAGAAACCTGTCAATTCTGCGCTTAGGCGTTGGAATAGTAACTCGCTACGGATACCGATCTCGTAGTTCCAGCTTTTCTCTGGTTTGTAGGAGGCTACTTCCTCGATGGGGGTGGGTTCTTTGACCTCGATCGGCATCATGTCCTTGAAAGCGTTCATCATATCGTATTGCATCTGGCTTTGCATCACGTCTGCCGACATTTGTACGTTGTAGCCCCCGGTCTTATAACCTTTCGCTACCGATACATAGGTGAACGTGTTTGGCGAGCATTCGTACTTTAAAGATATTTTCGGAAGTACTTGCCAGAAGTCTTGGGAGACACTGGCGTCCATCACGGTGGTTGGGATCGGGAAAAGTTTCTCGATGTCGATAACCGGTCCGTTTTCTACGAAGCCGAACCCCATTCTCATCTTAGCCTCAGAATTGTAATCCATCTTTTGCTTCTCGTAATCCAAGCGGATACCGGCGGTAATTGACAGGCCTTCCGTGAACAGATTGTTATAAGTGGATTGGTGATACAAAGCAAGGCCATAAGAAGGGGTGTCGAAAGAACCCGGAATATAAAGATGATCGTCCAGTATTTTTAGATAGGGCATCTTAGGGTGATCTTTCTTCAATTGATCGAATACGGGCTGGAGAACGGTCTTAATTCCGTCTTCCTTGAAATCGACCGGACCGTCCGTATGTAGATCATCGTAGAAACCGTAGAGTCCGAAGGACCATTGGTAATTATTCCTCGTGTTGCTCTTGATCGCCAATTCCTCGCTGAAAGCGTTTTGCTTTTGCTTTTGGTTGAGGGTAAAGATCGAGAGAGGGGAGAAGTCTTGATCCATCTTCATGTCATCCTTGAAATATTGATGACCGGTGATGCTGCTCAGTATCACGTGCTCATTCCGGTATTCGAGGGACAGGTTATTGGCGATGACCGTCCGTTTATAAGAGCTGGGATCGTTGATATTGATAGGATTTACATACTTGTGATCGGTATTTCCGGTTCCGATGAACATGCCATATGGAAACGCTCCTTGATCCGTATAATCTACGGAAAGGGAGTAGGAGGCACGGAAGTTCGGATTGAAGCGACCTTCCAACTTGAAGCGACCGCCAACGTTGTCTTCCTTATCGATCTTTTTCCCATCGTAGGCATTGGTGTAGAAGCCGTCGCTATGGTCATAGTAAGCGGCGGCGGTAAATCCGATGGTCTCGCTCAACTTAGCATAATGGGAGGCCTTGACTTTATATTGCCCGTAGCTTCCGGCCGATAGGGAGAGTTTCTTTCCTTGGTAATCGAACGGGGAGATGGTATAGATATTTACGATGCCCCCCATGGCGTTACGACCATACAAGGTTCCTTGCGGCCCTCGTAATACCTCGATGCGCTGGATATCGGTCAGCTCGAAATCGAAGGTGCTTTTATCCAGATAAGGCACGTTGTCTACATATAAGCCTACGGATTGTCCGCTACTTCTGGCTCCGATACCGCGGATATAGATGGCCGAGGTTAGTTTTGCCCCATAATCCGGCATGTATAGGTTCGGGACGAAAGAACTTATATCCTTTAATGCGTCGATCTGCCTGCCGGAGATCATTTGCGGGGAAAGGATCGATACGGAACCGGGTAACGTGCGGAGGTTATTTGTCTCCTTCGTGGATGAGGTCACGATTACCTCACCCATGTTATAGGTTTTTATCGTGTCGTTCTCGTTAGCCTTGATATTCTCGGCGTATACATTTTGCAGCCCCAACGCACCTAGGGCGATGATACCTAAGTAGTGTCTCTTCATCGAATTTCTTTTGTTAGTATATTTTTTCAATCGCGAAGAAACGGTAAAGAAACAGGATGGTCAATCACTAGATGTAGTGATTTTGAAAGCTGGTTTGTTGGCTTCGCTATAGTTCGATATCGTCACCTGAGATGATCCCGTTCATGATGGCGTAGAAGGTGAGGCCGGAAACGGTCTTGATGCCCAGCTTGGCGGTGATGTTCTTACGATGGGTGAGGACGGTGTTCAAGCTGATGTTCAGCTTATCGGCGATCTCTTTATTCGTGATGCCTTTTACGATCAGTTGAAGTACGTCTACCTCACGGCTGGATAGGTCCTTGTTGTTTTCGGTAGTGGTGTTGCCGGAGCTGTCGCTCGTAAATAATTGTTGCAATTGCTCGATAATGGTCTCTTGGGAGGAACGTAACGTGATACGGTTCATAGACGAGAGCGCCCCGTGTTCTTCGGTGCTGTCGATGAGGATGGCGGTCTTGTTCCTTCTCGGGAGGAAGAAATCTGCGTTGAGCACAAGGATATCTGAATCGGTGAAATAGTAATCGTAGGTGTCGCTTCCTGTGGAGGAAAGCATCTCGAAATTTGGAAAATAGCAAACCTCTACCGGGGGGAAGTAGTCGGTCAGCAAGCTTTGCAGCCCAATACTTCTTAGGGTATCAGACAGTATGATCGCTATTTGTTTGTTTCGATGCATTTCAGATCGTTAGATACATAATTTTTCCATGGCCGAGACCATGGGGGTAAGGATTCGATACCGGATCCGGTTGTGTTGTTTGATATCTTTCTCCAGACTACAGATGGAGAAGAGGACGGCATAACATAAATTCTCGTCGTAATCTCCCGAAAGATGCTTGACCATGATACTTTTTAAGTCGGCTAAAAGGGCCTCGATGGTATCTTCCGTACGTTGCTCGGAGGTGATTTGCAATCCATCGATCGTTCCCGCCGGTTCTTTTCCCAGCTTTTTACTTAACGACATGCAGTAGGGGAACCATATCTTATCATCTTTCTCAATGCGGGCGATGAGTTCTTCCTTGAACGAGGAGAAGAAGCGTCCTATCAATCCAAGAGTAGGATTACCGGGCGTACTCATCGAGATAAAGGAACCTAGATGGCGTTCTATATTGGGAAGCTGATAACGTAAATAGTATTGGTTCGTCTTTGTCAGGTAATCAATGATTTGCGATGTATGGAAGGTTTGTAACTTCTTCTCCGGAAAATACTCCTCGTTGAGGAAGGTATTGATCACTGTCAGTAAAAAGTCCATATCCAGCGAATGTTCTTCACAGAGCGTCTTCACCGATTTGTCGCCAAGCCCGAGACGAATCCCAAACCGGTTGATTACGGGAATGAGTGAGGGGTGTTCTTCCACCACCTCACTCAATTGCATATTTGGGTATACTAAAGGCATCTTATCAAGCTTGTTCCCATTGTTCACGTAATAACTTGACGGCGGCGGGGACTACCACGTTACGGTCTCCCTGACATCCGCACTCGAAACTTACGTAGTTGTTATAACCAATCATTTTCAATCCCTTAAAGCCATTGATATAGTTATCGGCATCTCCATCCTCACCCGGCATGCTGCGACGTTTGCGGCTGGCCACGTGTACGTGTTGGAGATACTCTCCACCAGAGATAAAGGCTCCCATATCAGAGGTCTCTTCCCATGTCATATGCCAGAAGTCGCCCATGCAACGTACACCCGGATTATTGATATCCCGGCATAAAGAGGCGGCGTCGGCTACTTGACGTAGATAAAAACACTCTTTTCGGTTCAAAGGTTCAAAGATGACGCTAGTCCCATGCTGGGCGGCGAAAGTTCCCATCTCGTTGAATTGCTCGCAAAGGAAATCCCGTGTCTCCATCGTATGAGGCAAGGCGGGGACTTGACCATTAAAGGCAGGAACGATAATCACGCCCGTAGAACCTAATTCACCGGCTGCGGCTATGATCTCTTTCATCGTATCCATGCATTCCTTGCGGATGGCTGGATCGGTAGAAAGAATAAAGCCTTTGAAGCCGGCGCAAATGGCACTCACTTTGATATTACGTCCGTTTAAGGCCTGCTTGATCTCGTTTACCCGGCTGGCTAATCCTCCGCCACCCGGCTCAAAACCTACAACGCCCAACTTCTCCATAAAATCAAGTTTCTCGTTCAAACTTTCACCCGGGGCGATTCCCTCTTGGAAAGAAAGTTTTAATTCAAGGTCCTTGCCGGTCTTGTCGCTCCCTTTTTCTCCTTCGGCAGTCTTTGCCGGCTTGGAAGAGCAGGAGGCCAAGGCCGTACTTCCTACCGCTAAAGCAGCGCCGGATAAAGAGGTTCTTAAAAAGTTTCTTCTATTTAATGTCATAAACAGTCTGGATTATTTCTTGTCGATTGGTTTACCCGGAACAGGAACGACGAAGCCGCTCATATCCATCTTTCCTAAGTTCAAATCTTTCGGAGTATAATCCAATGCAGAGGCAGTCATGGCATCCCAAGTGGTCTCGGCACCCGTGTAAGCGGACTCACGACCCATGATTGCGGCCATATTGGAGATAGCAGTCTCAGAAGCTTGCTCGATTTGTTTACCACCACGGATGCAGTTGATCCAGTTTACATGCTCTAATGTATACGGGTCAGTTTGCTTGAAGTTCGCTTTTTCGGCCTCGCTATCATATTTCCAGATAACGTTTCCTGCCAAATCCTTGATCTCCATCGTGTCACTGCTCCATGATCCCTTGGTTCCTTGGATGAATTCGCTTACATTATTTGCACAACCATCTATCTGGCGGCACATACTATGCATATGGATACCATTTTCCATTGTGAAATCAACGCTGAAGTTATCATATTGGTCGCCAGTGATACGACGGTGGCGAGAACCGAAACCTACAGCCTTGACTGGTTTCAATCCGCTGAACCAAGTGAATACATCTATATTATGTACGTGTTGCTCTACGATATGGTCGCCGGAAAGCCATTTCCAGTTTACCCAGTCCTTGATCATATATTCGCAATCGTTCCATTCCGGTTGACGATCCCGATACCAAAGCATATTCTGATTCCAGTAAACCGTACCGCCCGTGATCTCACCGATCAATCCTTCCATGATCTTCTTGTAAGACTCGACATAACTGCGTTGGTGATGGCGTTGAGTACCGGTTACGACACATAAGTTCTTTGCCGCAGCTTGTTTTGCGGTAGCCATAATGGTACGGTAACCAACCGGATCAACACAGATAGGTTTCTCTAAGAAGGAATGTTTGCCCTTTTCTGTGGCGTATTGGAAATGAACTGGACGGAATACGGGAGGAGTGGCGACGATCACTACATCTACGCCGCTATCAATCACTTGTTTGTACGCATTGATTGCCTGGTCGAAGTTGCCGTTCTGATAATACAGCAAACCGATTTCAGCCGCAGC
>OGQD01002287.1_pt1 | contig 10753 bp, 7 predicted proteins | sample 1553091 | NCBI WGS metagenome assembly OGQD01 (sample SAMEA2580290, study PRJEB22360) | human gut metagenome | biome: human gut; feature: human-associated habitat; material: faeces | place: Denmark | collected 2008/2010
TATTACCTAATAATTTGTCAACACTTATTTTAAAAAAATTTCTCTTTTATTTTTATTAAGCTTTGTATCAACACTTTGGGCTCAAAGAATCACTATCGAATGGGATGGTGCTAAAATTCGAGACTTTGGTGAGACAAAACTCAATCTCCCAAATTTTAAAAATCAGGGATTTTCATTCAGCCAAAATAACATTTTTATAACAACTAAACAACAAGTTGGCGAAAACCAGTTAAAAGTTTCTAATCCTGTCTGGGAAAATGTTTCTGAAAAGGAATTATTTTCATTAAGTAAGGATCTTATTACGGATCAGGAGATCAAAGATGTGGTTTATTATAATGCCGACGGAGCAAGATATGCAAGCGCAAACGTATCTCTTTTCAAAAATGTAAAGGGACAGATCCAGAGGCTATCGTCTTTTGAACTTTCAGAAACTAATGTTTCCAACAGTTTTGGAAATACTTTAAAACTGGGGACTACAAACAATCCTTTATCATCAGGAACTTTTTACAAAATAAGAGTAGACAAATCGGGTATATTTAAAATAACCAGACAGTTTTTGCAGGATAACGGCATCAATCCTTCTTCTGTAAATCCTAAAAACTTCAGAATTTACGGAAACGGCGGAATCATGCTTCCGGAAAACAACCAGGATGCAAGATACAGTGCGCTTCAGGAAAACGCGATTCAGGTAGTGGGAGAAGACGACGGTGTATGGAATGATAATGACTATGCTTTATTCTATGCACAGGGTCCGAACGGATACAATTTATATAATAACTCGAACGGAAACGGAATTAAAAGAACAGAATCCAGAACATACCCGAGTGAAAACCTGAAGAATATTTATGAAGATTATTCGTATTACTTCATCAATTTCGATAAAGGTCCCGGAAAAAGAGTTCAGCCGGTAGATGTTAATTTACCTGCTACTCCGCTTATCACAAGATTTGATAATTATCAGGTAATTAATGTAGACCAGAAAAACCTGATGAGAGTGGGAAGAACATGGGTGGAAGATGCTCCTTTTGTAACAGACAAAACGATTACCTTTACGACTGCTTCTCCCCTTCAGACAGGCGATGAGGTTCGGTATAAAGCACAGGTAATTGGCTATAAGTCTCAAAAAAACAAATTGCTTTATAATATCAATAATCAAAATCCGATTCCTTTTACGGTTCCTACTCCGGATCTGAGTTCAACTTATGAATTTTATCCTATAAATTATTCGGGAGTTGTATCCGGTTTAAGCGGAACTCAGATTACCATCAATATGAAACCTGATATTACCCTGAATCCGAACGGAACTTTCTACCCGGATTATTTTGAGGTACAGTATAAAGATAATTTAAGCTTCAACGGTACTCAGATGAGTTTCCGTGATTTTTCTCTGGTTACCGGAAGCAATACCACTTATGGTTTCAGTCTTTCCAACGCTTCTGCGGCAGAGCAGATCTGGGATGTTACGGATATTACCAACGCCAACAGAAGAGTAAATAAAGCAGCAGGAAGTGCATCATTTAATTTTGCTTACACAGCATCTAATCTGAACTTCAATAATGAATTTGTAGCTTTCAGAGCGGATGCGGCATTCAGTCCTTCATTTGTTGGAAGAATCAACAACCAGAACATTTCAGCGTTACAAAATGTAGATTATTTAATTATCACGACTCCTGAAATGCTGGGACAGGCACAAAGAATTGCCAACTATCACCAGACCAAAAACAATTATAATGTACAGGTGGTAGATACGGAAAAAATCTATAATGAGTTCGGAAGCGGCAGCAGAGATCTTACGGCGATCAGAGATTTTGTAACCAAACTGAATACTCCTCTTGGAACATTGAAGTATGTATTTATTTTGGGAGATACCTCATTTGATTACAAAAACAGGGTTCAGAATAATACGAATGTTGTATCAAGCTATCAGAGTGAAATTTCTCAGGACGTGATAAGATCATTCGTTACTGATGATTATATTGTGATGACGAAACCACAGACTGTAAGCTACATCGATTTTAATCTTCCGGATCTTCCTGTGGGCAGAATTCCGGCTGCCAATGCAACGGAAGCTTCCAATATGATTGATAAGACTCTAGCTTATTATAACAGTTTATCCGGTCAGTCTACGCCTTTCGGGGAATGGAAAATGAAGCTGGATTTTGTTGTGGATGATGATAATGACGGAGGTCCCCCTTTCCATACTGTAATGAACAATTCTCTGGCAACGGTTTTTGAACAAAACAATACGACTTTAAAAGAGTATAACGTAAGAAAACTTTACCTTGATGCTTTTCAGGCGCAAAGTACAGCGGGAGGACAAAGATATCCTCAGGTAAACCAGGCAATCTCCAATGATATCGGAAACAGCCTTTATCTTTTCTATTTCGGACACGGAGGAATCAACGGATGGGCGCAGGAAAGAGTTTTAACATTATCTGAAATTCAGAATGCAAATAATTTCTCTAATGTCTACAGCAGATTTCCGTTTGTATCTACAATTACCTGCGAGTTCACGCTTTGGGATGATCCTGACGTTTCTTCCGCAGGAGAACAGTTTATGAAGCTTAAGCAGGGAGGTCCAGCAACAATGATTACTTCTAGCCGTGCGATCGACGTGGGTTATGGAGTAGATTTCACCAACCTTTTTACGCAAAATATCTTTAAACTTACCAACGATGATTTCGATACTTTAGGATATGCCCATTTGAATGCAAAAAAACAGAGAGGAGCTTCTTCAGAACATTTAAAGGTTAATTTACTAGGAGATCCTGCGATGAAACTGACCAGACCGAAAAGATTACTAGTCATTGACAATATTGAAACTCCGGTTCCGGGATTGATCAGAGGTCTTGATTTTGTGAAAGTAAAAGGACACATCAATAATCCGAACGGAACGGTAAATACAACGTTTAACGGAAGAGTGGTCATCAATATTTTTGATAAAAGATTAAACAAAACCACTTTGAATAACGACGGAGGATTAACGCCGGTTCTTCAGTACACCGAGGAAGGAAGTGCGATCGTAAAAGCTTCCGGAACCGCTGTAAACGGAGTTTTCACTGTAGAATTTTATGTTCCGAAAGACATCAATTACGCAGTGGGAACAGGCAGAATTTTAGGATATGCGGATAATAAATCTTCTGATGTATTCAACAACCAGCCGGTTCAGGTGGGAGATATCAATCCGAACGGAATTAATGACAACGAACCGCCAAAAGTAAAATTGTATATGAACAATACCAACTTCGCAGACGGCGGTATCACAGACCAGAATCCGATGTTACTGGCGTGTGTTACAGACGATACAGGAATTAATTCTACAGGTTCTGGTATTGGTCATGATATTACAGTATATTTGGACGGACAAATTATCAATACAATTGTACTGAATGATTTTTATGCTTCAGGTGAAGGAAACGGATGTTTAAGCCCGAGTTTGGCAGACTATCAGAAAGGAAATGTAACGTATCCTTTCAGAAATCTTGCGGTGGGACAACATCAGTTAACATTTAAAGTTTGGGACATAAACAATAATTCTACAACTGCTACGTTAAATTTTGAAGTTAAGGATGAAGCAGATCAGCATTTGGTAATCAACCGACCTCTGAACTGGCCGAATCCGTTTACGAACAAAACGTATGTTCAATTTGAGCATAATTGCGACGATATTCTGGATGTAAACGTTCAGATTTATACAATTACAGGAAAATTGGTAAGAACTTTATCACAGCCTGTAGTTGCAGAACCCTTTCTACAGGGCTTTAGAACGCCACGTCAGGCAATAGAATGGGACGGAAGAGACGATTTTGGGGCAACAGTAGCAAAAGGTACGTATATTTTTAAGATATTTGCAAAAAGTCAAAATCAAGAAAAATGCAAAGGAAGTGCTACAGCTGTAGAAAAAATGGTACTTTTGAAATAAATTTAAAACGATAACAGTAATAATATTAACAAAAAACTGATAATATATAAAAGACAACATATGAATTTAACTACTAAACTGCTTTTAGGAATTGGGTTAAGTGCTGGTTTTTTAGGCTATTCTCAAGATTTAAGTCTAGTAAGACCTGTATTAACCGGAGCTCCTTTCTTAAGAATCGCACCAGATGCAAGAGCTGGAGGTATGGGAGATCAGGGTGTGGTAACCTCTCCGGATGCTTTTTCACAATTCTGGAATGCAGCGAAATATCCTTTCAGCAGATCGAGTTCTTCCGTCGGGCTAAACTACACGCCTTACATGGGAAAACTTACCAATGATGTGTTTTTATTATACGGAGCCTTCCACAAATTCTTAGGGCAGGAAGAAAGATCTACCATCTCTGCAAGTATTTATTACTTCAATATGGGAGAAGTAGACCTTACTCAGTTAGTAGGAAACGAAGTAACATCCATGGGAACCTCAAAACCAAACGAATTTTCCATCGACGTAGCTTATGGTCTTAAACTATCCGATTCATATTCAATGGCGGTTACCGGAAGATATATCCGTTCAGACTTAGCCGGAGGATTCAACACAGATACAACGCTTAAACCGGCAAACTCTTTTGCAGTAGATGTTTCAGGATACTATACATCTCCAAGATTCTCGAGTTTAGGAGGAATGGATGGAAAAATCAATGCAGGTTTTGCTGTTCAGAACTTAGGTCCGAAGCTGGATTATACAGGAAATGAAGATTCAAGATCTTACCTTCCTACTATGGCAAGACTGGGACTTGGCTACGATATGTATCTTGATGATATGAACAGAGTGGGAATCAGCGTGGAAGGATCAAAAATCTTAGTTCCAGGTTCGGAATATGCAGGAATAGATCCGAACACGAGACAGCCGATCTATCAGGTTCCAAACGTAGGAGTAATGGCAGGAATCGGAAAATCCTTCAAAAACAAAAATTCCATCATGTATAGTGGTGCATTAGAATATTCTTATGACAATGCATTCTCTGTAAGAACAGGGTATTTCCATGAAAGTGAAGAACAGGGAGCGAGACAGTTTGCAACTGCGGGTATCGGATTAAAATACCGTTCTTTCGGTCTGGACGTTTCTTACCTCATCAATATGTCTAAAATTAATACGGCTTTGGATAACACCCTTCGTTTCGGACTTACATGGAACATCGGTGATGAAACCTCAAATGTAGACAATTAAAATCTTAAACATACCATACAAAAGTCTCATAATTTATGGGACTTTTTTGTTTTTAGAACTCTACTTCTTTTTCAGGAGCTTTTTCGTGCTATCCGCTCATACTCCTCGCTCCTGCGCCCGCCAATCTCAATCCCTCCCCTTTCCCATTTCTGCTGTGGGGTAACCTCTGCTATCACGGCTAGGTTTTTGTATGTGATTTCAATATTTCGGAATAATGACAAGCCCATACTATAATACATATTGGATATATAAAGACCCCCCCCCCCCAAAAAAACTAAAAAATTTTTTCGAATTTTCGCCACCCCTCCAAAGGAGGGGAATCACAAAGCTCCTATCTATGAAAAATTCACATTTAACTGACGAAGTAAAATTGACAATTCACATCTTGAGATTTTTCAAAAATTTAATAATTACCGCATAAAGTAAAACGCACAATTCACATTTAACTCTTATTTTTGTAGCATGAACTACTCTGCAGAACTCAAAAAATTCGTAACCAGTCAATATGTATATTCTGCGATCAGAATTACACTGGCTACCGTTCTGCCCTGTCTCGTTCTCGCCCACTTCGGGATTCTGAAAGAATATTTCCTATTTCCGCTCGGAACCAGCTTTGTTGCTTTAACAGATCAGCCGGGACCTTTTATCAGAAGAAGAAATGCATTAACTTTTGCCATATTCTGCTTTGTATTCGTTGCGACGATTGCAAGCCTTGTGATGAACTTTAAAATTCTGGTTTTCGCAGAAATTATAGTTTTTGGAATGTTCTTTTCCCTGATCGGAGTTTACGGACAGAGATTAGCTGCCGTTGGTTCTTTATCATTGGTTGTTCTTGCCATTTTTATCGACGGACATTTAACCGGAACCAATATTTTCAAAAGTTTACTGATTTTTGCTTCAGGATGTACGTGGTTTCTGCTGATATTTCTAGTGGTAACTACGATTCAGCCTTACAAACTGGCAAGCCAGATGATTGGAGAAAATTACCTTCAGTTAGCCGAATTTTTAAAAATCAAAGCCAATTATTATCAGAAAAATCCGGATTTTGATAAACTGACCACACAGGTTATTGCCAAACAGATCGGAATAAAAAACCTGCAGGAAGAAACCAGAGAAACGGTTTTCAAGACGAGAACCATCGTAAACGAATCTACTACAACAAGCCGTTTGCTGATGCTGATGTTTCTGAATTCTATGGATCTTCACGAAAAACTGATGACTTCCGAAAGTGATTATCAGAAATTGCAGCAGATTTTTGACGATACCACTATTCTTGTGGATATTCATGATTATCTTAATCTGCTTGCCGAAGAAATTACTAACATCGGAATCGCCCTGCAAATCGGGACAAGAGCAAAACCAATGTTCGATCTCGATACGGAGCTGAGTAATTTAAATCATAATTATTTCGATCTCAGAAACAAAAAAATATCTCCCGAAAATTTCGAAAACTTCATGGTGTTGCGCCAGATTCTGATGCGCATTAACGAAATCACCAAAGAAATTGATGAGATTTATAAAGTTTTCTCCCAGAATGTAAAACTTGCAAAAAGTCTTTCCACAGGTCTGGATCTTAAAAAATTCATGCCCAATGAGGAAAAACTGAATTTCAGAGTTTTAAGAAACAATATTTCACTTTCTTCATCTCATTTCAGACATGCTTTGAGAATTACGATTGCGTTATTATTGGGATACCTATTTTCATTATTCCAGTTTTTAGGAATCGGACACACCTATTGGATTTTAATTACCATTGTTGCGATCTTAAAACCCGCCTACTCCATTACCAAACAGAGAAATCTGCTCCGTTTGTACGGAACTGTTGCCGGAGCTGTAATTGCCTATGGAATTCTGCATTTCATCCACATTAACGAAGTTTTATTTACCATTCTTTTATTAAGCATGATTATGTGTTTCAGCTTTCTGAAGGGAAAATATTTCTGGGCAGTTCTGTTTATGACGATTTATATTTTTCTGAGCTTTAATTTTTTAAGTCCCGGAAAAGTCAACATCATTTTTAAAGACAGAATTGTAGATACCATTATTGCAGCCATAATTACTTCTCTGGTTGCCTACATCGTTCTTCCGGTTTGGGAGCATACCCAAAATCTGGATCTGATGAAGAAATCTGCGGAAGCCAATCTCAGTTATTTCCAAAGTGTAATTTCCAAGTTTCTAGAAGAAAAATATGATCTTGAAGATTATAAAGTAAAACGTAAAAACGCTATTATTTCGTTGGCAAATCTTTCTGACAATTTCCAGAGAATGATTTCCGATCCTAAAAATCAGCAGAAAAAACTGGAAGTAGTGCATCAGTTTGTAGCGACTTCACACCTTATCACTGCCTATACCGCTTCCCTTTCCCAATATGTAAAGGATGACGAAAAGTATCCTGAAATTGACGCAGAAAGCTGGAGCAGAAAAATAGAAGCCGAAATGCAGAAAGTTTCTATTCTTTTACATGGAGATACCATAACAGAAGAACTAAAAAAGGAAAGCCGCATAGAACCTGAAGATTCCTCTTTGGAAGATTTAATTTTAAAGCGAAAAACCGAGCTTACTGAAAACGAAGCCTATGATTTGAGAGATCCGAATAAAATTTCTCATTTAACGGAGCTAAAAAATATTCACGATGTTCTGGAACTGATCTTTGACGTTGCCAAAGAACAGCGAAAAGTAATTGAAAAATACAGGAATGAAACGGATTCTGTTGAAAAGGGCAATCCTATTCTTCAACAATCGTAAAGCAGTAATCGTCGAAAAATTCTACCCTTGCTTTGAACTCATCTGAGATTTTATCATCATGAACCCTGCATTTAATATGGTGAAGGTATTTCAGTTCAAAAGGCTTCACTTCATAATGCTTTTTCAGCGACCAGTGTTTGGAATGATGAATTTTATACATACTTTCTTTAACACTCCAGATAATGGTGTAAAAAGTCACTTCATTGTCTGATGGAATAAATCCGCGTTCATTTTCGTAGGTGAATTTATCAATGACCCTTAAAATTTTAGGATTAAATTTCTCGATATCTATTCCTATTTTATTCTTCGAAATGGCAATGGCCGCAAAAGGAAATGAATGCGTAATGGATATTTCCGCATCTTTTGGAGATAAAAATGGTTCTCTTTCTTTATATAAAATCTTGGAATCAGGTTTTAGGCTTTTTAATAATTTACGCACCATTAAAACCTCCAGTAATTTTTTGGGATGATAATCTTTTACTTTATCGGCATTTTCGGGTTCCAGAAGTTCATGAATATCCAGTGTTTCATCTTCATCATATTTCCATACGAGAATTGTAGCATTATCATCAGAAAAATCGCGGTAAAGTGGCATGTATTGAATTATTTTGCTAAAATAACAATTTCTTATGAATCGTATTTTGAATTCAGAAGTATTCAAAATTATTAAATTCAGATTTATATTATCTATTATCTTAAATGTTGTTATCTAAAATGCAATAAAAATCATTATAATATGCTTAATATCATATAATTCTTGACAGAAGTATGTTTTTTTATCTAAATTATTAATTGTAATTTTGCACATTATCAATTGAATTAAAACTTATTCATTCATATGAGTACTACAACACAATACATGCCTTATAAAGTTAAGGACATCTCCCTTGCAGAATGGGGAAGAAAAGAAATTACCCTTGCTGAAGCGGAAATGCCTGGTTTGATGGCAATTCGTGAAGAATACGGACCGTCTCAACCGTTAAAAGGTGCAAGAATCGCAGGATGTCTTCACATGACTATCCAGACTGCTGTACTTATCGAGACATTGGTAGCTTTAGGTGCTGAAGTTACATGGTCTTCTTGTAATATTTTCTCTACACAGGATCACGCTGCTGCTGCCATTGCTGCTGCAGGAATTCCGGTTTATGCGTGGAAAGGAATGAACGCTGAGGAATTTGACTGGTGTATAGAGCAGACTATTTTCTTTGGTGAAGACAGAAAACCATTGAACATGATCTTGGATGATGGTGGAGATTTAACCAACATGGTTTTTGATAAGTTCCCTGAACTTACTGCAGGAATTAAAGGTCTTTCTGAAGAAACAACAACAGGTGTTCACAGATTGTACGAAAGAATGAAGAACGGAACTTTGGTAATGCCTGCCATCAACGTAAACGATTCTGTAACGAAATCTAAATTCGACAACAAGTACGGATGTAAAGAATCTGCAGTAGACGCTGTAAGAAGAGCTACAGATATTATGTTAGCAGGAAAAAGAGTGGTAGTTTGCGGATACGGAGATGTAGGTAAAGGTACTGCTGCTTCTTTCAGAGGAGCGGGTTCTATCGTTACAGTTACTGAAATCGATCCAATTTGTGCGCTTCAGGCTGCAATGGACGGTTACGAAGTAAAAAGATTGGATACTGTAGTGGATAACGCAGATATCATCATCACAACAACAGGTAACTTCAACATTGTAAGAGGAGAACATTTCCTTAAAATGAAAGATAAAGCGATCGTTTGTAACATCGGACACTTCGATAACGAAATCGATATGGCTTGGTTAAACGACAACTACGGTCACACAAAATCTGAAGTAAAACCTCAGGTTGATATCTACACTGTAGAAGGTAAAGAAGTTATTATTCTTGCGGAAGGCAGACTGGTAAACTTAGGATGTGCAACTGGACACCCAAGTTTTGTAATGTCTAACTCTTTCTCTAACCAGACTTTGGCTCAGATCGAACTTTGGAACAACTCTGAAGCTTACGGAAACGAAGTATATATGTTGCCTAAACATCTGGATGAAAAAGTAGCAGCTCTTCACCTTAAGAAATTAAGCGTTGAACTAGAAACTCTTTCTCCTGAGCAGGCTGAATATATTGGGGTGGATGTGAAAGGACCATTCAAACCTGAATATTACAGATACTAATAAGCATATTTGCTTTTATATATTGAAACTCTCCCCAAAAAGGAGAGTTTTTTGTTTTCATTTATATAATTTAAAATTTTAAACAATAAAAATTTAGAATTTCAGTTATTGTTCACATTTAATTTAAATTAATATCTTTGAAACCTTTAACAAAAACATTAAACATGAAAAAGCAAAATGTATCAACTGCATTTGTCGCAGCATCCTGGGTTGCTTTAGGAGCCGGAATGATTGGTTTTATCGTAGGTTTAGCGAGAGCGGAAATGCAGCTTAATGAGAAAGGATATTATTTCACTATTCTTCTGTATGGATTATTTGCGGTGGTTTCTTTGCAGAAAGCAGTACGCGACAGACTGGAAAATATTAAAGTGACTGATATTTATTACGGGATCTGCTGGTTTGCTACTCTTTCCTCGATTGTACTATTGGCGATCGGATTATGGAATGCGACAATTCTTCCAAGCGAAAAAGGTTTTTACGGATTTGCCTTTTTACTGGCACTTTTCGGAGCCATTGCCGTGCAGAAAAATACCCGGGACAATATGCTTCAGGAATAAAAAATGATTAGACTCTCCAGATTCGGAGAGTTTTTATTTTAATGGAACTCAAAAAAATTCCTGATGAAACAAGCTGTAGCGGAATAACTAACTAAATTTCAGGAGTAGTGATAAAGACTCAGGCTCACGAAATTCGTGAGCCTGAGTCTTTAT
>OGQD01002288.1_pt1 | contig 10743 bp, 7 predicted proteins | sample 1553091 | NCBI WGS metagenome assembly OGQD01 (sample SAMEA2580290, study PRJEB22360) | human gut metagenome | biome: human gut; feature: human-associated habitat; material: faeces | place: Denmark | collected 2008/2010
GAGATTACACGAAGTCAGACTTGCTTAATAAAGGGGTGTATGAACATGAAACAGTTAATGACAAAATGGGCAGACAATATAAATGAAAAGAATGTACTAGGGGAGTACCCAAGACCGCTCATGCGCAGAAAAAGCTATGTAAATCTGAACGGAATATGGAAATATGCAATAAGAGAAACAAAAGGATTTCCAAAGAAAATGGATGGGGATATCCTGGTTCCGTTTTCGCCGGAAGCTGTATTGTCGGGGGTAAACAGACAGTTAAAACCAGAAGAATATCTATGGTATAAGAGAAGGCTTCCGGATGAAGTAAAGCCGGAGAAGGGAAGCAGATGGATCCTTCATTTTGGAGCGGTAGATCAGTGTGCGGTCGTATATATAAATGGAAAGAAACAGGGAAAGCATGTGGGAGGCTATCTTCCATTTTCATATGATATTACGGAAGCATTAAAAGAAGAAAAGAATCTGTTGACCGTAAAAGTAAGAGATTATTCGGAGACTTGTTATTATAGCAGAGGAAAACAGAAACTTAAAAACGGAGGGATGTTCTATACGGCACAGAGTGGAATCTGGCAGACCGTATGGATTGAAAAAGTTCCAGAGTGTTATATCGGACATCTTAAGATCACACCTCTTTATGACCAGTCTTCTATAATGATCCAGATGGAAGAAGAACATGGCATAAAAGATATTGATTACGAAGTTACGATAACGGCAAGAAAGATGTGGCCGGTGAAAGCATCCGGAAAGACGGGAAAGCCGTGTGTGATCATGATACCACATATGAGAAGCTGGAGTCCGGAAGATCCATTTCTGTATGATCTTCATGTGAGGATGGGAGAGGATTCGGTAGAAAGTTACTTTGCCATGCGTAAGGTAGAAGTTAAAAATGACAAAGAGGGAATACCGAGGATATTTTTGAACAATGAGCCGTATTTTGAAAAGGGAGTACTGGATCAGGGATATTGGCCGGATGGTCTATACACACCGCCGTGTGATGAAGCGATGATCTATGATATCCAGAAGATGAAGGACCTGGGGTTCAATATGATCCGCAAGCATATTAAGATAGAACCGCAGAGATGGTATTATCACTGCGACCGTATCGGTATGCTGGTCTGGCAGGATATGGTGAACGGAGGACGGGATTATAAGAGCTGGTATGTAACGTATATGGCGACAGCCATGGAGGGAATGCATATCCGGGCAAAAGATACCAGGATTCATCTGATGGGACGTCAGGATCCGGCCGGGCAGAGACAGTTTGAAAAAGAGATGAAGGAGACGGTTCGATTGCTTTATAATCATCCATCCATTGTTACATGGGTTATTTTTAATGAAGGATGGGGACAGTTTCAGACGAAGAAGATGACAGATATAGTAAGGGCAGAAGATCCTTACAGGCTGACAGATTCTGCGAGTGGCTGGTTTGATCAGGGGTGCGGGGATATACGAAGCATCCATGATTATTTCTTCCCTTTGCATGTAACACCGGAAAAGAGGGTAACGGCACTTACTGAGTTTGGCGGGTATTCGCTGCAGATCCCGAAGCATAGTATGTACGAGAAAAAGGTCTACGGTTATAAAAAGTTCAAGAGAAAAAGAGAACTTACGGCGGGCTATGAGAAATTGATAAAAAAGCTCATTATTCCGAATATCAGCCGTGGATTAAGTGCAACTGTTTACACACAATTATCGGATATAGAAGAAGAGGTAAATGGAATCATTTCTTATGATAGAAAAATAGTCAAAATGGATGAAAAGACCGTTAAAAAACTGAATGAAAAACTTCATTTTTAGCCTTTATTTTCGGGGAAATGTAACGTAAGCAGAGTTGACGTGTTTTCTGTGATTTGTTAGAATATAAAAGGGAAAAATAAAGATTTATCAAGATAGAAAAATGTTTACAAAACCATAAAAAAGCACACGAGGAGAGTATGGGAGAGTAAGAATAATAAGGAGGAAAAGAATGTTGGAATTAACGTTTGGAGAACAGGTCAAGATCATTCTGAGCCGTAAAGGGATGACGATCAAAGAACTTGCAGAGAAGATAGAAAAACAGACAGGAAAGAAGATGTCGCGTCAGAATCTGACCCAGCGTCTTGGCAGAGATAATTTCCAGGAGCAGGATATGCGAATGATCGCAAAGATTCTTGAGTGTCCGTTTTATCTGGATATATTAGAAGAACATGAGGAGCATGAAGAGAAGCCGTCAAAGACCCAGAAAATTACAGAGCCTGAAAAGAAGAAAACACCTGCCAAAGCAGAAGAAAGAGATATTACGATAGGTGAGCTTGTAGATATTCATAAAGAATTAGATGCAATAGAAAAGAAGAAAAAGAAGAAGTCTAAAAAGGTTGTAGAGCCAGATCCGGAATATGTTCAGGAAACAATATTTGATTTTGTAAGAGAGAAAGAAGCGACAGCAGAACCTGCCACAGAAATAGAAGAGCAGGAAGAAGAGATACAGGAGCCGGTGGAAGAAACCGGAAGTTCGGAAACTGTGACACCGGAAGCAGAAGAGTCGGTGACTGTAAGTGAAGAAGAACCTGCAGCGGGTGTAGAGGAGCATGCTGAGAAACCTGTATATGAAGAAGAGCCGGTGTATGAGTCAGAATCGGAATATGCAGAAGAACCAGTGTATGAGTCAGAATCGGAATATGCAGAAGAACCAGTGTATGAAGCAGAGCCAGAATATGCAGAAGAACCGGTGTATGAAGCAGAGCCAGAATACGCAGAAGAACCGGTGTATGAAGCAGAGCCAGAATACGCAGAAGAATCGGCGTATGAAGCAGAGCCAGAGTATGCAGAAGAACCAGTGTATGAAGCAGAGCCGGAATATACAGAAGAACCATCCTATGAAAGTGAGCTGGAATATACAGAGGAGCCGGCTTATGAGTCGGAACCGAAATATACAGAGGAGTCAGCTCATGAGCCAGAACCGGAAGTAGAAGAGCCAGAGGAACCGGAAAAACCGGAGCCGAAGAAAGTTGAACCGGAGAAGAAAGCGCATGGATGGAGAGCGCTCTTCGGAATACGTAAAAAGCATGAAGAAGAATCAGCGCATGAAGAACCGGCAAAAGAAGAAAAGCCGGAAATCCAGTATCATGAGTTTGATTATTCGGGAGACGGTGAGTCAGAGAAACTTGCAGAAGAATTTATGCCGGAGGAACCGGAACAGGAGGAAACATATGCAGCAGCTGATGAGACCTCCGGTTATGAGAATAACGGATATCAGAGCCGGTATGCGCAGGAAAATGAAGAAGACTTATTCACATCTGATGAAGAGGATCTCAGTAAAGGTGAACTTAATCCTTACACAGGACATGAATATGAATCAAACAGCGTAAGAATGCATCCGAAGAGAATCGGCTATGTACAGGTATATGACAGAGGAAAACATCAGTGGACAGATATGACGGAGTGGGCATTCCTTGGATATCAGGAACGTAAAAAGGCACTTCTCGGAAAAGATTATGAGCCGCCGATCTATCTGGATTAGTGTTGAATGAACATAGAAAGAAAATGTTATGAATAAGGTGTTCAGCCGGATCTCCGGCTGGACACTTTTTGTACAAGGGGATGCAAGAGAAGCTGCCGCCTACAGGAACTTCCGGTGGCAAATTTTGTAGATTAAAATATGAAGGAGGAGCAGAAAATGGAATGGACAAGGCTTTTATCAACAAAACGTCAAAGACAGAACAGATACAAGAGTCAAAAATATGGTGATGCAGACCTTAGAAGTGAATTCGAAAAAGATTATCACAGAATCATCGGCAGTGCGTCATTTAGGCGACTTCAGGATAAGACACAGGTATTTCCACTGGATAAAAGTGATTTTATCCGTACGAGACTGACCCATTCCATGGAAGTCTCTTCGCTGGCAAAATCTCTGGGTCAGAATATAGGAGAAAGCATATTGGTACACAAGAAAGATTCCAGTTTCACTGTACAGATGAAAGAGGATATCTGCAATATTCTTCAGTGTGCAGGACTGATTCATGATATCGGCAATCCACCGTTTGGTCATTATGGAGAAGCGGCGATCAGGGAATGGTTTGAAAGAAATCTTCCGCTTCTGACATATCATGGAACGTCACTTGAGGAGTTGCTCGAACCTCAGATGAGGGAGGATTTTTATCATTTTGAAGGAAATGCACAGGCACTTAGGCTGGTCAGCAAATTACATTTTCTGGTAGATGAAAATGGAATGAATCTGACGTATGCGCTTTTGAATACAATTATAAAATATCCGGTAGCATCTACAAAGATCCATCCGGAATCAGGAGATATAAGAGAGAAGAAGATGGGCTATTATTATGCAGACCGGGAACTGTTCGAGGATATTGTATCAGAGACGGGTGCGGGAAATCACAGACATCCACTTACCTTTATACTTGAGGCAGCAGATGATATTGCATATAAGACCGCAGATATTGAAGATGCATTTGTAAAAAGATTTCTTACATATCATAGTCTCAGAGATGAACTCAGAAAACTACAGAACAGGGAGAAAAAGTATGCAGACCCAGAAGAGAAAGATCAGAACTGGTTCTGCCCGGCAGATAAACTGGTAGAATTATACGACCGTGCAAAGAAGAACGGGGTAGATGATCCCGGTGATTATGCAGTGAAGAACTGGATCGTAAAAGCACAGGGATTTTTGATTGGCTGCGCAACTTCCGGATTTACTTCTCATTATGAAGAAATTATGGAAGGCACGTATAAAAAAGATCTGTTTGCAGGTACTTTGGCTGAAGGATTGGTAAAACTGCTTGGAGAGATAGCGTGCAAATGTGTATTTAAAACAGAGACGATCTATCGTATGGAAGTGAAAGAGGCGGTGATGCTGGATAATCTGCTGGACAGGTTTGTCGGTGCAGCAATAAAATATGATGATCCAACGCAGAAACTGAACTCAATAGAAGAAAGACTGATTTCATTTATTTCCAATAATTATAAAAAAGCATATCGTTATCATGCAGAAGAAAAATCAGAAGTTTATCGTCTTTATCTGAGACTTCTGCTGGTTACGGATTATATCTGTGGTATGACAGACAGCTATGCGAAGAGGCTGTATCAGGAATTGAATGCGATTATGGCATAAAAGAAAATATTTCAGAATAGATTGTGATAAATAGCCGGAAACAGGAGAGGATATTTTGAGACGGTTTATTCGATATCTGTATGAATACGAACAAGAGAAAAAGATGCGGAATGTAGGCTTCGTAAAAGTAGAACAGGATGTGGATCAGTGCGTGATCCATGTGCACGGAAAAGGATTCCGGATGGAAGAAAATGCGCAGGGACTTAGGGCGTATCTGTTCTGGAATACAGAAGATAAATGTATTGGAATCCCGCAGGGAGTGACAGAGGTTCCCGGCCCGGCGGTGAACTGGCAGCTATGCTATACACCGGAGGATGTCGGTAAGAAAGAAAATTATAATCTTGTCAACGGAATTATATTAAAGGACGTAAATGGACACTGGTATGCGGCAGTCTGGAATGACGATGTAGTAAACGTCTGCAGGATGGAAATGTGGAAGATGGAAGAAGATTCCGTGCAGGGTGAAGAACCGGAATGTAAGAAGGGATTAGCGCAGGACGAAGAACCGGAATGTAAGAAGGGATTAGCGCAGGACGGAGAAACTGAATGTAAGAAGGAAACCTTGCAGGATGAAGAATCAGAGAGTGGGAAACTTGAAGATGATTTGGAAAAAGAGGCCTGCCTGGGGGGTAAAGTCCGCAAGATCCAGCGTAAAGATATGGTGTGTCTTCCGAGGTGTGAATGGAGACATGCAAATAATAGTTTTTTGATCCACGGGTATTATAATTATCACCATCTGATATTGACAGTCCGTGATGACCGGTTAAAATTAGGAGTACCGGGAGTGTATCATCCGCAGGAAGAAAAAGCCGCAGAAAGCTTTGGATTTCCGGAATTCATTCCTGCAGAAGAGCTGGATCTTAAGCTTACAGATGAAGAGAAGAATGACAGAGAGAAGTTCGGATACTGGTGCAGGGATATAAGAGGATCACATGACTGTGTAGAACCACAGAAGAGATAGAAAACAGGAAAATAGACGGAGAATGAATATGCAAAGCACAGATGAAAAATATATGAAAGAAGCGATCAAACAGGCAAAGAAAGCATATGCGATCGGTGAGGTGCCGATCGGATGTGTGATCGTATATCAGGATAAGATCATTGGGAGAGGATATAACCGCAGAACAATTGATAATAATACCCTGGCGCATGCAGAACTGATCGCGATCAAAAAAGCAAGCAAGAAGATGAATGACTGGAGACTGGAGGATTGTACGATGTATGTAACTCTGGAACCATGCCAGATGTGTTCCGGTGCGATCGTACAGTCCCGGATGACACGGGTAGTAGTCGGATGTATGAATCCGAAAGCCGGCTGTGCAGGCTCTATCTTAAATCTTCTGGATATACCTGAATTTAATCATCAGGTAGAATTGACGACAGGAGTGATGGAAGAAGAATGCAGTCAGATGATGAAATCATTTTTTAAAGAATTGAGAGAAGCAAGGAAGAAGAAAAAGCAGCTGGAAAAAGAACAGACCGGGGAAATATAAAAGACAGGTGATCATATGAATGAAAAGACAGTAGGAATGCTTGCAAAGTTTACAGGTGTGTCTGTACATACAATAAAATATTATGAGAAGATTGGTCTTCTGAGTTCTACGAGAAGAGAACATTCGAATTACAGGTCTTACGATATAAGGGCATGCACGGATATTTACGAATGTATGAAGTATAAGAATCTTGGGTTCGCATTGAAAGAGGTCGGGAATCTGATAAAGGAAGCAGATTCAGAAGCGATAGATAATCTGTTGAAAAAAAGATTAGAGGAAATAGATGCTTCACTGTCAGAATTGCAGGAATTAAAAAAACGTGTGACGGATTATCTTGCAGAGACGGAAGAGATAGAAAAGAAACAGGGAAACTGGTATATAGAAGAAATGCCGGATTTCTGGATCAGATTTCAGACGAATAACCTGGAATATGGCAAAAATGCACAACTTGAATCGGACGGGATTAATTTCATGGATTATGCACCGGAAAGCAAATCGGTACTTAAGATAAGCAGAGAAAGTCTGAATGGAACGGAAAACCAGTTCTCCTGGGGACAGGCAGTACGGGCAGAGTATATAGAAGATATCGAAAAAAATGAAAATGTCTGGAGCAGGCAAAAAGGATATACCAGGATAAAAGGCGGAAGAGCATTTGTCCTGTATCTGAAAATTACCGGACCGTATGCATCGGAAGGAGTGCTGCAGAAGAAAATCCGAAAGATATATCGAAAGTTTCAACAAGATGCAAAGATACCGGGAGATGCTTACTGTGTAAGGATTAAGATCACACATGATGAAGAAGGAAATGATTGGAATTATTTGAAAATATATATATTACTGAAACCTGAGAGTTAATCTCAGGTTTTTGCACTTTAGTGAGGTAAAATGCCATTGAAGAGGTGAAATTAGAAAGAAAAGAATAGAAAAAATTAATAGAAAATGATTAAAAAGACTGAAAATTATAAAATGTATTAATAAGAGTACACTTGACCTGATACCTGTATCCAGTTATAAAATTAACAATATAGAAAAACGGGTCAGGAGGAAACGGATAATGACAAGTGAAGAAATCAAAAATATGAGTTTTGAAGATTTCCGGACACAGATTGAGGGGATGGAAGAGGTTCAGAAACTCACAGCAGACGGAACGGAGAGATATGGTATATATAAGCATGATGTATGCTATGTAAACAGAGACGGGATTGAGCGTACGCTCCAGATGATCGTACCAGAGACGAATGCCAAAGCACCAAAGATATATCCGGCAATTTTGTATGTTCAGGGATCGGCATGGAGAAAACAGGACAACTATAAACGGCTTGGAGCAATGGCAGATCTTGCAAGACGTGGATTTGTGACAGCGATTCTTCAATACAGAGAAAGCGATCTTGCTACATTTCCTGCTCCTGTAGAAGATGCAAAGACAGGTGTACGTTTCTTAAGAAAACATGCAGAGGAATATCGTATTGATCCGTCCCAGGTCTTTATAATGGGAGATTCAAGCGGCGGCAATACAGCGTTTATTGCGGGGGTTACGGCAGATCAGGAGCTGATGGACACAGATGTATATGGAGAATATTCCTGCAAGGTAAATGCAATCGTAGATTTCTACGGAGTTACATGCGTACAGATAAAAGAAGATTTCCCAACTACATTGAACCAGGGAGAACCGGACAGTCCGGAAGGAATGCTGATCGGTAAGAAGAATGTATATGAATATCCGGAACTTTCCAATGCAGTTACCTGTATGAATTATGTAAAAAAAGAGACAGAGATGCCACCGGTACTGATGATGCACGGACTTGCCGATGATCTGGTAGCACCGGAGCAGAGTATCCGCCTGTATAAGAAATTAAGAGAAGAAGACAAAGAAGTAGAATTTTATCTGGTAGAGAATGCAAAACATGGAGATCCGGCATTCTGGACAGAGAAGAATATGGATATTGTGGAAAAATTCCTGAAAGCACACATGAATTAAGGAGGTGCAGACTATGAATGCTACTGTAATGGCTATTATTCTGGTATTGATCGTTGTGGCAACGGTTGTCACGAAGAAAGTACCATTTAACTTTGTATTATTTATTGTACCGATCATTTGCTCGTTACTTTTGGGCTTTAGCTTACAGGAGACAAGTGACTTTGTACTGGAGCAGTTCAGTTCGATCATGAAATCTGCGGGATTCATGTTATTGTTTGCATTTCTGTATTTTCAGATGCTTACAGAAGCAGGAGTATTTGATACTATCGTATCAGCAGTGACGAACAAGCTTGGCGATAAGATGAATGTCATCGTAATTATGATCCTGACATCCGTAATTGCAGCATTTGCAATTCTGACAGGAAACTTTACACCGGCGTACCTGATCACATTCCCGATCCTGGTACCACTTTATAAGAAATATGATTTTGACCGTGAGGCAGCATTTATCATAGCACAGACTGCAATGTCTGCGATGTGCTTCATTCCGTGGGGGATTGGAATGGCATATACGTCATCTTCTGCAGGATTATCTGCCAATGAACTGTCAAAGGCATCGGTTCCATGGGCATTATGTTTTATCCCGGCCATCGTTCTGCAGTGGGTATACTTTGGGATCAAGCATAAGAAACGTGTGGGAACATTTGGCGTAGTTGTAGAAAATGTAGAAGAGGAGACAAAAGAAGTAGAAGAGAATCCATACAGACGGCCAAAGCTTTTCTGGATTAATTTTATCTTATTCATTGTATTCATGGTCGGTCTTGGTGTATTCAGTCTGCCTCCATATCTGGTATTTATGGTAGCAACGGTCGTAACGGCAATGATCAACTATCCAAAGAATTTTGGTGAGATATTTGGTAAAGTCGGACCGATGTATCTGAACATTATCGTAATGCTGCTTGCAATCTCTGTATATCAGGCAGTATTCAATAATACGGGAATGGTAGGAGCTATCTCAGACGGACTGATTAAGATCTGTCCGAAGTTCATGCTGGAATATATACATATCATCTTACTGCTGTTATGTGTGATTATCATTTACTTTATTCCATTCCAGATCTTTAATGCAATGTATCCGGTGTTCATCTCTATCGGGGCAGGATTTGGAATTCCGGCAGTGACGATCATTGCACCGTTCGTATGTAACCTGTCACTGGCAACGAGTTCAACACCGACAAACTCATCAACTTATCTTGGATGTGCATTGACAGAGACAGATGTACAGCACTTCTGTAAGAAGGCAGTTCCGGTACAGACAGTAACAAATGCAATTGTGATATTGCTGGCGTTAATATTTGGCATAGTATAAAAAACGGAGACAGAGGAATTTTGGAAATTCTTCTGTCTCTATTTTTATAGAAAACCGGCCATGGCAGGTTCTGTATATAAAAAATACCCACATGCGAAAAATCACAGTGGATAAGATGAATACTATATTATTATTTATGTGCATTGCGCTTCGAACGAGCCTTCACAGACGTTACCTTGGTAGTTAACTCAGCCCAGGCACCCTTACGGCACCCGAGAGGTTCCACTTAGTGCTGCTTCATTCCTGACCTGACACGGTTCACAGATTTCCGTTGCGTAAGACCCAAACTTCAACGCCACTTACAAAGGGCAGCTCCACAAGTGAAACACCCTCAGCCGGGATATGACCCCTACTATAGCGGATTGAAGGTACAAGGCACCGCTACCGCCCCGGCTGCGCATCCATAATTGTATCGGATATTTCTTCGTTTGTCAAGGGGCGTTTCTTCTTTTTTACCCTGATACGTTTAAAAAACTCTGACAATATCTGTGAGCATTCCTGTTCTAAAACACCCTTTGTGATCGGAATCTGATGATTAAACTGCTGCATATCAAGCAAATTTATAATTGAACCTGCACATCCTGCCTTTGCATTCATTGCACCTATCACCACACGATCAAGACGTGCCTGCACAGCTGCTCCGGCACACATCTGGCATGGCTCAAGCGTCACGTACATCGTACATCCCTCCAGACGCCAATCACCTAGCTTCTTCGATGCTTTTTTCATAGCCGCAAGCTCTGCATGACCAAGCACCGAACTTTCTATATTTCTCCTATTATAGCCTCTGGCAATGACTTTTCCATCACAAACGATAACGCAGCCAATCGGAACTTCATCAATAGCCGCTGCCTTT
>OGQD01002289.1_pt1 | contig 10740 bp, 8 predicted proteins | sample 1553091 | NCBI WGS metagenome assembly OGQD01 (sample SAMEA2580290, study PRJEB22360) | human gut metagenome | biome: human gut; feature: human-associated habitat; material: faeces | place: Denmark | collected 2008/2010
TACCGCCCCCAAGCAGACAGAAGAATATAGCTACCGGGTAGAAAGGACTCAACCTTCCAGACCCCAACCCCAATATTCATCAGCTATCGAGAATCTGAGAATACATAATATACGTTTCATTGATGCCAATCGCGACCACACAATCAACTCAGGCGAAAATTGTAAAGTGATCTTCGAAATCATAAACGAAGGAAACAGAACAGCTTTCAACGTAGTACCGGTAGTGGCCGAAATCACGGGCATGAAGCGTATCTATATTTCACCCTCGGTCATGATAGAGCAGATTAAGCCTCATGAAGGTGTGAAATATACCGCCAGCATCAATGCCGGAGAACGGATAAAGACGGGAGAAGTCATCATACGCGTTGCCGTAGCCGATGAAAACGGACAGGAGTACGACTGGCAAGAGTTCTCATTGCCTACCCAACGATAAGCATCTTTATTTTAAACGATTACATTATGGCCGACAATTATTTAGAAAAACAATATGAAGCATACCAAGCCCGGAAAGCCGCTTGGGAAAAAGAACGTAAATACGGAAAGAAGCCCTCGCCTATGAAGCGTCCGAAAACTTTGGAAAAATCAAAAGAGGGTGAAGAAACACCCCCTGTTAGTACCAATTTGGAAAATACTATTTGAATGCTGGAGCCGGCAAATGCATACCTGCCATCGTCAAGCCATTGTCTTTGGCATATTGAAGGAAATACTTACGTGATTTCACCGCCTTCTCCTTATCCATATCATACGTAGCGCAGATTTCGGGATGCTCTAACTGAAGGGCGGCTCCATGGATAAGATCGGCAATCACCAACAATTTGTTCGCCTGGAACACGGTATGCCCGGGAGTATGTCCCTCAGCATTCATCGCAACGACATTGCCCGGCAATGTTTCTCCGAACTCAAACAGATGCAAACGGTCTTTATAAGCATTCATCGTTTTCACAACTTGGGCATTCCTGTCGGCAGGCATCTTGAGCCAGGCATCATATTCCACTTTTGATGCATACACTTCAGCATCAGGAAACACAACACTATCCCCTTTCATCATTCCACCGATGTGATCGCCATGAAAATGGGTAAGATACAAATATTTAATATCAGAAGGGGTAATTCCCAAAGAAGCCAAGCCCGATAGCAGACGGCTATCCGGTGCTCCCATGCCCGTATCAAACAGGATTCGGATTCCACCCGTTTCCACCAGAAAAGCACTCATGGACGAAGGTATTCCGCCTTCTAGTTTCAAACTCTCTATCAGACCATCGTCAGCATCCGCAAAAAGCGTTCTTTCCATCAGGCGCTCTTTCGCATTATCCTGTATCCAGGTAACTTTCACTTCATCCAGTTGCAATGTCTTCAGGCCATCGCACACCACATTTACACTATCCATACTTACATCCTCATTTACTTGCTTTTTTGTGCCTCCGCCACAAGCTGATAACACGAATATTGCAGATGTAACAACCAGATACTTCCACGTTTTGTTTCTCATTAGCTTATAAATTTAGTTCATAAATAATAGACTACTCCATAATCAGGCCGATTCCGCGCAAGGATGCGTAAACCAGAAACGACTCCCGACTCCTACTTCCGATTCGGCGCCAATCGTGCCACCAAGGTGCTCCACAATACTCCGGCAGATGGACAACCCTAAGCCGGTGCCCTTGGAGAATGTGTTCAGTTTCACAAATCGGTCGAAAACCTGCCCCACCGCATCCGGTGCGATGCCGATACCCGTATCCGTAACCGAGAACTCTATTTCATTGGCACCCTCTTTAAAATGGTACTCCAGAGTGATCTGCCCCTTACTGGTGAATTTCAGAGCATTATTTATAAAGTTGGTGATAACCTGCATCAGACGTTTCTTATCCGTATAGATACGATAATCGGGCAGACCGGAAGCCAGCACAACCGGTACAGGCTTATCTTCCTTGATTTCATAACCACGCAATATATCTTCACAGAAGTCCCTGATATTCAAATATCCCATGTTGAAATCGAGTGTTCCCGCCTCTATCTTGGATAAATCCAGAATGTCGGATATCAATTGTAAGAGCAATTCCGTGTTCTCTTGCATGATTTCAATATAGCCCTGACGCTCTTCTTTATCCTCCTCCTCAACAAGCATACTTGCGAAACCGACTATGGAATTCAACGGAGTACGAATCTCATGACTCATGTTAGCCAGAAAGGCGGACTTCAAGCGATCCAGATTTTCGGCCTTATCCTTGGCTATTATCAATTCTTCTTCTATCTTTTTCTGATGGTCGATATCAACGCTGGTAATGACATGTGCCATCTGGCCGTCTATCCAGGGAAATGCCGCACTGAATACACGAAACCAACATTGATCGAACGGGCGTTGGTAATCCCAGGAGTAAACTTTAGTAGGTAGACCGTTTTCGTCGATCAGGTGTCTTTTAGGACAAAACTCACATTCGCCCGTTTTATCGGTATAAAGGGCCTGCCAGCACTTCTTTCCTTCAAAATGCTTAATGCCACCATACGGAGCCGCCATAGACGCATTGGCATACAACATATCATGAGAATCAAAAGAGTTCACATAAATGTCGACTCCCATATTGTTCATGATGCTACCCAGCGTATTGCTTGCCCGCACTTCCCGCTCTTTATATTCACGAACGGCTATTTCTTTAGAAAGCGACCCCAGCAATAGATGAATGGTTTGCAATTCCTCATCCGTGAAAGGAGTTGTATCCTCCCTATCCGCAAATCCAATAAACCCGATAATCTTTCCTTCACTATCTTCAAATTGACGGACCAGCAAGGAGTCCGTTCCATAAAAATCCAGAACGTCAAGATCGACTAAGGAATTGTCATCGTTTCTACTGGCATAAAAAGGACGGTTCTTGACCTTCATACGATCGGAATGTATTTTGGTCATTTCACTCATCTCAAAGCGAGGCTTCAGAGAATGGTCTTCATTTCCAATGGTTTCTTTCAGGAAGAAATAGCGAAAACCATCGGTCTGATAGACAAATCCTTTTTTAAACTTATAGAAAGTACAAATATCCGTCAATGATTCCGTGATTTTCTTTTCAATGGATTCACATCCATTTAAACGCTCTAAGAAATGAAGGAGAAATACACTTAAACTCTTGTTCTTTTCGATCATATTACTTTTTACACCTTAGGGTTAGAGACACTTAAAACAAAAATAAAATACATTTTCGAGTATCTTCAAGGCGCTAATATACAAACTTTTAAAAGAATAAAAAAGATTTTCTATGTACTTAACTATCACCTTTTTTCTTCTTTTCGAACAAAACAAGAAGCATAAAAACTAATTTATTTTACAAGTTCATTTACTAAGAAATACAACTTTAAATATTTAGATAAACTATAGCCAATCATTCATAATTTTCATAACGCGAACGCAACTTTGCCGAACGACTGGATGCTTGCTCCGTTTTATCCGCCGATTGCTTTTGTTGCGGTTCCCGGGACCAATTTTGGTTTTCCCGGCGGCGATGTTGCGGTTCGCGGACCAATTTCGGTTTCGCCGGACGATTATGACGTTTGGACTTTTCGGCAACAACCGTTGCTTGCTGAGTATTCTTCAAGGGTTCGGCAGGCTTTCTGCCCTCCCGCCTCTTATTGTTCTGCTTGCCTTGTTGCTTATCTGCCGGTGCTTTCGCTTGTACCTTTCGTGCAACATTGACAACCGGAGCTGTTTTCGTCTCCTCCAAAGGCGGTAAATCATGTTTCCGTTGCTCCAGTTTGATACCTGTAAGTTTCTCTATTTCACGCAACATCGGCACTTCTTCGCCCGAACAAAAGGCAATGGCACGTCCCTCGCAACCCGCACGTCCCGTACGTCCGATACGATGGACATAAGTTTCCGGTACATCGGGCAAATCGTAGTTGAGAACCAAATCCAAACCTTTGATATCAATACCGCGTGCCGCAATATCCGTAGCGATAATTACATTGGAACGACCTTCCTTGAAATTACTCAATGCACGCTGGCGGGAATTTTGCGACTTATCTCCATGGATACTTTCACAAGTGATGCCACGACGTGATAAATAACGTACTATATTATCCGCCCCATGTTTGGTACGCGAAAATACAAGTACCTGGTGTCCGGCCTCTCCGAGTAATAGTTGTGCCAGCAATTCCTTCTTCTGAGGCTTTTCCACACGATAGACGGACTGACTGATTATTTCCACTACGCTGGATGCCGGAGTGACTTCCACCCTCGCCGGATTGCGCAATAAACTTTTAGCCAGGCGGTCAATACTATCAGGCATAGTAGCCGAAAAGAACAAGGTTTGCTTCTTGGGCGGGAGCTTAGGCAATAAGCGCTTCACATCATGGATGAATCCCATATCGAGCATACGGTCAGCTTCGTCAAGCACGAAGTGCCGCACATGGTCGAGGCGGATAAATCCTTGTGACATCAGATCGAGCAAACGACCGGGAGTAGCCGTCAGGATATCCGTTCCGGCACGCAATTCATCGGTTTGCGACTTCTGCTTTACCCCACCGAAAATAACGGTATGGCGCAACGTGGTATATCGTGTATAGTCTGCCAGCGATTCATCAATCTGGATTGCCAACTCACGCGTTGGAGTAAGGATAAGAGCACGAATCTTACGTGGAGCACCTTTCTGCTGAGATGTGGGGTCGGCAAGCAATTGTTCTATGATAGGTATGGCAAATGCCGCCGTTTTACCGGTTCCGGTTTGAGCCAGTCCTAATAGATCACGCCCTGTCAGGGCTTCCGGTATGGCTTGTTCTTGTATAAGAGTAGGAGTAGAATAGTTTTTTTCAAGGAGCGCACGGCACACCGGCTCCGAAATATTCATCTGTTTAAATGTCATCATTTCTTTTAATTAGGGCGCAAAGGTAGGCTTTTATAAGGAATAATCATTATATTTGCATGAAAAGTAGTTTTTAATTAACTACAAAGAACAGATATTCAAACTATTATATCGCATGAAAATACATCATATCGCCATCTGGACTTTTCGCCTGGAAGAATTGAGAGAGTTTTATATCCGCTACTTTAACGGAACAAGCAATGAAAAATACATCAATCCGAAAAAGGGTTTCGAGTCCTATTTCATCTATTTTGATGATGGCGCGGCATTAGAATTAATGAGCCGCACAGATGTACAAAACACTCCGATAGAAGAGAACAAGTTGGGACTCACGCACTTTGCTCTCTCTTTCCAAAGCAAAGAAGACGTTCTCCGCACTACCGAACAACTCCGTAGCGATGGGTATACCATAGCCGGCGAACCGCGGACTTCGGGCGATGGATATTTCGAAAGCGTCATACTCGATCCGGATGGCAATCGAGTGGAATGTGTATACAGGAAGGAAGAAACCGGTAATGAACCGGATGCTCCGATTGAAACGGAACGGCTACTATTACGCCCTTTCCGGGAAAGTGATGTGGAAGCCTTCTTTAAATGTTGCCAGAATCCGAATATAGGGAACAATGCCGGCTGGAAACCTCACGGATCCTTAGAAGAATCACAAGAAATCCTTCGTTCCGTATTTATATCCCAGTCCGGGATATGGGCTATCATCCTAAAAGAAGACGGACGTTTGATCGGTTCAGTCGGTATCATCCCAGATCCCAAGCGCGAAAACCCGCAAGCACGCATGCTGGGATACTGGCTCGATGAATCCCATTGGGGAAAGGGCTACATGACGGAAGCGGTGCAATCTGTTCTCGATTACGGATTCAACACCCTCCAACTAAGCCTCATCACCGCAAATTGCTATCCCCATAACGAGCGCTCACAACAGGTTTTGAAACGCCACGGTTTTATCTATGAAGGTACTCTCCATCAGGCCGAGTTAACCTACGATGGACATTTATACGACCATCAATGTTACTATCTGGCCAAGCCGTGAATTGCGAAAAATCAGTATATAAAATAAAAAAATAAGATTTACATTAAAATAGTCTTTTTTTAAGATGAAAAGAATATGCTATTCGGACATAAAACGAGTTAATTCTCACATTTTTATTTATTTGTGCAAGAATTTAAAATATTCATGTACATTTGCAAAATGAGTTATTCTTCAGCTATGAAAAAACGCTATCAGCTACTGAAAAGAGTTTCGATTATTCTGATCTTCTTTGTCCTATTTACAAAGATGCATGCGGTAGAACCCCAGTACGCTGAATCCCAAGATATTCAGAAAACAGAAACCAATGTTGAAGTTGAAGAACATCCACAAGATTATATTGTAATCAAGATACCCTTCCAAGCCAAGTACAAGCCTCTTTTTATTTGTATCATTGTTCTGGCTCTCTCTTCCATTTGTTTTTTCATCATCTATCCGCTACTTCTCTATGTCAGAGAGTCTAAAAGAAAGCGCACCGCCCAAAGGGAACTAACCAGGGAAAAGGAATTATTATCGCTATCACTCGAAAAGAGCAACATCTATGCCTGGAAATACATAGAGAAAACAAATGCTTTCATCTGTGATAAAGAATTCTTTGAGCATCTGGATATGCCTTTCCGTGCCTTCACCCTACAAGAAATGGCCGAAGCGATACATCCGGAAGACAGAGTGGATGTGTTGAACACGTTTTATCATGTAAAAAACCAACCGGATTCCAAAACGCACACCCAATGCCGGTGCAACTTTAATGGTAAAGGGTATATCTGGTATGAACTCCGTTATGTCAATCCCACGGAAGCAATGGCGGAAACAGCCTCCATTATAGGCTTAATCACCAATGTGCAACACTTCAAGGACAAAGAAGAGGAACTCATGAGAGCAAAAGACCTGGCGATAGAGGCAGAACTGAAGCAATCTTTCCTCGCCAATATGAGCCATGAAATACGTACTCCACTGAATGCAATTGTGGGGTTCTCCAACTTACTTGTCAGCGAAGACGACCTCCCCGATGAAGAGAAAGCTGACTTCATCAATACGATCAACACGAATTGCGAATTGCTTCTGAAACTCATCAATGATATACTGGAACTCTCCCGTATCGAATCGGGCAACATGACCTTCTCCTATTCAACGTGTAATCTGAATAATTGGGTGGATAGTATGTATTTGACACATTCCTTATTGATACCCAAGGAAATAGAGTTCATCAAAGAAGTGCCCGATGCCGCATTCTTCATCAATACGGACGTGAACCGCCTCAGCCAGATAATGACTAACTTCCTGAATAATGCCACTAAGTTTACCAAATCAGGATACATCAAACTGGGCTATGAAATTGATTTTTCAACATACGAAGTCTCCATTTACGTAGAAGATACCGGCAAAGGTATTCCGAAAGAAGAGCAACGAATGATATTCGAACGCTTCTACAAACAAGATGAATTTGTTCAAGGCACGGGTCTGGGACTTTCTATCAGCATGGTAATCGCGGAAAAACTCGGTGGGAAGATTAGTGTGGCTTCAGAGATTGGAAAAGGAAGCCGGTTCACTTTCCTCCTACCCTATCATAATGAAAGCGAGGAATTCTTTTCTGCCGGATAACTTCACAGATACCCAAAGAATGTAGTATCTTTGCACCATTATGTTGCACCGTTTTACTACTTCAATCAGCGATATTCCACTTCCGGAAAGGTTTACTTACCCTTTCTGTTATACTCCTCATCCATTGTGTGTAATGGCGGCGGAAGAGGTACAACACTACCTCAGCAAGCAAAGCGGCTGGCAAGAGGAATTAAGCCAGGGGAAAATGTTCGGAGTGCTGATTGTGCAAACCGAAGATGGAAGCATAGGTTATTTAACCGCCTTTTCGGGCATATTAGCCGGGAAGAATATACATCCGTATTTTGTACCTCCCGTGTACGATTTATTGCAACCTCAAGGCTTCTTCAAAATAGAAGAAGAAAACATATCCGCTATCAACCGTCGTATCCACCGGTTGGAAGAGGATAAGAAATATATTGACCTACGATCAAATCTTACCCAAACCACCCAATCTGCACAAGATGCATTGTCAATTGCCAAGATACAATTGAAAGAAGCAAAAGATAAAAGAGAATTGCTCAGAAAGACAGGTCAGCTTGATGCAAAGGAAGAAGCAGATCTGATACGAGAGAGCCAGTTCCAGAAGGCAGAATATAAGCGGCTGGAACGTTCCTGGAAAGATAAGATAGCCTCCTTGCAGGTAGAAGCTGGTAATTGGGAAAAACAAATACAGGAGCTGAAAGCAGAACGTAAAGTCCGCTCTGCCGCCTTGCAACAACAACTATTCGAACAATTCAGAATGTTGAACTACCGGGGAGAAGTGAAAACTTTACGCGACATATTCGAGCAAACCGTACATAAGACTCCTCCCGCCGGTGCAGGTGAATGTGCCGCTCCTAAATTGTTACAACAAGCTTATTTGCATCATTGGAAACCGATAGCCATGGCCGAATTCTGGTGGGGTAATTCTCCCAAAAACGAAATACGGCATCACGGTTATTACTATCCAGCCTGTAAGGGTAAATGCGAACCAATTCTCCGGCACATGTTGCAGGGATTGGAGGTAGAAGCAAATCCCATGCAACAGGAGGCGGAACAAGGTAATGAAAAATTGAATATAGTTTATGAAGACCAATGGCTATTGATTATTAATAAGCCTGCCGGAATGCTTTCAGTACCCGGAAAAGAGAGACAGACGTCTATATATGACCTGGCAAGAAAGGCTTATCCGGAAGCAGATGGTCCCATGATCGTACATCGGCTGGATATGGCTACATCGGGACTTTTAATCATTGCCAAAGATAAGAAGACGCACCAACACTTACAGGCACAATTCAAGAATCGTAGTATCCGGAAGAAGTACATAGCCTTGCTCAATGGCGTCGTCCCGGAAGATGAGGGCACTATTGAACTACCGCTTTGCCCCAATCCATTGGACCGTCCCCGGCAAATGGTAAACACACAATATGGCAAGCCTGCCATCACTTATTATCAGGTTCTCGAACGTACAGATAAATATACACGTATAGCTCTTTATCCCCATACTGGACGTACTCACCAACTTCGCGTGCATGCGGCACATCCGTCAGGACTGCATTGCCCTATCATAGGCGACGAGCTTTATGGAAAGAAAGACAAAAGGCTCTATCTGCACGCTGAATCCATAGAGTTCACCCATCCCATCAACGGGCAGCCCATGTGTATTACGAAAAAAGCAGACTTCTGATTATTGCTTTTTCCAAAAGCTCGGATAGAGGAAAAGTTGACGAGTTAACTTCCTTTCTGTATGGAAAGAAAGAATCAAAAAGCCTATATAAACCAACAAATAACTTAGGAAATGGGCTTATCCGCATAAGCAGCATGTAGATTTTAATCCCTATTTTTGCAAACGGATAAATCTATCCGATCAGACACTATTAACTCAATTAATGATAAAGACCATGAAATTCGTAACTTTAGTATGTAGTTTGCTTTTCTGCCTACCATCTTTTGCACAAGAGAAATTCCCCGATGGTACCCTTATTCCCGACTGGTTCAGACAGAACGAAATTGTAAATATCGAAACCCTTGGCGGTAAATATAAGATTACTGATCATGGTGTGGTGAATGACAGCACCTTACTTCAAACAGAGAAAATTCAGGCGGTTATCGACCAGGTATCATCCAAAGGTGGCGGTGTGATCATCATCCCGAAAGGTACCTATCTGAGCGGTGCACTCTTTTTCAAGCCCAAAACACACCTTTACCTGGAAGAAGGAGCTGTTTTGAAGGGTAGCGATGATATCAGCAACTTCCCTATAATCAATACCCGTATAGAGGGGCAATCACTTAAATACTTTGCCGCACTGGTGAATGCCGACAAAGTAGATGGTTTCACCATTTCCGGTAAGGGAACCATCAATGGCAACGGACTACGCTATTGGAAATCTTTCTGGTTGCGCCGCACCGTTATTCCGAAATGCACGAATATGGATGAGTTGCGTCCGCGCCTGGTGCACATTTCCAATAGCAATGATGTACAGCTTTCCGGTGTACGCCTCATCAACTCTCCTTTCTGGACGACACACATTTACAAATGTAACAATGTGAAGCTATTAGGCCTATATATTTTCTCTCCGGCTGCTCCTGTTAAGGCACCCAGCACGGATGCCATAGATATTGATGTATGCAATAATGTGTTGGTTAAGAACTGCTACCTTTCTGTAAACGATGATGCTATTGCTCTTAAAGGTGGAAAAGGCCCTTGGGCTGATAAGGATTCTAACAACGGAAGTAACACTAATATTATTATAGAAAATTGTACGTACGGTTTCTGCCATAGTGCACTGACTTGCGGTAGCGAGTCTATCCATAACCGCAATATTATTCTCCGTCGTTGTACCATCAATCAGGCAAGCCGTCTGTTGTGGTTGAAGATGCGTGCCGATACTCCCCAAAATTATGAATATATCCTTGTGGAGGATATTAAAGGAAATGCCAAAAGCTTCCTATACATCAAACCATGGACTCAGTTCTTTGATCTGAAAGACCGTAAAGATATTCCGATGTCTTACTCGGACCATGTAACAATGCGTAATATAGACTTTGAATGTGACGTATTTTTCAACGTAAGTGCATCCGAGCAGTACAAACTGACGAATTTCAAATTTGAGAATCTGAATATTAAAGCGAAAGATGGTGAGTATGACAAGTCGATTATCCCGTCATCTGAATGGAATAATGTAAAGGTAAATCAATAAGGATACGCGGACGACGCGGACTAAAACGGACGAACACGGATTTTCTTAATTCACAATAAGAAGTCCGTGTTCG
>OGQD01002294.1_pt1 | contig 10725 bp, 11 predicted proteins | sample 1553091 | NCBI WGS metagenome assembly OGQD01 (sample SAMEA2580290, study PRJEB22360) | human gut metagenome | biome: human gut; feature: human-associated habitat; material: faeces | place: Denmark | collected 2008/2010
TGTACCTGGTTTGGGCGGGCGGTTCGCTGCCCGCCCGCTACATCGACACCCTCGACCTGGAGACGATGGAAGTCAGCCAAGGCACCGCTGACATCTCCTCGCGCTCGAACGAAGCACTGGGCGGCACGCTCAACTTCCTCACCAGCGATCCGCTGCAGGACAGCCGCCTGCGCTTCGTGGTCGGCGCCGGTGACAACGAGGCGCGCAAGTACTACGTGCGCTACGACACCGGCCTGCTCGGCGGCCACATGGGCGCCTATATGGCCGAGCTCATGGATGCCAACGGCATTAAGAATGACTTTGTGCCCATCAAGGGCGAGACTCGCATTTGCCTCAACATACTCCACGCCGGCAACCAGACCGAGCTGCTCGAGAGCGGCCCGACAATTGCCCCCGAGGAGCTCGATGCCTTTACCGCCAAGTTTACCGAGCTTGCGGGCAAGGCCGACGTCGTCACTATTTCGGGTTCGCTGCCCCGCGGTGTCGAGGCAGGCTACTACGCCAAGATTACGGGCATTGCCGAGAACGCCGGCGCCAAGGTGCTGCTCGATACCTCGGGTGCTTCGCTCGAGGCCGCCCTTAAGTCCGAAATTAAGCCCGAGCTGGTCAAGCCTAACCTGACCGAGATCAACGGTCTTCTGGGCACGAGCTTTACCACCGACGATGTGGACGAGCTCCGCGCCGCGCTCGCCTCCGATGCCCGCTTCTCCGATATCCCTTGGGTCGTCGTGTCCATGGGCGCTGCCGGCTCCGTGGGCTTCCATAACGGCCGTGCGTTCCGCGCCAAGACGCCCGATATCCCCGCCGTTAACGCTACGGGCTCAGGCGATTCGACCATTGCCGGCTTCGCGCATGCGATTGCTGCCGGCGCCGACGACGAGACGGTGCTGCGTACCGCCAACACCTGCGGCAAGCTCAACGCCATGGATCCCATGACTGGCCACTTGGTTATGGATCGTTGGGACGAGGTCTACAACGGCGTTGTCGTGACCGAGCTGTAAGAGCTTGGGCGTCGACCCCGGCATCGGTTGTTTGCTTGTGGTTAGAGCCGACGACAAGTGCGGTAGCATTATGCCGAGGCGCGACGCCGATGCTGTCGTGTTCAATCCCGACCTTACCCTGGTCGAGACGCATGTGGGTGGCAACAGCGTCGGTAATGCGTTTACCGAGTAGCCGCCAAAGAAACGATCCGAGAGGGGATTTAGATGATTTACGGTGCATTGGGCGATATTGAGGAGTATCGCGGAATGCTCAAGGGCCTCGACGTGTTGATCGACTGGCTCGAGGAGAACGACCCGGCGCAGCTCGAGGTCGGAAGCCATCCGATTCTGGGCGACAAGGTCTTTGCGAACGTCATGGCTCCCACGACGCGTCCCGAGGCCGAGGCTCACTACGAGACGCATCAGCGCTATCACGACCTGCAGATCGACGTCGAGGGTCGCGAGGCCTTTAAGGTTGCCACGGGCAGCCTGACGCTGGTCCAGGAGTTTGACGAGAAGGACGACTACGATCTGGTCGATTCCGACGCCTCGATCGCCGGCGATCTTGCTGACGACAAGTTTGCGCTGTTCGTTGCCGGCGAGCCTCACATGCCCACGCTCGAGTTCCCGGGCGATGGGGCGCAGCCGGTCAAGAAGATCTGCTTTAAGCTGCTTGCAGATGCTTACTGGGAGGAGTAGCGAGCTGCTCGGCTGAGCTGTCCGTGTTACGAGCGTTATCCCTTGGGGGAGCGCGCTTGGGCCCCGCTGATCGCGGTTCCTTTTGGGATTGCGGTTGGCGGGGCTTGTTGTTGAGTGGGGAGTTGCCGGCGGCGATGTGCTTGCATTGGCGGATGTGCGCTTTAAATCGGCAACAAAAAAGCCGCCCGAAGGCGGCAATCTTGTGCAATGGAGCCAGCGACCGGGCTCGAACCGGTGACCCCCGCTTTACGAGAGCGGTGCTCTACCAACTGAGCTACGCTGGCGGCCATGTGGTGACGCAATTGAGGCGTCAACGGCTGTCTATGATACGGGACATCGCAAATCCGCGCAAGTGTTCTGACGGCTTTTCTCACTTTAAATGCACTAATATTGGAGACGCGATGTCTTGCTCTTACGGGTCTCAAACAGAATGGGGCAGCGATGGCTCAACCCAAGATTCTTCTCGCACGCATCGATGATCGGTTTATTTACGGGCAAGACGTTGAGCTGTGGAACGAGGCTGTGGGTTCCAACCTCGTCCTAATCGTCAACGACGAGATTGCGGCTGATTCGCGCAAGTGGGCGCCTATGAGGGTCGCGGCGCCCGAGGGCGTGTGGACGCGGTTTTTTTCGGTGCAAAGGACCATCGACATCATTCATACCGCAACGCCGCGCCAATGGATTCTCATCATGGTGGCGTCGCCCGCGGATGCATTGGCGCTGGTGAAGGGTGGCGTGCCAATAACCAAGATCAGCATCGGCCATATGCGGGCGGGGGAGGGCAGGCGTCCCGCAACGCCCACGGTCGCCATAGGCGATGCGGACATCGCCGCTCTCAGAGAGCGGCAAGCGCTTGGTGTGAAAATGGAAGTTCGCAATCTACCCAGTGACGGACCCGACTCCATGAATGCTCCGCTGTTTTAACGAGTCGTCGAACGCGGCGAATCGGCCGTAAGAAAGTCAGGTTCGATTCTGGATATTTTCAGGCTTGGAAATAGGAAGGCAACAGATCTCTATTGCTCATGTAGGTGAATCCAAAGTAGATAAGCATTTGAAGAAATGCGATTAAACATAACGTAACTAGTAGGAAATAGTGGATAGGTGGTACATACCACCTTTCAAATATAGAATCGTTAGGAATCTATAATTAAACAGTGGTCTAACATGTAGTTTAATTTTCTTTATTAAAGCCGTTCATCGTCATTTCGCTACCGTTTACGGACCACTTCAGATTCTGTCTACATAATTGCGTTAATGCGTCCATAATAGGCAAGGCGTTTAGCCGAGGGCCGAGGAACCGGCATCGGCGTCGTAGAGCACGAAGATCGGGAGTAGCATGCATTCGTTTAAGATCACCAATCAATTCCTACTTGATGATGAGCCGTTCACCATCTTGTCGGGGGCGATTCACTATATGCGTGTTCATCCGAGCGACTGGCACCACTCGCTCTATAACCTTAAGGCTCTTGGGTTTAATACGGTCGAAACGTATGTACCGTGGAATCTTCATGAGCCAAAGCCTGGCGTCTTCGATTTTTCTGGATCAATCGATTTGGCGGCATTTCTTGATGAGGCAGCATCGCTCGGTCTGTATGCAATTGTTCGGCCCTCTCCGTTTATTTGTGCAGAATGGGAATTTGGCGGCATGCCAGCATGGCTGCTGCGCGAACATGATATGAGGCCGCGTAGCAGCGACCCCAAGTTTCTTGCTCACGTTGCGCATTACTACGACCATCTCATGCCGATACTCGTCTCGCGTCAGATTGACAAGGGCGGAAATATCATCATGATGCAGGTTGAAAACGAGTATGGATCATATTGCGAGGATAAGGACTATCTTCGCGCGATTCGTCGCCTTATGGTCGAGCGTGGGGTTTCCGTGCCCCTTTGTACTTCCGATGGCCCGTGGCGTGGGTGCCTTCGTGCCGGTACGCTCATTGACGATGATGTGTTGTGCACCGGCAACTTTGGTTCTCATGCAAAGGAGAACTTTGAGGCTCTTTCTGCTTTTCACAAGGAGCATGGAAAACAATGGCCTCTTATGTGCATGGAGTTGTGGGACGGCTGGTTCAATCGCTATGGGGAGAACGTCATCAGACGCGATCCCGAAGATCTTGCCTCTTGCGTTCGCGAGGTGCTCGAGCTTGGAGGATCTTTAAACCTCTACATGTTTCATGGAGGCACCAACTTTGGATTTATGAACGGATGTTCTGCACGCCATACGCATGACCTGCACCAGGTGACATCATATGACTACGATGCTCCATTGGACGAACAGGGCAACCCGACCGAGAAATACTTCGCAATTCAAAGGACAGTTCACGAGCTGTATCCCGATATCGCGCAAAGCAAGCCGTTAACAAAAAAGGCGTTTTCCATGCCCGATATTTCGGTGAGTGAGCGCGTAAGTCTCTTTAATGTGCTCGATATTCTTTCGGAGCCGATTGAAGCCCAATATCCTATGCCCATGGAAGAGATGGGTCAGTCGTATGGATATACGTTATATACCACGACTGTCGAGCGTGACCGTGCAGATGAAGAGCGTATTCGGGTTATTGACGCCCGCGACCGCGCTCAGGTGTTTGTGAACGGTGACAAAGTGGCGACGCAGTATCAGGAGCACATTGGGGAAGACATACACTGCGTTCTTCCCTGTGAACAAAACCGCCTGGATGTTCTGACCGAGGATATGGGTCGCGTCAATTATGGTCACAAATTGCTCGCTGATACGCAGCATAAGGGCATTAGGACAGGAGTTTGCGTTGATCTTCACTTTGTTACCGGTTGGGAGATGCGTTGTCTGCCACTCGATAACATCGATAATCTTGATTATTCCGCCGGCTGGGTAGAGGGGCAACCTTCCTTTTATCGCGCAAAGTTTGATGTATCTGAGCCGGCTGATACCTTTATCGACACTACGGGTTTTGGAAAGGGTGTGGCATTCGTAAACGGAACGAATGTCGGACGTTTTTGGGATAAGGGTCCCATCATGACGCTCTATGTTCCGCACGGTTTATTACACCCTGGTACCAATGAACTCGTTATGTTCGAAACAGAGGGCGTGTATGATGCGAAAATCTCCCTTCGCTCTGAGCCCGTTATCCGTACACTTGAACAAGAAGGAGTTGAGTAGAAATGATTGTAGGCGCACGAATCGACTTTCGCTTGATTCACGGACAGGTGGCAAACCTCTGGTCTAACGCCCGTCAGGTAAGCCGCTTCATGGTAGTTGACGACGAGGTATCGCAAGATGCTACCCAAAAGCAGGTTCTTCGCATGGCTTGCCCGGCAACTGTGAAGTTGTCCGTGCTTCCTGTCGACAAGGCCGCTGCCAACATCACTGCTGGCAAATATGATGCGCAACGTCTCTTCATTGTTGCGAAAAAGCCTGAGGTCTACGTTCGACTTTTGGAACAAGGTGTTAAGCTTGAGCAGCTCATCGTCGGTAATATGACGACAATGGAGCCGGTCAAGAAGCTAAATCGCAACATTAGTTGCGACCAGGGGGACCTTGACGCATTTGCCAAACTCAAGGCCGATAATCTTCCTATTGTCATTCAGCTGACGCCGCAGGATAACCCAGAGGCTCTCACGCTCTAGTCGAATTAACGCTAGGCCGTGAAGGGGGATGCACGGTTTATATAAGCGTATTGGTATTGTAGAAACTGTTACACCTTAAATAAGGAGTTTACCATGATTGCTTGGTGGCAGATTCTTCTGTTAACCCTGTATGCGGGTTATCAGATTATGGATGAGCTGAACTGGTACACCTGTGCCGGCTCAGCCGTCTTCTCCGGTATGATTACCGGTTTGATTATGGGTGACCTGCAGACTGGCCTGTTTATCGGCGGCAGCATGCAGCTCACCGTCCTGGGCGTTGGTACCTTTGGCGGCGCCTCTCGTATCGATGCCAACTCCGGCACTCTGGTCGCCACTGCCTTTGCCGTGGGTGCGGGCATGAATCCCGAGACGGCTCTTGCCGCCATCGGCGTACCTGTCGCTGCCATTCTCGTTTACACCGATATCGCCGGCCGTTTCGCCAACACGTTCTTCGGTCACATGTGCGATGCCGATATCGAGAAGATGAACTGGGGCGCCTACAACGTACACTACTTGCTCGGTGCCGTTTCCTGGATGTTGTCCCGCATGATTCCGGTCTTCCTGGCTCTCGCATTTGGCCAGGGCTTGGTCGAGGGCATCACCACCGCCCTTAACGGCGACTGGAAGTGGCTGGGTGACGGTCTGTCTGTTGCTGGCGGTGCCTTGCCCGCCGTTGGCTTCGCCATCCTGCTCCGTTACCTGCCGGTCAAAAAGCACGTCGCCTACCTGCTGCTCGGCTTTGTAGTCGCCGCCCTGTTTGGTACGGCCTTCACGAGCATCATGAACCTCAACGCCAACATCGTCGCTGTGAACGGTGCGCTTGGTAAGGGCGCCGTGGATATGGTCGGTATGTTCAATAACATGTCGATGCTGGCGATCGCTATTATTGGCTTTGCTCTGTCTTTGCTGTACTACAAGAACAACCAGCGTCCCGTCGCTGCTGCTGGCGCTGCGGAGGGAGACGACGACGATGAGCTCTAATGAGAAACTCGCCAATGGCACCACTGGCTACAAGATTACCAAGGACGACCTTGCGCAGATCAACCGTCGTAACCTGCTTGGTTTCCAGGATGGTTGGAACTACGAGCGCATGCAACACTCTGGTTATCTCTGGATTATCCTGCCCACGCTGCGCAAGCTGTACGGTGACGGCACGCCGGAGCTAAAGGAAGCCTGCCGCGCCCAGTGCGCACCGTTCTTCAACACCTCAAACTTCCTCAACACGATCATCACCGGTATCGATTTGGCGATCGAGGAAGAGGAGGGCATTGAGGGCCTCGAGGCTGTTGCCGGTCTCAAGACTGGTCTCATGGGACCGCTGGCTTCCATCCGCGATTTCCTCTTCGGGGCCGCAATAACCAGAGTGTCTTCGGTTCGCTGCTCCCGACCATTTTCGGCGCTCGGGCTGCCAATATGGCCATGAACGGCAACCCCTTGGGTATCTTCATCTGGGTCGCCGTTAACATCCTTGTTGACTGGTTCCGCTGCAAGCAGACTCACATGGCCTATGAGCAGGGTATGAAGCTCGTCACCACCATGAGCGACCGCCTGAACGCGTTGACCGACGCGGCCTCCGTAATGGGTGTCTTTATGGTCGGTGCCCTGGTCGCAACCAATGTCGGTATCGTTATTGCGGCGAAGCCTGTTATCGGCGGCGTTGACTTGCAGAACATCTGCAATATGATTTGCCCCAAGCTGGTTCCTGCCGCACTCGTCGGCTTCGTATACTGGCTCCTCGGTAAGAAGGGCATGACCTCGACGAAGGCCATCTTTATCGTCTTGGTTCTGTCCATTGCCTTGGGTGCATTCGGTATCATTTGCAAGGGCTAAATACCCCATATTGTCACGGCATTTGAGCCTCAATTGAGACGTGGCGCACACCTCCAAGGCGACTTTATCGCCATATCCCCTGGAGTGTGCGCCTCTTTTGTTTTGTCGGACACCGCTGTTCATAGGCGGTTATGCAGTCATCGTGTTCGATTAATTCCTTAAGGCTGCCTTGAAGGGAATATAGTGCAATGCCATTTTGGATCGTCCTGTTCATTTGTGTTGTCGTGGCTTATTTCGCCGTGACCGAAGGAGCGAAAAAATACTTCGATATGAAATTGCAGGTATTGTTTAACTTGGGCTTATACCAAGATTGCATAGACCTGCTCGATCGCAAACTTGCGCGCATAGTAATGTCTACGTATAAGCAGTATTACCTGCGTTTCACGATCTATGAAGCTGCTGATATGGACGCATATGCAGATCGAATGCTTGACCACTTGCTGGAGATGCCGTGCAGCGACAAACAACGTCGACAGCTTGCGGTTCGCGCCTTTAATTTCTATATCAAGATGGGTGACCGCAAGCGGGCGGCGTCCATGTTGGAAGAGATGCGCCCCATCGTGTCGAAGGGCATTTTGGCGGACAGTCAATTAACCTACGACATAGTCTTTTGCCGTCGGCATGATAAGATCGATGAGATGGAAGCTATGCTGGATACGAACGACCTTGGGTTACGCGGAAAGCTCTATCTGCTGCTTTCATATCAATATGAGAGCAGCGGGAACAAGGGCGAAGCACGTAGATATCGCAACCTTGAAAAGCAGCTTAGAGACGCTCACAGACCTCCCACGATAAAACAAAATACTCACTAAACTTTAATGATGCAGTGGTCGTAAGAGCCCTTTTGAGGGGTTCTATGGCTAGAGAAAGCGAACGGTAGAAAGGTAGATAGAATGATTGGATTTGTACTAACTGGTCACGGTCAGTTTGCACCTGGTTTGAAAAGCGCTGTGGATATGGTCGCCGGCGAACAGCCTAATTTTGAGGTAGTTCCTTTTGCGGGCTCGGAGGCGGTTACTTTTGGTGATGATTTGCGAACCTGCATTGCCAAGATGCGTCAAGCTTGTGATGGCGTATTGGTGTTTGTTGATTTGCTTGGCGGTACTCCGTTCAATCAAGCTATCCCAATGACGACTGAGCTCGATAACGTGACCGTTGTCACCGGAACAAATCTACCTATGTTGGTGGAGCTCGTTATGACGCGTGCGTTTGGAGACCCAACGCTTGATGAACTTGCCGAACGCGCACGGGTCGTTGGTCGTGAGGGAGTCGATCTCAAGAAACTCGAGAGTGCTGACATTGATGAAGACGATGAGATGTAGTGTCGCTATTAGCCCATTTATTGGACATGTTGGTGCGTTACCTGAAGGCTGAAGTATTGGTCAATTGCTCATTACGTGGAGAATATCATGACGTGCACGAGGCACAGACAACCGCTATATGACCAGCTCGTAGATATTCTGATCGAAAAAATTGATCATGAATATCAGCCAGGTGATTTGATTCCGTCCGAACGTGAGCTTGCCGAACGTTTCGGGCTTTCGCGGTCGACTGTCCGGCTTGCAATTCAGGAACTTGAGTATCTTGGTCGGATTGTGCGAAAACAAGGTCGCGGTACGTTTGTTGCCGATCGACTAGCTCAAGCAACAAATCTTACCCAATCGTACAGTTTTACTGAACAGATGAAAGCGATGGGCCGGCTGCCAGAAACAACCATCTTAGAGTTCTGTGAAATGGAAGCAGATAAAACGCTCTCGATGCAAATGGGGATTCATTTGGGTGAAAAGGTATTAAAACTCAAACGTTTACGAATGGCAGATGGTATACCTATGATGGTTGAGCGTAGCTATCTTCCAGCAAGGCTCTTTATTTCACTCAAGCGTCCTCTACTCGAACAAAAGCCCCTTTACGATGTTATTGAGCAGGATTATCAGCAGAAAATTCGAGTGGCGGATGAGGAGTTCTCTGCGGGTATAGCACGTCCATGTGACGCTCGGCTTCTAGGTATTGGTGAGGGTGCGCCAGTTCTGGACATAGTCCGAACTACTCACAACACCCAAAATGATGTTGTCGAGTTCACGCTTTCGGTGGCTCGTGCCGACAAGTTCAAGTACAGAATCTCTCACTATCGAGATACTTTGTGATCGGATACGAGTGCCAACGAAAGAAAAACAGCCTATGACTACTACTCGATTTGACTTTTCAGGTTGAGTCTTTGTATATCAGACGCTTTAGTAAATAAAGAGGTATTAGAAATGTTCAAGAAGAATGTCGAGGAGCTCACCGAGCTCGGCGCCCAGATCACCACGGCCGAGATTGCCCAGCAGCCCGAGCTTTGGCGTGATACGCTCAACATCTATCGCGAGAACAAGGAGGCCATCGAGGCCTTCCTGGCCGAGGCTCGCGCTATGGGCGAGGGTCGTCTGTCTGTTGTCTTTACCGGTGCCGGTACGTCCGACTATGTGGGTGATACCTGCGCTCCGTACCTGCGCCATGCTGGCAACACCGATCTCTATGACTTTAAGCCCATCGCTACGACTGATATCGTGAGCGCTCCGCGTGACTTCCTGCGCGCCGAGGATCCCACGCTCGTGGTCTCCTTTGCCCGTTCTGGCAACAGCCCCGAGAGCCTTGCCGCCGTCGCCGTTGCCAAGGAGCTTGTCCATAACGTCAAGTTCCTCAACATCACCTGCGCTCCCGAGGGCAAGCTCGCCGTCGAGTCTGCCGATGACCCCAACGCGCTGACGCTGCTCATTCCGCGTGCCAACGACAAGGGCTTCGCCATGACCGGTTCTTATTCCTGCATGACTTTGCTCTCCACCCTTATTTTTGACACTGCCTCTGACGAGCAGAAGGCTGAATGGGTCGAGACCATCGCCAAGATGGGCGAGGAGGTTATCGCTCGCGAGTCCGAGGTCGCCGATTACCTGGCTGGCGACTTCAACCGCGTGACCTACTTGGGTTCTGGCTCCTTCGGTGGCCTTGCCCAGGAGAGCCAGCTCAAGATCCTCGAGCTCGCTCACGGCCTGGTTGCCACTTCTTACGACACTTCCATGGGCTATCGTCACGGACCCAAGTCCTTCGTCGACGACAAGACCCTCGTCTTCGTGTTCGTCAACAACGACGCCTACACCCGCCAGTACGACATCGACATCCTCAACGAGATCGGTGGCGACGATATTGCTCAGCACACCGTTGCCGTTCAGCAGGATGGCGCTACCGTCTACGAGGGCGAGTCCTTCACCTTTAAGGGCTACGAGGCGCTTCCCGAGGGCTACCTTGCTCTGCCGTTCGTGATGTTTGCCCAGACTATCAGCTTGCTCAACTCCGTGCGCGTGGGCAACACGCCCGATACGCCGAGCCCCACCGGCACGGTCAACCGCGTGGTTAAGGGCGTGACGATTCACCCCTTCACCGCTTAATCGCGTCCCCCTGTAAGGGCGCCCGTCCGCTCATAACGGCGGGCGGGCGCTTTTTGTTTTATGTGAGCTGGGTATAAGCATCACTACAGTCAACTGCTTTAGAAGCAAGGAGTGCATATGAGCACGTACGCAATTAAGGCTGACAAGTTCTTCTTGCCGGCAGGTCCGCAACTGGGCGGCTATCTCATGGTCGA
>OGQD01002295.1_pt1 | contig 10724 bp, 8 predicted proteins | sample 1553091 | NCBI WGS metagenome assembly OGQD01 (sample SAMEA2580290, study PRJEB22360) | human gut metagenome | biome: human gut; feature: human-associated habitat; material: faeces | place: Denmark | collected 2008/2010
TGCTGTACGACCACCTCGTTCTGGATGAGCGAGAGCATCGCGTAACCTCCGCCGAAACCGAAGAATCCGATTTTCAGGTAGCTGACGAAAAGTTGCAGGTAGATCATCGCCGCACCTCCTTTCCGAGTTTCACCGTCCACAGAATGCCCGCCGCCGCACCGCGGGAGATGCCGTTTTCTTTCGCCATTTCCTTGATAAAATCCGCCATGGCGTCCATGGAGACGATTTCGCCGCCGGAGACCATATTATCCGGCAATTCTTTCGCCATAACCTTTTTCAGTTTGCCGCCTGTAAAGCATGCGGCTTTTACCATGCACTCACCAATGTCGAATGCCGTGATTTGTCCGGGCATGGTACAGACACCTCGCTTTCTTCTTTATCTCTATCCGTCAAGCTGTAAAGCTTTTGTTCTTTCCGTTAAAATAAACTCAAATACACGCCGATGATCTCGCTGCCGCCGAGATGGACGGCCCCCACGGAAAAAGCTTTCCGTCTTCTTCCTCTGCCTCGTCTTCTGTGGTACGTTTTTCCGGGAAAATAAACGCGAAGACGATGCCGAGCACGCACGCGATGAGCAGGCACAGAATGTTCCGCTGCCAGCCGAGAAACAGGCCGGTGAGGAACAGCAGTTTAATATCGCCACCGCCCATGGCTTCCTTTTGGCGCACTTTTTCGTATAAGAGCACGATGAGCAGTAAACCGCCGCCAACGGCGAAGCCGCCGAGCAGCGCATCCATGAGGTTTTCGAGCACGTTCCCCTGCAAAAACAGGAAAACAACACGCACGACGATCCCCGTCACGATGAAACGGTCCGGGATCATATACCCCTCCAAATCCGTGAATGCAGCGGCGAGCAGCAGGCACGCCAGCAAAATGTATTCAAGGGCTTGGAGCGAAATATCATATTTTAGCACGAGCAGCAAAAACGTAAGCGCCGTTAACACTTCCGCAAAGACATGTCCCGCAGAGAGCTTTGCGCCGCAGTATTTGCAGCGGCCTTTGTGGATAATGTAGCTCACAACGGGAATTAAATCTCCCGCGCCGAGCACGTGGCCGCAGACGTCGCAGTGCGAGCGCCCGTGTAAAACAGATTCGCCGTGGACGATACGCCACGCCATGCAGTTGAGAAAGCTTCCCATGCACGCGCCGAGCACCACCGTAAGCACACAAATATAAATTGTAATCGCCGGTGAAACCCAAAGCATACTGCGTCCCCTTTTTATGAAAACCTAAAGTGAAAAATCAAATGAACAAATCGCGGGGGAGCCGCAACCCCCGGCCCCCTCAATAGATTTGTTTCAATTAAGAGTTGTAAAAAACGCTGATTAGGCGAGATTAGTCACCAGTGCCAGCGCCAACTTTGATATCAATCGTGTTGGTATCATAGTGATATGTGTAAGTAACATTCTGACCCTTTTCCCACTTATTTACAGACTTGCCTGCAATTTCAACATTATCAGACGGTTTACCCTGTGTGGTATATGCATCATCGCCAGCCGTCGTGGAAACAGTACCATCTTTCTTCAGCGTGAAGGTAGCAGGAGTAGTACCAGTTGTACTACCCTCAACATTATGAGCTTCATCGGTCAAAATCTCAGTCATAACAGCAGCATAGCCGGAACGGATGTTAGCTTCGTCGGTTGCAACTCTTGCCTTATTCAGAGAAGAAGCAAAGGTCGGGATAGCAATAGCAATGAGGATTGCGATGATTGCAACAACAATCAGCATTTCCATGAGCGTGAAGCCCTTCTTATTCTTCATCTTACGCATTTTGTTCATCATAAGAACCATTCTCCAATTCATTGAAATTTTGCTCGCCCCAAAGATGTGCTTTTGGGGGTTCACCATCGAAATTTATGTATTCCGCCGGTTCGGGTTGGATCGCCGACGGGGTACAGCGAAATAAATCAAACGATGCTGCCATACATGGTGAACATCGGCAGGTAAACGGCCAGCAGCAAAATGACGGTGACGACCGCCAAAACAATGGTGATGGCCGGCTCTAACATAGAGAGCAACCGCTGCGTGAACACCGAGACCTCGTTATCGAAGTAATCACCGATGACGGTGAGCGTTTCTTCCATGTTGCCGGAGCGTTCGCCCACGCCCACCATTTCGGTGAGCAGCTTTGGAAAATACGGAATCTCGTTCATGCAGTCCACCAGGCTGCGGCCCTGCTCCACGCCCTGCCGCACTTTGCGGATGGACACCGCGAACATGTAGTTATCTGCCACATTTGCCGTGACCTCCAGCGCTTTCGTAATCGGCAAGCCCGCCGTGAGCATGGTGCTCATGGTGCTTGCAAACTGCGAAGCGGCGTTCAGACTGTGCATTTTTTTGAGCGGTGAGCGCTTTAGCTTGTTTTCCGCAAGGAACGCACGCCCCTTTTCGTTCTTTTTCAGCAGAAGCCTGCCGATGAAGAACGCGAGCACAATCAAAATAAGCGACCACCAGTAGTTCGTGAGAAAATCCGACGTTGCGATGAGCCCCTTTGTGATGCCCGGCAGCTCGGTACCGAGCTCCAGAAACACGCTTGTAAACGCCGGCACGGCTACCACCATAATGATGATGAACACGATGACGGCGACGCAAATGACAATTGCCGGATACGTGAGCGTGCTGATGATCTTCGCTTTCATTTTAGCGGTTTTATCGTAATACTTATGTAGTTTTTTAAAGCATTCTTCCAGTGTGCCGGACTGTTCGCCCGCGCGTACGGTCTCAATAAACGTGGTCGGAAAGCCCGTAGCGTTGTTTTCAAAGCTTTGCGCAAGGCTGTAACCGCCGGAGACGTCCTCCGCGACCTTTTTCAGCATTTTTTGCAGTTCTTTGGTGCGCGCCTGTGCCGCAACCATCTCCACGCAGCGCACAATGGGCAGACCGGAAGTCAAAATGATGGCGAACTGCGAGCAAATGATGGCAAGCTCCTTGTCTTTGATTTTCTTCGTGCCGATCTGTTTGTTCCAGCTCTGCGTCTCTTTGACTTCTTCTATTTTGGTGATGACGGAGCAGGTCTCGCGCAGCTGCGCGACCGCTTCAAACTCGTTATACGCTTTGATGACGCCGGAAAGCTTTGCGCCGTCCGGGGAAAGCCCTTTGTATTTATAGGTCGTCAAGCCCGCTCCCTCGCTTTCTTCCTAAATTTAGCCGCGTCTTCCCTTGGAAAACGCTTCTCGGTCTCTGGCGTAGCCGAGCGCCGTTTCATACGTTACGGTGCCCTCGCGCACCATTTTCAGCAGGGCATTATCCATCGTAATGCTGCCGTCCTGCGCGTTCATGGTAATGAAGCTGTCAATCTGCGGGGTCTTGCCCTCGCGGATTAAATTTTTGATGGCGCTGTTCACCATCATGACTTCGCACGCCGCCGCCCGGCCGCCTGCGCGCTTCGGCAACAGCTGCTGCGAAAGCACCGCACGCAACGTAGTGGAAAGCTGCAATCGAATCTGACGCTGCTGCCCCTCCGGGAACACGTTCACCATGCGGTCAACGGAATCCGCTGCGGAGTTTGTGTGCAGGGTGGCGAAGACCAAGTGGCCCGTTTCCGCCGCCGTCAATGCGGTCTCAATGGTATTGAGGTCGCGCATCTCGCCGATGAGGATAACGTCCGGGTCCTCACGCAGGATAGACCGCAGGCCGTCTGCGTAGCTTCTGGTGTCTTTGCCGATCTCGCGCTGGTTAATGATGCACTGATCCGGCTCGTAAATGTACTCAATCGGGTCTTCCAGCGTGATGATGTGGCTGCGCCGCGTATGGTTGATGCGATTTAAAATCGCCGCCAACGTCGTGGATTTGCCGGAACCCGTTTCACCCGTGACTAAAATGATGCCGCTGCGGTACTCCGGGAATTCGGAAACGACCGGCGGCAAATTCAACGCCTCGATCTCCGGGATGGTATCCGCCAAAATACGGATCGCCGCCGAAACCGCCCCCTGCTGGCGGAACAGATTGATTCTGGTTCGCGCTCCGCACGGAAACGTCCGCGCCAAATCAAGCTCGCCGATGCATTCGATCTCGTGGAAAAGGTCGCCCGCAAGGCATTTTGCGTAGTATTCGCAGTCTTCCCACGTGAGGACTTTCTCCGTGAGGTTCTGCACCTTGCCGTCTATGCGGCATTTCACCGGCAGGCCGGTGACAATATGAATATCGGAAGCGCCTTTTTGCTGCGCCTGCGCGATGATTTCGCTGATTTCAAGCATATTAAAACCATCGCCGAAACGCGGCGACTGCGTCCTTTCCGAAAGTTATGAGCAAGTTTTCAACAGATTTTCAGCAGAATGTCAATCCGCTGTGGAATTGATGGCGCGCGCGGCTTCCGCTGCGCTGATCTCGCCGCGCAAAACAAGGTTACGGCAATTTTCGCGCATCGTGACAAAGTTCGTCTCCACTGCTGCCCTTAAAAGCGCATCGTACTTTGCGCCTTCTGTAACCATGCGGCGAATGCGCCCGTTGAGCATGAAGATTTCAAAGACGGCACGGCGACCCTTGTAGCCGGTGTGGTAGCACTCATGACAGCCCTCGCCGCGGTAGAACTGCACGTTGGCGTTCTCCGGCAGGCCGAGCATGGCAAGCTCCTCCGCCTCCGGCCTATACGCCTTCTTGCAGTGCGGACAGACCTTGCGCACAAGGCGCTGGGAAATGACGCCGCGCAGCGCGCTGGAAATGAGGTACGGCTCCACGCCGATATCGACCAAGCGGTCGATGGCGGAAACAGCGTCGTTCGTATGCAAAGTAGAAAGCACCAAATGGCCCGTAATAGCAGCACGAATGGCAATGGCGCCCGTCTCTCCGTCGCGAATCTCACCGACGGAAATGACATCCGGGTCCTGACGCAAGATGGCGCGCAGTCCTGTCGCAAACGTCATGCCGGTCTTTTCGTTGATCTGGCACTGGTTAACGCCCGGAATGTTGTATTCCACCGGATCCTCCAGCGTCATGAGGTTCGTTTCCTCATTTGCAAGCTCCTGCAGCATGGCGCACATCGTCGTGGATTTACCAGAACCGGTCGGGCCCACAATCAAAATCACGCCGCTGCTGTTTTTGAGCAGCGCATCATACTTTTGCAGGTCTGTGCCCTCAAGGCCGATGGACTGCTTCGTGATCGTATGCCCGGATTTATCGAGCAAACGCAAAACAATCTTTTCGCCGTAGATCGTCGGCATGGACGAGATACGCAGGTCGATCTCGTGGTGACGCACCTGCACCATGGCACGGCCGTCCTGCGGGATCTTACGCTCGGAAATATTCATGCCGCCCATGATCTTCAGGCGGGAAATAACGTTGCTCTGCAAATTTGCGGGCACGGTCAAAATCTTTCTCAAAATGCCGTCGATACGCATGCGCACCACCATTTCGCCCTCCTGCGGCTCAAGGTGAATGTCGCTCGCGCGCTCCAAAAAGGCGCGCTCAATGACGGAGTTTACAAAGCGGATCGTTGGCGCGGCAGACGCGTTGCCGGCATCCGTCTGGTTCATCTGCACCGGTACGATATCCGGTGTGGATGTGCCGACCTCGCGCTTCATTTCTTCAATGGCGCGGGCCGTGCCTTCGCTGCCGTACAATGTGCCGATGGCCTGCTCGGTCGCGCGGCGCGTGGAGATCATCGGCACAACGCGCTTATGCGAAGCGGCCTTAATCTCTTCCTGCGCAACGAAGTTCAGCGGATCGCTCATGGCGACAAAGAGCTCGTCTTTTACAAGCTTTACCGGCACCACGTTGTATTTTTTCGCGATGGCGCGCGGCACAAATTTGGCGAGCTCCAACGGAATGGAGATCGCCGTTAAATCGATGAAATCGACACCGAGCTGCATTTGCAGTGCTTCAATGAGCTGCCGCTCCGTGATGATATTATTTTCGATCAGAACATCGCCGAGACGCTCTTTTGTCTGCTTTTGAATGGTCAGCGCTTCTTCAAGCTGCTCCTGCGTAATGGCACCAGCCGCGATCAGCAGATCGCCAAGTCGCATATAAGCCATGGAACGTCCTCCCTTTCTAAACCGAGCTTCGTATTTCGTATATTTATGCTGCTTTTCGCATAATCGAGCGATTTTATATGCTTAAAATGCGAAAGCCGCGTCTGAAATTCTCTTTTTCTGCATAAAACGGCAAAATTGCAAAATTTGCGCTATTATTTTATCATATCAACACTATGATTTCAACCTTCTCGTGGAGAAAATTCCCACAGGAATATATTCTATTTCCAGAATCATTTTGTGAAGTTTCTGCACAGTGGTGCTTTTGATTGGAGCAGGCACACCGCAGCTCATAAAAAGACGGCGGCGCAACCGCTTTTACAGGCACGCCGCCGTTTTATGGCTTTTATCGGCTATTTTTCTTGCAATATTTGCGCACCGCTTTTGTGATCTTTTCAAGGTCGAGCGGCTTTGTGAGGTGCTCGTTCATACCGGCTTTGCGGCTGCGGGCGGCGTCGTCGGAAAACGCGTTTGCCGTCATGGCGAAGATCGGCACGGTCTTTGAATCCGGGCGGTCGAGCGCGCGGATCTTCTCCGCCGCCTCCAAACCGTTCATCACGGGCATCATGATGTCCATTAAGATGAGATCATACGTACCCGGGGCCGAGGCTTTGAATTTCTCCAGGCCCTCTGCGCCGTTCCATGCTTTTGTGACCTCGGCGCCGCTGTCCTCAAGCAGGAACGCCGCAATCTCCATGTTCACTTCGTTATCCTCCACAAGCAGCACATGCAGCCCGCGGAACACGGTGGTATCGATCTCTTCCTCCGGCTTTTCGGCATCAGACGCCGCGGGGTCGAGCTTCAGCGGAATCTCCGTGATGAATGTGGTGCCCACGCCCTTTTCGCTGACCACGGTGACGGTGCCGCCCATGGCATCCACGAGTTTTTTCACGATGGAAAGGCCGAGCCCCGTACCCTGATACGTCGTGCGTGCACCGGAATTTTCCTGCGAGAACGGCTCAAACATATGCTTTTGGAATTCTTCGCTCATGCCGCAGCCGTTATCTTCACAGATAAAGCGGTAGCGAACGGTGTTCTCTGTTTGTGAAACGATGCTGCACGCAGCATGTACATAGCCTCCGGCTCTGCCATCCTTGATGGCGTTGCCGCCGATGTTTTGAAAGATCCGTCTTAAATGCAGCGGGCTGCCGATGACATGCTTTTCGCGCTTATCTTCCATTGTGAGGGTACACGTAATACCGCGCGCCTGCGCTTGCGTGGAGAGCAGCGTGCCCACATCGTGCAGCAGCTCGTTCAAATTGAACGGCACTTCCTCAAGCTGCATTTCGCCGGATTCCAGCTTGCTCATATCGAGCACATCGTTTACAAGATCTAAAAGAAAACCTGAAGACCGCATAATCTTTGCGCGGCATTCCGCCTGCTTTTTCGCGTCATTCGGGAAACGGTCGGCAATCTGTACCATGCCGCGGATGCCGTTGATCGGCGTGCGGATGTCATGGCTCATGCGGCGCAGGAAATCCGTTTTGGCGGCGTTTGCAAGGGTAGCTTCCTCTGCTGCGCGGCGCAGGTTTTCCTGATATTCCATATCGCGCTCCTTTTGCTTCGAAACATCGCGGAACAAAAGCATGAGTGAGCTCGGCTTTTCCCGGTGCGTAAAGCGGCGCTGCGGCACAAGAAGCAGCTGGTACCACTTGCCCTCCACATTTTCCATTGTGAAGCCGTCAAAAGCCTTGCCCTCTAAGCGCTGCTGAGCGGTATCGAGGTCCGTAAACGCACGGAATTCCTCCCGGTACGCCTCGGCTACGCACTCGGTGTTAAACTTTTCCAGCATGGCTTTTGCGCTTAAAATACCGTTTGTGACTGCTTTCATGCGCTCACTCTGCACAATGGGCTCCCATGTATCGTCCTGCGGGTGAATGAGCAGGTTTGACAGGTAGATGCTCGAAATGGCGCTGACAAGGTGGTATTCCTTTTCCATACGCAGCAGACGGCGCTTTTTACTGTACTGCCGCCAAATAAGGTACCCCATGCCGCAAAACAGGTAGATTGCCGTAAACAGCAGCATCCAACCGCGGCGACTTGCGTAGACTACGTGACTCGGGAAAAAGGCATACAAATAATAATCTCTGTACTGGGTGAACATACCGTACCATGTGCCGCTGTCGTTTTTTAATTGCAGCAATGTGTCCGGTGTAAGTTGCTCCCCTCCAACGAGCACGTCAGCAATAGGATAATACTGCACAAGTATGTTCTCCAGCTGCTCGCAATTCGTGCTGATAACGCGCATGCCGTCCGTGATGACGACGGTCACATCCTGCCGGAACATTTCAGCATCCAGCATAGTGGAGAGAGAAAGCTCATTTTTATCGTTTTGAAAGCGCGTGACGTCCGTATAGCAAATAACGAGACCCGGTTTATCCTGCCGTGCGGAAATGGCGTAGTTATACGTATTGTCGTTTAAACAAATCTGGTCGGCATAGGTTTTCTGCGGATAGTTCAAAATATCCGCCGCATTTTTGTCCCCTATTATCTGGCTGAGCAGCAGACTTTCATCCTTGCCCGCTTTGTCGTAATGAGCCAGCACGGAGAAATTTTCATCCAAAACAAAAATGCCGGTCAAATACTGAAATTTCGCATAACGCTGTAAGCGGTTTTCGTTTAAAAGCGCATCTTCCTCTTCGTAACGGTACACCGTCAGTGTTTTGACTTTGGTCAAAACATCCTGCAGCGCTTCGGTGGTATTGGCCAAGCGGTAGTTGTCGTACTTGCGGCAGCTCGTCTGCATAAAAGCGAGTACCTCCTCAACATCCGCTTTCGCCTTGTTCTGTTCATACTGTGTTACGCCTGCAAATACCGGCAGCAGCACAACAAAGCCGAGAAGAAGCGTGATCATCCACCGCATGACCGTTTCCATGCTCGGCTTATGGAGCTTCGGTTTTGTTTTTCCCTTGAACTTCGGCATCATTCGGTACCTCCGTTCACATTTTTTTCGGCATCTAACCCATATTTTTTCACAATAGCGGCCATTGTGCCGTCTTCGCGCATTTCAAGCAGCGTCTGCGTCAGCTTTTCCGCCAGTACTGCATCGCCGTCCGGTTTAAATGCCACGCCCACGGCGTCGCTGTACATGTTCATGTTGAGGTAGCGGTAGCCGTCCGGGTATTCGTCCGTATATAATCTCAGCGAGCTTTCATGCCCGATGGCCGCATCCGCATAGCCCTTGCGCAGCGAAGTAAACACCTCGCCCATCGTGCTGAATGTGGAAAGGTCCGTAATCTCCGGCAAATTCGGGTTCAGCCCTTTTAAAATGATCTCCTCGCTTATAGAGCCGGCCTGCACCGCCACGCACTTTCCGGCAAGGTCTTCAAGTGTTTCAATCTCGCTGTCCGCCGGCACCACGACCACGCGCTGCGTGTACATATACGGCCCTGCCCAAATAAACTTATCTTCGTTGCCTTCCATCGTCAGGCAACACCAAAGGCAATCCACATAGTCTTCATTCAAAAGCTCAAAGCCCTTGTCGATATCGAGCTCCACGAAGATCGGCTCATACCCGATACGCGCACAGGCTTCCTCGGCAATCTCCACGTCGATGCCGGTATAGTGGCCGCCGATATTGCGGTAAAAATACGGCGCATACGTTGTGCCGCCGATACGTATTTTCGGTTTTTCCGTCTCCGGTTGCTGTGCCGTATCGCTGCATGCGCAAAGCAGCGCCATAAGCGTGGCAAAAAGCAAAAGGATCCAAGCCTTTTTTCGCATATTTTTTCCTCTGTTTTCTATGTGATGTGATTTGAATACGGCACTCCAAAACCGCTGTTTTTCGGGGCTGAGCCACCGTTGCTTTTCTCAAAATACGCTCTGCTTTATAGATTTAGTATAGCGTACTTTCCGCTGATTTTCAATTATTTTTTGTGTTCTGTGCATAAATAACTTGTTTTTCTGCATTTTCGACGCGACGTGTGCGTAAAGACAATTCCAATGTGTAAAAAGCCGGAAGAATCTGTGCGTTTTATCTTGTTTTCCGTACCTTATTATGCTAAAATCAAGTCAAAAACACCAGTCTTTACGAACCCCCAAACCGCTATAGAAAAGGAGTTGCAACTATGAGGTATCTCGCTAAACGTGTGGAGCGCATTTGTGATGAGCTTTACCGTCTGCGCATCGTGCAGCGCATTCCGCTGACCGACCTTATCTGCAAAAAGGGCACGTATATCCGCCCCGAAGCAGCAGATGCCGCTACGCCGCCGTGGACGTCGTTTGACAGCCGCACCATGCACTGGTACGGCCCGGACGAGCACTATTGGTTCCGCACGGAATTCACCGTGCCGAAAGCGCTTAACGGCAAGGCAATGTGGCTGAATGTGCGCACGCAGATCGAAGGGGACGACGGCAAAAACCCGCAGTTTTTGCTGTTTGTGAACAACGTGCCCGTGCAGGGCATGGACATGAATCACCGTGACGTGCTGCTTTCCCCGAAAGCGATTTCCGGCGAAAAGCTTGTGTTCGACTTGCAAGCGTACACCGGCACCATCCACAACGAATTCAATCTCTTTATGGAAATTCAGGAGATTGACCCGGAGATTGAAGCGCTGTATTATGACTTGAAAGTGCCGGTCGAGGCGTTTTCGCGCATGGAAAAGGAAGACCGAAACCGCATGCTGCTGGAAAACGCGCTGAACGAAGGCATAAACCTGCTCGACCTGCGCACGCCATACAGCGAGGAATTTTACGCTTCCGTGCGCGCGGCTTCCGCATATCTAAAAAAAGCGGTCTACACCGACCTTGCGGGAC
>OGQD01002303.1_pt1 | contig 10698 bp, 12 predicted proteins | sample 1553091 | NCBI WGS metagenome assembly OGQD01 (sample SAMEA2580290, study PRJEB22360) | human gut metagenome | biome: human gut; feature: human-associated habitat; material: faeces | place: Denmark | collected 2008/2010
CCGCCGAGGTGTGGTGGCCGGTCGGTGTCGGCCAGCCGACCCTGAAGATCGATGCGATCACCGTCGGCGGTACCGGTGCGTAGGATGGGTTGAGCCTTGTGATACCCAGCGACCCCCACCCATCCTGCTGGCTGGGACGGAGCTGGTGTTTCATGTGGGAGCGGCCTTGGCCGCGATGCCTGTTCGCGGCCAAGGCCGCTCCCACAAAAGCTGCTTCGATAGCGGGAGAGTTACCGCAGGCCGCGCCGGACCTCGTCCAGGTCGCGGATGTACTTGAAGATCTTGCGCGCGGCGCTCGGCGGCTTGTTCCGCGTCGCCTCGTGCTGGGCATGACGGATCAGGCTGCGCAGGTGCTGGCGGTCGGCTTCCGGGTAGTCGGCGACGAAGCTCTCCAGGGTGGCGTCGTCGCCCGCGATCAGGCGGTCGCGCCAGCGCTCGAGGGCGTGGAAGCGCTCGTTGTATTCGCGGGTGGAGCTGTCGACCTGGTCGATCAGGGCGAGGATGCCCTCGATGTCCTGGTCGCGCATGAGCTTGCCGATGAACTGGACGTGGCGTTTCTTGGCGGCATTGGCCGTGTGTTTCGGGGCCTCGGCCAAAGCCTTGCGCAGGCCGTCGGTGAGCGGCAGCCTGGCGATCAGATCGGGTTTGAGGGTGGTCAGGCGGGCGCCGAGGTCCTGCAGGGCATGCAGCTCGCGCTTGATCTGGGTCTTGCTCTTCTCGCCGGAGAAGTCTTCGTCGTAGGAATCAGCCATGGGGGCGGTCCGAATGGAAACGTCGCCATGATAACGAGTCAGGGGTTGCCTGTCCCTCGCGGGCGGCGGCTCCAGCAGTGGAGTGCAACATGAGTTCAGCACAAGCAGTGGGCCCGCAGGCCCTGCCGGACCTGCAGGCGCAGGTCGAGCGGATCATCGCCGAGGCGCGCCGCCAGGGCGCCAGCGCCTGCGAGGTGGCGGTGTCGATGGAGCAGGGGCTGTCCACCACGGTGCGCCAGGGCGAGGTCGAGACGGTCGAGTTCAATCGCGATCAGGGCTTCGGCATCACCCTCTACGTCGGTCAGCGCAAGGGCTCGGCCAGCACCTCGGCGAGCGGCGAGGCGGCCATCCAGGAGACGGTGGCGGCGGCCCTGGCCATCGCCAGACACGCCTCCGAGGACGCGTCCGCCGGCCTCGCCGATGCCGCGCTGATGGCCCGCGAGCTGCCCGAACTCGATCTCTACCATCCCTGGGCGATCACCCCGGAGCAGGCGGTGGAACTGGCCCTGGCCTGCGAAGCGGCCGCCTTCGCCACCGACTCGCGCATCGGCAACGCCGACGGCACCAGCCTCAGCACCCACCAGGGCTGCCGGGTCTACGGCAACAGCCACGGCTTAGGAGGCGGGCACGCCCGCACCCGCCACAGCCTGAGCTGCGTGATGATCGCCGAGGGCGAGGGGCAGATGCAGCGCGACTACTGGTACGACGTCAACCGCCAGGGCGAGCTGTTGGCCGACCCGGCCAGGATCGGTCGCCTGGCCGCCGAACGCAGCGTGGCGCGCCTCGGCGCCCGGCCGGTGCCGACCTGCGAGGTGCCGGTGCTGTTCGCCCCCGAGCTGGCTACCGGCCTGTTCGGCCACTTCCTGGCCGCCATCTCCGGCGGCAACCTGTACCGCCATTCCTCGTTCCTCGAAGGGGCGCTGGGCCAGCGTCTGTTCCCCGAGTGGCTGAGTATCGACGAGCGCCCGCACATCCCCCGCGCCATGGGCAGCGCCGCCTTCGACGGCGACGGCCTGGCCACCTACGCCAAGCCCTTCGTGGCCGGTGGCGAGCTGGTGTCCTACATCCTCGGCACCTATTCCGGGCGCAAGCTGGGCCTGCCCAGCACGGCCAACGCCGGTGGCGTGCACAACCTGTTCGTCAGCCACGGCGACGAGGACCAGCAGGCGCTGCTGCGCCGCATGGGCCGCGGCCTGCTGGTCACCGAACTGATGGGGCAGGGCCTCAACCTGGTCACCGGCGACTACTCGCGCGGCGCCGCCGGATTCTGGGTGGAGAACGGCGAAATCCAGTTCCCGGTGCAGGAAGTCACCATCGCCGGCAACCTGAAGGACATGTTCCGCCAGGTCGTCGCCGTGGGAAGCGACCTTGAGTTGCGCGGCAACATCCGCACCGGCTCGGTGCTGATCGAGCGGATGACCGTCGCCGGCAGCTGACCGCGATTCCGCCCACAAAACCCGGCGTGCCGCCACGGACGCCGGGTTTTTTCATGCCCGCTCCGGCAAGTCCACACAAACTGTGGTATTGATTATTCTTACCATTCAAGAATAAATATCATTATCGAGTCAGAGTGGACGCTTCATGTCCTTCCTTTTCTTCACCCCCTGCCTGGACTGCTGGCACTGGCAAGGCTTCCGCATCCGCTGCGCACTGCTGCCGGACGAGCCGCGCCTGCTCGACCAGTACGAATTCCACGGCTGCCAGCTGGTGGCCAGCGGGCGCCTCGACGCCTGGCGCATGTCGGTGCTGGTGTTCGAGTTGCTGCTCGACACCGCCTGCGATCCGGCACTGCCCTGGCACTGGCGCAGCCTCTGCCTGGACCGCGCCTGGCGTCCCCTGCACAGCCTGGAAAAGCTCGCCTGCAATCTGGAGCGGCAGCGCAGCCTGATCCGTCTGCGCAACCGGCTGGCCACCCTGCGCCTGCCTCCCTCCCTCACATTCAACGAACCGGTAGAAGGTAATTCTCATGAGTGATAACCGCAGTGGCACCCGTATCGAACGCGACAGCATGGGTGAACTGGACGTCCCGGCCGAGGCGCTCTACGGCGCGCAGACCCAGCGCGCGGTGAACAACTTCCCGGTTTCCGGCCAACGCATGCCGGCACCCTTCATCCGCGCGCTGATCCTGGCCAAGGCCGCCGCGGCGCGGGCCAACGTGGAGCTGGAGCAACTCAGCCCGGCGCTGGGCGACGCCATCGTCGCGGCGTGCCAGCAGCTGCTCGACGGCGACTTCATGGAGCACTTCCCGGTCGACGTGTTCCAGACCGGCTCCGGCACCAGCTCGAACATGAACGCCAACGAGGTGATCGCCACCCTGGCCAGCCGCATCCTCGGCGATAACGTCAGTGCCAACGACCACGTCAACTGCGGCCAGAGCAGCAACGACATCATTCCCACCACCATCCACGTCAGCGCCGCCATCGAGCTGCACGAAAGCCTGCTGCCGGCCCTGGGGCACCTGCTCACTGTGCTCTGCGACAAGTCGCTGGAAGTGCAGCCTTTCGTCAAGACCGGCCGCACCCACCTGATGGACGCCATGCCGGTGCGCATGAGCCAGGTGCTGGACGGCTGGGGCCAGCAGATCCAGGCCAATATCCAGCACCTGCGCGCCCTGCAGCCGAGCCTGCAGGCGCTGGCCCAGGGCGGCACCGCGGTGGGCACCGGCGTCAACGCCCACCCGCGCTTTGCCGAGCACTTCTGCCGGGAGCTGAGCGCGTTGAGCGGCGTGACCTTCACCCCGGGCACCAACTTCTTCGCCCTGATCGGCTCCCAGGACACCGCCGTGGCCGTCTCCGGCCAGCTCAAGACGGTGGCGGTGTCGCTGATGAAGATCGCCAACGACCTGCGCTGGATGAACTCCGGCCCGCTCGCCGGCCTCGCCGAGATCGAGCTGGAGGCGCTGCAGCCGGGCTCCTCGATCATGCCCGGCAAGGTCAACCCGGTGATCCCGGAGGCCACCGCCATGGTCGCCGCCCAGGTCATCGGCAACGATGCGGCCATCGCCATCGCCGGCCAGTCCGGCAACTTCGAGCTGAACGTGATGCTGCCGCTGGTGGCGGACAACCTGCTGCACAGCATCCAGTTGCTCGGCAACGTCAGCCGCCTGCTGGCCGACCGCGCCATCGCCAGCTTCAAGGTCAACCAGCCGAAGCTGAAGGAAGCGCTGGACCGCAACCCGATCCTGGTCACCGCGCTCAACCCGATCATCGGCTACCTGAAGGCCGCCGAGATCGCCAAGCAGGCCTACCGCGAAGGCCGGCCGATCATCGAGGTGGCGCTGGAGAACACCGACCTGTCGCGGCAGCAGCTCGAACAACTGCTCAATCCGGAAAAGCTCACCGAAGGCGGCCTCTGAGGTCGCCACCATCCGCCGTGTGCGAGGAGGTCAGGCAATGGAGCACTGGAAGATAACCATCGAGGTGGGCAATCGCTGCTACGCCGAGGGCGACTGGGTGCAGGCGCGCGAGCTCTACCTGCAGGCGCTGGCCGAGGCCCAGGTGCTGTTCGGCCGCTGGGCCGACCACGACATGGCGGTCGCCGCCTTCGTCATCTCCCACCACAACCTGGCCGACCTGCACCTGATGCTCGGCCAGCCCGAGGAGGCCGCCGAGAACCTCTGCGCCAGCCACGAACGCCTGCTGCAGACCCTCGCCGACGACTCGCTGGCCGAGGGCCTGCGCACCGCCGCGATGCACCACAGCCGGCGCACCTACCTGGAGCTGCTGCAGTTCATCGCCGAACACGGCGCCTTTCCCCGCACCGACCGCCTGCTCGGCGCGCCGCAACGCCATGCCTGGCGGCAGCGTGCCGGGGCTTCCGCCCCCGGTCGACACTATCACTGAAGGAGACACTCCATGCCCCACAGCCTGCCGGCGCTGCCCTACGCCTACGATGCCCTGGAACCGCACATCGATGCGCAGACCATGGAAATCCACCACAGCAAGCATCACCAGACCTACATCAACAACCTGAACGCGGCGCTCGAAGGGTCGTCCTATGTTGAGTGGCCGGTGGAACAACTGCTGTCGCGCCTGGCCGAACTGCCCCAGGCGCTGCACGGCGCGGTGATCAACCAGGGTGGCGGGCACGCCAACCACACGCTGTTCTGGACGGTGATGTCGCCGTCCGGCGGTGGCGAGCCGAGCGGCGAGCTGGCCGCCGCCATCGACGAGCAGATCGGTGGCTTCGCCGCGTTCAAGGAGGCCTTCACCAAGGCCGCGCTGACCCGTTTCGGCAGCGGCTGGGCCTGGCTCAGCGTGACGCCGGACAAGCGCCTGGTGGTGGAGAGCAGCGCCAACCAGGACAGCCCGCTGATGAACGGCAACACGCCGATCCTCGGGCTGGACGTGTGGGAGCACGCCTACTACCTGCGCTACCAGAACCGCCGGCCGGAGTACATCGGCGCCTTCTACAACGTGATCGACTGGGACGAGGTGGCGCGGCGCTACCGTGAAGCCCTGTCGGCCGGCTGAACGGAGCTATAACGGCATGCTGCAGAGCTTTTCCTCGAGCGGAGGGCGAACCTTGCGCTATCTGATCGGCTTCTCCGTGGTGCTGCTCGGCTGCAGCCTGCTGCTGATGCAGGCCAGCACGGTTGCCGAACAGGCCATCGAGCCGCAGATCTGGCGGGCGTTGCAGGGCGGCCTGCTGTGCGCCCTCGGTACCGCGCTGGGGGCTCTGCCGGTGTTATTCATGCGCAGCATCTCGACCCGTTTCGCCGACACCCTGCTGGGTTTCGGCGGCGGCGTGATGCTGGCGGCCACGGTGTTCTCGTTGCTGATCCCGGCGCTGGGCGCGGCAGAGGAGCTTGGCTTCTCCGAATGGGGCGCCGGCTTCCTCGCCAGCCTGGGCCTGCTGATCGGCGCCGGCGCATTGTTCGGACTGGGCCGCTTCCTGCCGGAAGTGCAGATGCGGGCCGCAAACGGCGAGTTGCAGGTGCTGGCGCCGAACATCCTGCTGTTCGTCGTCGCCATCGTGCTGCACAACATTCCTGAGGGCATGGCGGTGGGCGTTTCCGCCGGCGCCGGCCTGGAGGGCGCCGACACGCTGGCCATGGGCATCGCCCTGCAGGACCTGCCCGAGGGGCTGATCATCGCCCTGGTGCTGGCCGGTGGCGGCATGGGGCGGGGCAAGGCGCTGCTGATCGGCGCAGCTTCCGGGCTGGTCGAGCCGCTGTTCGCGGTGCTCTGCGCCTGGCTGGTGGGGGTGTCCGCGCTGCTGCTGCCCTGGGGACTCTCGCTGGCCGCCGGTGCCATGTTGTTCGCCGTGGTCCACGAGATCATCCCCGAGTCCCACCGCAAGGGCTACGCCACCGAGGCCAGCCTGGGGCTGGCGGCGGGCTTCTGTCTGATGATGGTGCTGGATACCGCGCTCGGCTGAGCGCGGTGTCTATTCGCCTTCGCCGAACTTGTCGTTGACCAGGGCGACCAGCGCGTCCAGCGCTTCTTCGGCGCGCTCGCCTTCGCTGGACAGTTGCAGGCTGGTGCCCTTGCCGGCGGCCAGCATCATCACCGACATGATGCTCTTGCCGTCCACCTGGCTTTCCAGCGAGCGGCCGACGCGGATCTGGCAGGGGAAGCCGCTGGCGACCCCGACGAACTTGGCGGCCGCCCTGGCGTGCAGGCCGAGCTTGTTGACGATGGTGATCTCGCGGGTGGGCATCGCAGTCCTTAGCCGAGGTCGCGGTGGCGGACCTGGACGTTCTTCAATACGGGTTTCAGGGCTTCGCCCAGGCGGTTGGCCAGGTACACCGAGCGATGGTGGCCGCCGGTGCAGCCGATGGCAATGGTCACGTAGGACCGGTTGCTGGCGGCGAAGCGTGGCAGCCACTTGTGCAGGTAGGCGTGGATGTCCTGGTACATCTCTTCCACGTCCGGCTGTGCCGCGAGGTACTCGGCCACCGGCGCCTCCAGGCCGGACATGTCGCGCAGGTCCGGTTTCCAATAGGGGTTGGGCAGGCACCTGACGTCGAACACCAGGTCGGCATCGACCGGCATGCCGCGCTTGAAGCCGAACGATTCGACCAGGAACGCGGTACCCGGTTCCGGCTTGTTCAGCAGGCGCAGCTTGATGGTGTCGCGCAGCTGGTAGAGGTTCAGGTGGGTGGTGTCGATCTTCAGGTCGGCGAGGTCGATGATCGGCTGCAGCAGCTGGGTCTCGTCGCGAATGGCTTCGGCCAGGGCGCGCTTCTCGTTGGTTAGCGGGTGGCGCCGGCGGGTCTCGGAGAAGCGCTTGAGCAGGGTTTCCTCGTCGGCGTCGAGATACAGCACGTCGCACTGGATATGACGGCCACGCACCTCGTCGAGCAGCTCCGGGAAGCGCTTGAGCTGGCTGGGCAGGTTGCGTGCATCGACCGACACGGCGACCTGCGGGTGCAGCAGCTCGGTCTGCAGCAGCGAGCGCTCCGCCAGGTCCGGCAGGAGCCCGGCGGGCAGGTTGTCGATGCAGTAGAAACCGTTGTCTTCCAGTACGTCGAGGGCGGTGCTCTTGCCCGAGCCGGAACGCCCGCTGACGATGATCAGACGCATGCCGCCCCCCTGTTCAAAGGCCGTTCTGTACGTCGACCACGACCTGGTACAGATCCTCGTTGCTCTGTGCCTGGCGCAGGCGTTCGCGCACCTCGGCACGGTCCAGCATGCTGGCGATCTGGCGCAGCAGTTCGAGGTGCTCGTCGGTCGCCGCCTCCGGCACCAGCAGGACGAACAGCAGGTCCACCGGCGCGCCGTCGATGGCGTCGAAGTCCACGGCCGCTTCCAGGTGCAGCACGGCGCTGATCGGCGCATTGCAGCCGGCCAGGCGGCAGTGGGGAATGGCGATGCCGTTGCCGAAGCCGGTGGAGCCGAGCTTCTCGCGGGCGATCAGGTTTTCGAAGATGTCCTGGGCGTCCAGATCGGGCAGATCACGGGCGACCAGATTGGCAATCTGTTCGAGTACACGCTTCTTGCTGCCTCCCGGCACGTTCACGGGGGAACGTGCGGGAGTCAGGATGGTTTCGAGTCGGATCATGGAGGGGGAGGTATCAGCGTGCGGTGGCGCCCTGCAGGCGGCCCAGCTGCTTTTCCTTGTGCTTGATCAGTTGGCGGTCGAGTTTGTCGGTCAACAGGTCGATGGCGGCGTACATGTCTTCGTGCTCGGCGTTGGCGACCACCTCACCGCCGGCAATGTGCAGGGTCGCTTCGATCTTCTGCTTCAGCTTCTCGACCTCCATGATGACCTGCACATTGGTGATCTTGTCGAAATGGCGTTCCAGCCGGCCCAACTTCTCGCCGACATAGTCACGCAGGGCGTCTGTCACATCCAGTTGATGTCCACTGATGTTGACTTGCATAACGCATCTCCTTGTTGCCTTGTGTAAGAGACAGGCTATCGGGCCTGCCGCCGTAACACGCTGGCTGGGAGGGTGCTGCACTGCTGGCCGTGGTTTCCCCGTGGCAGGGTATCCGGCGCTCGATACGGTGTGCAGAAACCTTCCGCTCAGGGCCGCTTACATCAGTCGCTTGCGTTCACTGGACGGCGCTATGCCGAGGGACTCGCGGTACTTGGCGACGGTGCGGCGGGCTACCTGAATGCCCTGTGCCTCCAGTAAACCAGCGATCTTGCTGTCACTCAACGGCTTTTTCGCGTTTTCCGCAGCCACCAGTTTCTTGATGATGGCGCGGATCGCGGTGGACGAGCATTCGCCGCCCTCGGAGGTGCTGACGTGGCTGGAGAAGAAGTACTTCAGCTCGTAGATGCCGCGCGGGGTATGCATGAATTTCTGCGTGGTGACCCGCGAGATGGTCGACTCGTGCATGCCCACCGCCTCGGCAATGTCATGCAGCACCAGGGGCTTCATGGCCTCGTCGCCGTATTCGAGGAAGCCGCGCTGGTGCTCGACGATCTGCGTCGCCACCTTCATCAGCGTCTCGTTGCGGCTCTGCAGGCTCTTGATGAACCAACGCGCTTCCTGCAGCTGGTTGCGCATGAAGGTGTTGTCCGCGCTGGAGTCGGCGCGGCGGACGAAGCCGGCGTACTGCGGGTTGACCCGCAGGCGCGGCACGGCTTCCTGGTTCAGTTCGACCAGCCAGCGTTCGTTGTGCTTGCGCACGATCACGTCCGGCACCACGTACTCCGGCTCGCCGGCCTCGATCTGCGATCCGGGGCGCGGGTTGAGGCTCTGGATCAGTTCGATCACCTGGCGCAGCTCGTCTTCCTTGAGCTTCAGGCGGCGCATCAGCTGGCTGTAGTCGCGGCTGCCGAGCACATCGAGGTGCTCGCCGGCCAGGCGTTGGGCCTCACTCAGCCAGGGTGTGCCGGCCGGCAGCTGGCGCAGCAGGTGGCCGGGCACCGTGGCCAGCAGGTCGGAGCCGGCGACGATGGCCGGCAGCGGCATGTAGTTGGGCAGGTAGACCTGCACCTGGCGGCGCACCTTGGCCGAGCCGAGCACGATCTCCAGCGGCGAGCCGCGGCCATCGCGCGGCAGGATCGAGACATGCCGGGCGCCCTGGTAGTCCTCCAGGCCCAGGCCGCCGTCGAAGGCCGGATGGCCGCCGCGGCCGATGACCATCATCCGTTCCTCGTGCAGCGCCTGGTAGCACAGCTGCGGATCGTCGAAATACAGGTAGTCGATGGCCAGGTCGAGTTCGCCGTCGGCCAGTTGCCGGACCATCTGCCGGGCGTCGTCGCTCTGCACCTGCAGCGTCCAGCGCGGCACCTCGGCGGCCAGCCGGGCGCTCAGCGCCGGCAGCAGGCTGGCCTGGGCGTAGTCGTTCATGGACAGGCGCAGGCGGTGCTCGCTGTCGCGGTCGACGGCGGTCTCGCTGCCCAGCCCACGCTGCAGGATGCCCAGCGCCTGGCGGATCGGCACGTGCAGCGCCTGGGCCTGGGCGGTCGGCCGCAGGCCCTGGGCGGTGCGCACGAACAGCTTCTCGCCGAGCTGTTCGCGCAGGCGCGCCAGGGCGTTGCTCACCGCCGGCTGGCTGCGGTGCAGGCGCAGGGCGGCGCGCGACAGGTTCTGTTCCTGCATCAGGGCGTCGAACACCAGCAGCAGGTTCAGATCGAGCTGTTGCAAATTCCGGATCATGAATAAAACTCTTTCTGAATATCCATTATACGAATGAAGATACAGCCTCTAGCCTGAGCTTTCATAGACCCCGAGGGAGGGCGATGGCATGAGCTTCGACGTGCATACATTCCGCGAACGCTACCGGGCGGCGATCAGCCCCGGCTACAACCCCTGGCTGCACGCCGGCTTCGTCGCCCTGTTCGGCCTCGGCGTGGCGGCCGCCCTGCTGGCGACCGCGCAGGACATCGGGCCGTGGGAGTGGCTGGCGCTGCCCCTGACCCTGCTGTTCCTCAACTGGGGCGAGCATCGCATCCACCAGGGCCTGGGGCACCACAAGCGGCGCCTGGGCGCGATGTTCTACAAGCGCCACACCGGCGACCACCACAGCTTCTTCGAGGAGCGCCACATGCCCTTCGAGCAGGCGCGGGACTGGCGGGTGATCCTGTTCCCGGCCTGGCTGGTGGTGGTGCAGAGCGCCGGCGCCGTGGCCCTCTGGGCGGTGATCCGGCCGTTCAACCCGGAGCTCGCGGCCGTGGTCGGCGCCGGCTGGGTACTGGGCTACCTGCTCTACGAGGTGCTGCACGCCTGCGAGCACCTGCCCGACAGCAATCCCATCGCGCGCCTGCCCTGGGTCCGCCACATGCGCCACCTGCACGCCCTGCACCACCGCCGCGACCTGATGCAGGAGCGCAACATGAACATCGTGTTCCCGCTGACCGACTGGCTCTACGGCACCCTGCACTGGGAGCCGATGCCCGAGGCCGGCCTGGTCCGCCAGCAACACGTGGTGGACCTGAGCGGCACGCCCGAGGCGGTGCTGGAGACGCTGCGCAAGAACATCGCCAAGGCCATGGCCAGCGCCGACGTGCAGTCGTTCGCCAACGACCTGGGCGAGGTGCCCGG
>OGQD01002304.1_pt1 | contig 10690 bp, 6 predicted proteins | sample 1553091 | NCBI WGS metagenome assembly OGQD01 (sample SAMEA2580290, study PRJEB22360) | human gut metagenome | biome: human gut; feature: human-associated habitat; material: faeces | place: Denmark | collected 2008/2010
GCTGCGGCTGAAGATGAGTGCAGCGTTGTTGGTCACGTCGCCGCTGATGCTGCCGCTGGCGCCGCCGTTGCCAATCTGCAACGTACCGTTGCTGATGGTGGTGCCACCGCTGTGGGTATTGTCGCCGGTCAGGGTCAACGTGCCCGCGCCTTGCTTTTCCAGCGTGCCGCTGCCGCTGATGTCTCCGGCGAAGGTCAGCGCATCGCTGCGGTTGAAGATCAGCGCGGCGTTGTTGGTCACGTTACCGACGATAGCGCCGGTGGTGCCGCCGTTGCCGATCTGGAGCGTACCGGCGGAAATCGTCGTGCCGCCGAGGTAGAAGTTGTCGTTGCCGGTGAGCGTCAGCGTGTCCGTGCCGGTTTTGACGAGGCTGCCGCCGAGACCAGAAATCATGCCTGCGTAAGTGCCGCCGCCGTCGATGGTGAGGGCTTGGTTGCCGAGAGATACATTGCCGCCGCTCGTGCCGCCGCCGTTCAGCGCCTTGATGGTCGCGCCGCTGGTGGTGTGGAAAATATCCAGCCACGCGCCTGCCGTGTCGGCCAGCGTTACGCCGCTGCTGGCGGTGATGCTGCCGCTGCCGGAGAGAAGCAGCGTACCGTCGCTGATGGTGGTAAGGCCGGTGTAGGTGCTCGCGCCAGTGAGCGTCAGCACGTCGGTGCCTTGCTTTTCCAGCGTGCCGGTGCCACTGATGGTTCCGGCGAAGCTGGTGATATCGCTGCGGTTGAAGATGAGTGCAGCGTTGTTGGTCACGTTGCCGCTGATGCTGCCGCTGGTGCTGTTGTTGCCGATCTGGAGCGTGCCGTTACTGATGGTGGTGCCACCGCTGTGGGTATTGTCGCCGGTCAGGGTCAACGTGCCCGCGCCTTGCTTTTCCAGCGTACCGGTGCCACTGATGTCTCCGGCGAAGGTCAGGGCGTCGCTGCGGTTGAAGATGAGTGCAGCGTTATTGGTCACGTCGCCGCTGATGCTGCCGCTGGTGCTGTTGTCGCCGATCTGCAAGGTACCGTTGCTGATGGTGGTGCCACCGCTGTGGGTATTGCTGCCGGTCAGGGTCAACGTGCCCGCGCCTTGCTTTTCCAGCGTGCCGCTGCCACTGATGTCTCCGGCGAAGGTCTGCGCGTTGCTGCGGCTGAAGATGAGTGCAGCGTTGTTGGTCACGTCGCCGCTGATGCTGCCGCTGGTGCTGCCGTTGCCGATCTGCAATGTGCCGTTGCTGATGGTGGTGCCACCGCTGTGGGTATTGTTGCCGGTCAGGGTCAACGTGCCCGCGCCTTGCTTTTCCAGCGTGCCGGTGCCGCTGATGTCTCCGGCGAAGGTCAGCGCATCGCTGCGGCTGAAGATGAGTGCAGCGTTGTTGGTCACGTCGCCGCTGATGCTGCCGCTGGTGCTGTTGTTGCCGATCTGCAATGTACCGCCGCTGATGGTGGTGCCGCCGCTGTAGCTGTTCGCGCCGGTGAGGGTCAACATCCCCGCGCCTTGTTTTTCCAGCGTGCCGCTGCCGCCGATGGCCCCGGCGAAGGTCATGTCGTTGCTGCGGTTGAAAATCAGCGCGGCGTTGTTGATTACGCTGCCGATGCCGCTGATGCTGCCGCTGGTGCCGCCGTTGCCGATCTGGAGCGTGCCGTTGCTGATGGTGGTGAGGCCGGCGTAGGTGTTGCCGCCGGTCAGCGTCAGCGTGTCCGTGCCGGTTTTGACGAGACTGCCGGCGCCACCATCAATCACGCCCGCGTAAGTGCCGCCGCCGTCGATGGTGAGCGTTTTGGCGCCGAGATACACATTGCCGCCGGTGGTGCCGCCGCCGTTCAGCGCCTGGATGCTTGCGCCGCTGGTGCTGACGCCGGAAATATCGAATTCCACGCCCACCGTGTTGGCCAGCGTTACGCCGCTGCTGGCGGCGATGCTGCCGCTGCCGAAGAGAACCAGCTTACCGCCGCTGATGGTTGTACCGCCGGTGTAGGTGTTGTTGCCGGTCAGCATGAGCGTGCCCGCACCTTGTTTTTCCAGCGTGCCGCTGCCGCTGATGACATCGGCGAAAGTCAGCGAAGTGGAGCGGTTGAAAACCAGCGCGGCGTTGTTGGTCACGTCGCCGCTGATGCTGCCGCTGGCGCCGCCGTTGCCGATCTGCAAGGCGCCGCCGCTGATGGTGGTGCCGCCGCTGTAGGTGCTGTTGCCGGTCAGCGTCAGCGTGCCCGCGCCCTGTTTTCCCAGCGTGCCGGAGCCGCTGACGACACCGGAAAACGTCAGCGCGTCGCTGCGGTTGAAGACCAGCGCGGCGTTGTTGGTCACGTCGCCGGTGATGCTGCCGGTGGTGCCGCCAGCGCCAACCAGCAAGGTGCCGCCGAGGATGGAGGTGCCGCCGGTATAGGTGTGGTTGCCGGTGAGCCGCAGCGTGCCGGCGTTGCTCTTGGTGAGGCCGCCGGTACCGGAAATCACGCCGTCGTAGTAGCTGGTGCCATCCAGGGCCACGACAAGCGTCTTGCTGCCCAGCACGATGTTGCCGCCCGCCGCGCCGCCGCCGTTGAGCGTCTTGATGGTCGCGCTGGCGGTGACGTCGGAGATGTCGAAGGTCGCGCCCAGCGTGTTGGCAAGCTGCACGCCGGTGCTGTTGGCAATGCTGCCGCTGCCGGAGAGCGCCAGCGTGCCTGAGTCGATAAAGGTTCCGTTGGTGTAGGCTTGGTTGGTGGTGAAGGTCGTTTTGCCGCTGCCGCGCTGGTACACCGAGACGTTGCCCTCGATGGGCGTGGCGAAGATGATGTTGTCGGTCTGGTTGAAATTGACGGCGCCCCGAGTACCGGCGCCGCCGTAGAAAATCCGGCCCGTCGTCACCGTGCCCGCCGTGTCGGAACCGTTGTAGTTGCCGATGTTGAGCACGCCGCCCCGGTTGAGCGACACCTCTGTACTCGTCCAGTTGCCCCCGCCGGTGACGGTCACCGAGCTGCCGGTGCTGCTGGCCTGCTCGCCGATGAAGCCCGCGCCGCTGAGAACCGTACCGCCATTGGCGATGATCAGCGTCCCCGTGCCATATTGGCCGACACGCAGCACGTTGCCATTCGTTGTCCATTGGGAGCCGGCCCCGGTCACGGTGACGGTGCCGGCACTGCTGCTGGCCTGAACGCCGAGGCGTCCTTCCTGGCTGCTGACCTGGCCGCCGTTCTCGATAATGAGCTTGCCGGTGCCGTTGTAGCCGATGCGCAGGGTGCCGGAATTCGTCCAGGTCGAGCCACTGCCGGTGACGGTAACGGTGCCGTTAGCGCCGTTACTGTCACCGATGCTGCTCAAGCCGTTGCTGACCTGGCCGCCGTTGGAGATGGTGAGATCGCCCGTGGCGTAGTCGCCGACAAACAACCAGCCGCCAACGTTCCACGGCGAACCATAGGTACCGCCACCCGTGCCAATGACCGTGTTGCCGGTGCTGTCGATGAACGTATCCCCCGCCAGCGCAAGCGGCGTGGCGCAGAGCAAAGCCAGCGCCGCCCCGCCTGCGCACACTTTCGCAGCCTTCCCGCTATCCCCTTTGCCATGCGCCCGCGCGGTTTCCGGCGCGGCCTGGGTGCAGCCCAGCGTCCGGTTAAAGACCAGTCGATAGATGTGGTTCATGCGTCATGCGCTCTCTGCTTGTCAGACCCTGGCTGGAAGCCAGCGCGCCGCCGATGGGGCGGCGTGTGCATTGGCGCGGCGGAGTCTGGTTGGTGATAGATAAGCCGTTCATTATAACCAGGGGGAATCCGGGGCGCCCCCTCTCCCGCGAGGGGAGAGGGGGCGGCGGCTGGCTATCGGCCTCAATCCGGCATCACCTCGAAGTGGGAGGCGAAGCGCGGCGGTTCGATCAGTTGGGTTTTCTTGCCGTCGGGGGTGACGCCGAGCATGACGTGCACTTCGACCCAACTGGTGTCGGGCTTCAGGATCTTGGGATCTTCGCCGACCGGCGCATCGGGCCGGGTCACGTGGCGCATGGGAATGCGCAGGGTTGCGCCCAGGCGGAAGCTGCCGTCAGCGTTTTTCTCGAGGTCGAAGTTGAAGTGCCCGGCACCGTTGGGATCGACCACCGTACCGTCGTCGAGCTTGAAGGGCGAGCCGTTCCCCATTTCTTTCAGGGCCAGCACCATGTTGGCACCGAGTTCCTGGGTCATCAGGCGGGTCAGCGCCTCGGTGGAGTCACCCCCCACCCGCCGCAGCGCGTCGAGCGCCTCGCCCATCGAGGCGTCGTGGCCGTCGTCGGGCAGGTCGCGCGGCCAGGTGGAGCGCACCGGGGTGCTGTCCTCGACGCTGGCGCCGTGTACCGACAGCGAGATGCTGGGGCGCTGGATGGCATCGACGTAGAACTCCTGGCTGACGGAGAATTCGGTATCGACGCCGCGCACCGGCAGCGTCACCGTCTGCGGCGCGCCACGGGGGACGGGGGCCATGTCCATGAACGGGGCCATGCGGGCGCGCATGGCGTCGGTCAGGTCGAGGGTGCTTTCGCGCGTCTCGGGGTCGAAGCGCACGCCGAATTGTCCGGTCAGCGCCTGTTCGTATTCGGGCGACAGGTGGGCGACCTCGATGTCCTTGTAGGTTTTGCCCTCGGGCAGCAGGGCTTCGCTCAGGCCGGAGAGGACGGCTTCCATCGTCTTGATCGGCTTGATGAGTTCCTCCATGCCCTTCCCGTACTCGCCGCCGCCCATGACCGCCATGCCGAAAATCGCAACGGAATATTGTTCCGACAAGCCCTGGAGCAGATCGAGGCGGTTGGCGGCGCGGTTTGCCACGTCGTCCCGGCCCTGCTCGCGCAACTGCCCGATGGCGTTTTCCATGAGCGCCAGCATGGATTTTCTGCGCCCGTCGATGTCGACGCGCTCGCCGTAGTTGCCCAGTTGGGCGAAGAGCTGGGTGCGCTGGAATTCCAGATCGCACAGCTCACGCAGCTGGCTTACCAGGGTGTGCGGCGGCACCTCGTCCAGGGCGAGGGTGTTGAGCACGTCCACCACGCTGCCGATGGCGTTGCGGTCGAGATCGCGCAGGCGGAACTCGGTTTCGGCCAGGGCGTCCGGCTTCGAGCAGCTCAGGCCGTAGTTGCGGAGCACGGCACCGGAGCGGCGGACAGTGCCCAGGGTGTTGTCGTCCAACTGGCGCAGCGAGTCGCGGTTGAGCGGGCCATCCGGGTTCTTTTCCTTGTCGCGCAGCACCTCCATGGTGGCGCTCATGGACGCTTGCAAAATGGCTTTGCCGCTTTCCGGCAACTCGGCACCGAAATTCTCGCGCAGCGTGCTGACCAGCGTGGCGAGGCCGATCAGATTGTCGCCGATGGCGATGCGGTTGCCCTCGGCGACGGCGGTATTGAAGGCGGTCATTCCCGTCGTCAGGCGCTGTTCGACGCGAATCTGCGCCGCCTTGTCGACCGCTTCGCGCAGGCGCTCCAGCATGGTTTCACTGCGCTTGACCTGCTCGGCGTTCATGTCCTTGATCTGCGCCAGCGCCTGCCGGGCGGTGTCCGCCTTGGGGCCTTGCAGGAGGAGATAGAGCGCGCCGAGCGACTTGTCGGAGAGGTTCTGCGTATGAGCGTCGAGCAGGTCGCCGCCGAACAGGGCGGCGTGGTCGGCCAGCTTGCCCAACTCGGCTTCGAGCGCGGGGCCGTCGATGTCCTTGCTGGTGAGCAGGCGTTCGACCTTGGCCAGCGGTTCGCTGAAGGTGCGTTGGCCGACCTGCTGGTTCACCGCGTCGCTGATTTGCGTCAGCACGCTTTCGGCCTGGGCGCGCAGTTCGGGCGGCTCGATGCTGGCGAGCAGGTTCTGGCGTGCTTCCGGGCTGGCGAGAACACCGCCCCGCAAGGCGTTTACGTCCATGACGGTGAGTTCGGCCAGATAGGTATTGAGCGCCTGTCCGCCGCCGGGCAGGGTTGCCAGATCGCCGCCTGCGCGTTCGCCGAGCCGGACGAGACTTTGGGCGAGTTTCTGCTGTGCCTTGGCGTCGCCCTGCGGCGCGGTCAGGTGGCCGAGCAGGTCGCCGACGCGGCGGCTGTTGTCGCGCGCCTGATCGAGTACCTGCTGCTGCGCGCGCTGTTCGGGGCTGGCGGTCATGCGGAACAGCGTGCTCGACAGGAATTGGCCGAAGCGCTGCAAGGCGTTGGGGCTGCTGGCACGCGGCGTGGCCCCGGATTCGGCTTTGAAGCTGAGGTTGCCGACGCGGCCGAGCGGGCCGCTTTCTAATTGTTCACGTTGGAAAGTCTGGAGGCCGGGTTGGCCGAGGGTGTGGATGCCGGGCATGGTGAAAATCTCCTTCGGTCAGGCGCGGATGCCGAAATCCGGCATGGCGGCGGGGGTGGCGTCGGTGTTGTCGACAGCGGATTGGCCCAACTGCGCCTGCCAGTGCGCGGCGACGGCGGCCATCGAGGCCACGGTGGCGCGCAGGCTGGCGGTGTCGGCGTGTGCCAGTTCCAGACGGCGCGACAGCACCAGGTCGCCGCTGATTTCGTCCAGCCCGAGCGCGGCACCGTCGGTGTCGCGGCCAAAGGCGTTGGCGGCGAGCAGGCGGCGGAACAGTTCGCCGCGCTGTTCGGCGTCGGCGGGGGCTGACCCGAGCACGGCGTAGCAATGCAGGATGTCGCTGGCCGGGTCGTGTTCCAGATGCAGCGTTGGGCCGTTCTCGAAGGCCAGCGCCGCCGTGCCGGATGCGCCGAGCGTCAGTGGGGTGCCGCTTTCCTGTCCGAACAGGGCGACGAGGGTGAATGCGTCCATGAGGCTTTCCTTCGTTTCAGGCGGTGAACATGCCGGGCGGCAGCCGTCCGGCATCCAGCGGCAGCGCGCTGGCCTTGCTTTGAAGCCGTTCCTGTTCGGCGCGGGCAACGTCGGCAAAGCGCGCCAGTTCGCGTGCCAGTTGCTCGGCGTCCAGCCCCGCGAGCGGCAGCAGGCGGGCGAGGGTGATCTGGTCGTCGAGCAGTGACCAGGTGGCGCCCTGGCTGCCTTCCCAGACGTGGTTGGCGGCGAGCAGGCGGCGCAGCGCGCCGTCCGCGCCAACGGCGGGCAGGCTGCCGACCGGCGCGTAGGCGAGCAGCGCGGGTGGCTGGTTTTCCAGGCGCAGGGTGAGTTCCAGGCGGTCGTCGATGCGCAGGCCGCAGGCGCCGTTGGCGTCGAGCGTGAGTTTCAGTTGCAGCTTGTCGCCGAGGGCGCGCACGAGGGCGTCGGCTTGTTCGCGGGTGTCCATGATTGAGTCCGTGTGAAGTGGGTTGTTGGGCGCACCCCTCCCCCGCCAGGGGAGGGGCCTTTGCCTCAGCTCTTGGTGTAGCCGGAGAGGCCGAGGAAGTTGGCGGTGACTTCGTCGTGCTTGTTCTGGCCGCCGAACTGCTCGTACAGCGAATTCACGCCGAGCAGCTTGTAGCCCGCGTAGCCGGTGTTCAGGCGCTGCATCTCGAAGTTGCCGCTGTGCGTCACGACTTCGTGGAACTGCGCGATTTCCGACGGGCTGCGCGTGCGCTCGTAGTGCGGCACCTTGCCGGTGAGGCCGGTTTGCAGCTTGAAGTGCTTGATCTCGGCATCCAGTTCGCCGGTGCGATCCTTGCCGCTCTTGCAGTTCCACATCACCTTGACATCGAACATCTCGGCCAGCACGGCGAGCCGGGTCGGCATCTTGTAGGGTTCCGAGCCGGCGATCTTGTAGCTGCCGTCCTGCTGGATCTGGGCGATCTGCTGCGTCAGTTCGCGCGCCTGGGCGAGTTTCGGTTCGTTGAGGCGCAATTTGGCGCTGAAGTGGGCGATCATTTCCTGGTCGCCGATACCCTGCCAGCGGGTCAGGTTTTCGCGGTCGGCGTCGATCTGCAACTCCAGATCCTGCATGCGCTGGCCGATCAGGCCGCCGGGCAGGCCGCCGTTGGCGATGGATTCGATGTCGTCGCCGAGCAACTGGCCGAGCGCCTCGCCGTTGAGGCCGGCGACGTTGTCCCAACCGCCCGCCAGCCACGAGGCCGAGCCGACGCCGCCCGCATTCACGCCGTAGTTGCAGGCCACCGGCCGCACGTCGACGGTGATCTCGCGCGCCTGACCATCCGCGTCGGTGACGGTGAAGGTCTGCGGGCCGCTCACGTCCTGCCACGCCTGCATCTGGTCCTGCACCATCTGGCGCTCGTTCTCGTGCGCGCCCTTAATCATCGGGCGGATGTTGTCCGGCGTCAGCAGCGAGATGGAGAGAATGTCCACCGGCACGGTTTCGCCGGCCAGTGCACGCTCCATGAGCTGCGGGTCGGTCAGCAGCGTGGCGAGCACGGTTTCATGGGCACGGTTGAAATTGGCCTCGCGGCGCATGGCGTCGACCAGGCTGGCGTCCTCGCGCACAGCGGCGAGGGTTTCCTTCAGGCTGATTTCGCCGATCTGCGGCCTGTCGTCGCCGTCGTCGGCAGTGATGCCGATGTTGTCGAGCGTGCTCATCATGTTGACCAGGCGCTCGTTCTCGCGCACCCACATTTCCTTGGGCAGCAGCGTCTCGACCATCGGCGCCAGTTCCTCGTCGCTCATGTGCTTGATTTCGCCGGCGTTGATGCCGAAGGCCGAGATGACGCCGTGGCGCAGGCCGTCGAACAGCACCGTGCCTTGCCCGTCGGTCAATTTGGTCTGCGCCAGATTGACCGCGTGCGTGTATTCGGTGCTGCTGTGCGCGTTGAAGCCCTTGCCTTCATACGCCTTGATGAAGTTGCCGGCCGGGGTCGTCTCGCTGTAGCTCAACACCGTTTCGCTGCCCGACTGCAACTGGATTTCCTTGACGATGGGCGCCCATTCCTGATCCTTGTTGAGCACCTCGTTCATGGCGTGGTTGAGGGCATGGTCGAGGGCGAGGCCGATGCTGCGCACGGGCAGGCCCGCATCCTCGAAGACCAGTTTGAGGGCGTCCTGGACGATGGTCTGCTCGTCGATCTTGGGCGTGTTCAGGGGGGTGTGGCCGCCGTGGAAGAGCTGCTTGGCGTGCAATTCCCGCGCGCGGTTCTGGTCGCCCGCGAACAGCTTGCCGAGCAGGCCCTTGGCGGGTTTCTTGCCGACCACCTCGTTCGGATCGCCCAGCTTGCCCGTGTTCTCGCTGGCGGCGCGGCGCAAGTCCCTGGCGCGGTCATGGAAGATGTTGTCGCGCGCCCATTCCAGCCGGCCGCGGTTCGTATAGGTGAGGTCGGTGCGCTTGAGCTGCTCGTTGATGACGCGGATCGCGGCGTCGGAAAACTGCGCCTTGCTCTCGTACATCTTGGAGAGCGAAAACGGCGAATCGGCGATGGTGTGGCCGAGGTAGGCGACGCGATCCTGCACCTGCGCGCGCAGGTTCTCGCACAGCGAGCGAACCTGCCCCTGCACTTCGTCGGGCAGGTGCTCGAAGCCTTCGTTCAGGCGCGCTTGCAGGGTTTCGCCCAGACCTTCGAGGCTTTCCATCCGGGCCATCAGCTTGTCGCCGACGGTCGGGCCTTCGGACAGTTGGGCAAAGGTGTCGCCGAGCAGGTCGATGGTTTCGCGCAGCGCCTGCCCCTGCGGGCTGAGTTCGCCGCCGTTGCTGGCGCGGTCGGCCTCGATGGCGTTGATGAGGGCGTTGATCTGGCCGACGGTCTGGTCGCGCTTGGTGCCGATGTCGCGCGGAGGAATGCCGTCGAGCTTGAGGTCGGACAGCCGGCGCACGCCGTTGTCGCTGCCGTTGACCGTGCCGTGCACGCCGCCGGGCGTGGACAGGCTGATGACGCGCTCGCCCTTGGCGCCTTGCAGTCCGGTGACGGAAGTCTGTTCGACTTCCTGCGTCTCGGTGTTGATGTCCGAGATCAGGGTGGTGTGCTGAAGCTGGCTGCGGTTGCCGATGGTATCGAGGGGCATGGTCGTGTCTCCTGTGGTGATCGGGGCGGCGTCGCGGCGCGGCGCCGGGTCTTGGGCAATGAGTAACGACCGGGTGGGGGCGGTTCCCCTCGATGTGCGGTGTTTCGGTACGGATGGCGAACAGGAAAAAGCCCCTGCCGACGGTTTGCCGACAGGGGCTGAATACAGCACGAACGCGGTGGTGCCGACGTTCAGGCGGATTTCTGGATGATCGACTTGAGCGCGTCGGCGATTTCCTTGACCAGCGTGCTCTGGATCTGCGTCGTCATCGTCCATTGCTGAATCTGCTGCTGCATGGCCAGCAGGTCAGCCGTGGTCGGCGATTCGCCCAGGTTGGCGATCTGGGTCTGCAAAGTCGCCTCCCGGCTCTGCACGACGTTGGCGATGGAGTTGTTGATGTAGTCGAAGGTCAGGCCGGTGCCTGCGGATGTGATGGCCATGCTGCTCTCCTCTGGGTGAAAAACGGGATAAAAAAGTTGAAAAATCTACGGGCGCACCGCCGGATGCGCGGCCAGCACCTCGCGCGCGGCCTCGACGGCCTGTGCCACGGCGGCCAGATCCTGATAGTCCGCGCGCGGCACGCTGCTTGCCTGTTGCTGGCGCAACCGCCAGTGCAGGTCGGCGAGATGCGCCAACAGGGCGCGGCGCGTGGCCTCGCCGTCAGGCGCGGCCAGACGCTCTTCCAGTTCGGTCATGGCGGGGGCGGCTGTCGTGTTCATGCTGTCGTGCTCATGGTTGCTCCTCCAAGGTTCAGCGCGGCACGCGGATGCGCGCTGCGCGGCCATTCTCGAATACCGCCTCGTGCGCATCGACCGCCACCAGCTGCCAGCCGTTGCGGCGGGCCACGAGCAGCCGCCTTGCCGCCGCGCCCCAGCGCCTGC
>OGQD01002306.1_pt1 | contig 10684 bp, 7 predicted proteins | sample 1553091 | NCBI WGS metagenome assembly OGQD01 (sample SAMEA2580290, study PRJEB22360) | human gut metagenome | biome: human gut; feature: human-associated habitat; material: faeces | place: Denmark | collected 2008/2010
GGCCTGCTGGCCCTGGCCGCGGCCAGCGGCGGGGGCGGGGGGCGCCCCCCCCAGCCAGTGACGCGAGTAAGGAGCCCGCGATCAGACCCAGCAACAGCGCTGCCAGGATGACCAGCACCTTGCGCGGCTTAACCGGGACATCCGGCGGGAACGCCAACTGGTCGACCTGCACGGTCGACGTGGCGCCAAGAGTCTTAATGCCGTCCAGGAAGGCCTTCTGCTCTTCCAGATCACGCAGCGAATCGATGAAGGCATCATCGGAGGGGCGCGCCTCCAGCAGTGCGATCTCTTTACTTATCGCCTTGGAACCGCGCAGGTACAAGCGGCTACCGTCAATGAACGAAGCCAAGTTGCCTTCGGCCGAAACACGCGCTGAGCTGGCCTGTGGCGCTTCCAGCCCGACGCTCTGGGCAATATGTAGCGCTTCCTTGAGGGCAAGGATACGGTCCTGCCGGCGCTTGAGCGCAGTCTCCCGCAACAGGTTGATTTGCCGCTGCAGGTGCGCGCTGCGCTGGCGGATGGAGGAGTCGATGGTCTCGCGAATCTCGCGATCAGCCAGCCGTGCGGCATTCTGCACGTAGTCGTTGGCCCACTCAGCCGCCTGCTGCGGCTGCTGAGAGAGTACGTCGACTTCCAGTATGTAGGGCTTGAGCTTATCCGGCGCCAGGACTTGGAGCTGCCTGTCGAACGCCCTTCGCAGGTCGCCTTCGGACTGACGCCGCTGCTCCTCACTCAGGCTCGGCAGCACCGTGGATTTGAAGAAACTCAGCCGCAGGTTGTCACTGAACAGATACTTCTGAAAAATAGAGTAGACAGAGCTTGCGTCCCACACCGGCAATCCTGCGCGGCCGTTGTCCTGATTATAGGCGGCCACCGAGGCAGGCGTAGGTGGCAGCAAGGTCGTCCGGGCCTGGTAGGTAGCCGGCACAAAGTAAAGGTAAAGAGCTGCGCAAGATAGCGAGAGCAGGGTCACCACGGCGATCCACTTCCAGCGTTGGAGAAGCAGGATGAGAAAATCGAAGAGGTCTAGATGAGAGGGAGTATCTACAGCGCCACGTTGCGTCAGCATGTTCACTAGAAGATCTCAGGCTTTTACTTATCCGTCGCATACTACCTATTTCTTCGAGCAGTGCCAGCGATAGCACCTGAATAGCCCAGGGTTCTCGAGAGACCTCCAAGCCTCATAATGAGGCCCACTAGGAGGTGCCATGAGCCACCAGCGTTATCCCGAAGAATTCAAGATCGAAGCGGTCAAGCAAGTGACCGAGCGCGGCCTGTCTGTTGCCGACGTAGCGGTGTGGTCTATCCCGGACTGAGTGGACACTGATTTAAGGTGGATAATGTCCACCACAAGGAGTGTTCATGACCCAGACCAGACGACGTTTTCCCGAATCTTTCAAACGCGAAGCGGTAGACTAGGTGCTTGCTGGTACTCCGCTTCGTCATGTAGCCGAGGCGCTCGGCATCGCTGAAAGCCTGCTGGGCAAATGGAAGCACCAGTACGAGCAGCAAGGTGACGATGCCTTTCCGGGCAACGGCAAGCAGCGTGGTGATAGCGCGGAGCTGCGTCGCCTACGCCAGCAACTGGCCCAGGTCACCATGGAGCGCGATGTACTAAAAAAGGCGCTCGCCATCTTCTCGCAGCCCACGAAGTGAAGTTTCGCGCCATCGAGGCGTTGGCTGGTCGTTACCCCGTAGCACCGATGTGCCGGTTGTTGCAGGTGTCGCGCAGCGGTTTCTATGCCTGGCAACAGCGACCGCCTTCGGCGAGGGAGATGGCGAATCGGCGTCTGAGCAGGGAGATCCGCTCCATCCACCATGAGGTGAATGGGATCTATGGCCATCGCCGTATCAAGGCTGAATTGACAGCCATGGGGCAGGCGTGTGGCCGGCACCGGGTTGCTCAACTGATGCGCGAAGCCGATCTGCGCGTTCGTTCGCGCAAGCGCTGGCGGCTGGTTTCCAGCAGTCGCCATGATCTGCCGATTGCACCGAATCACCTGGATCGCCAGTTCGCCTCGGATCGCGCCAGTCGGCACTGGGTCTCGGACATGACCTATGTGCGGACGGCCCAAGGCTGGCTGTATCTAGCCGTTGTGCTCGATCTCTATTCACGCGCCGTCGTTGGCTGGGCGATGCACCACCGGATGCAGCAGGCCCTGGTACACGCCGCGCTGGAGATGGCTGTGGCACGCCGCCAATCTCAGGCGGAGGTGCTGCTGCACTCGGATCGTGGTAGCCAATACTGCGCCTACGACTACCAGGCCTTGCTTCGGCGACATCGCATCGTGCCTAGCCATTCACGACCTGGGAACTGCTGGGACAATGCGGCGATGGAGAGTTTCTTCTGCTCGCTGAAGGCCGAGCGGGTATACCTGACGCGTTACGCCAGCTACCAGGAGGCGAAAACCGACCTGTTCGATTACATCCGATTTTACAATCACCGCCGTCGCCACTCGACTCTAGGTTATCTCAGTCCGATGGAGTTTGAGCGGCGAAATGCGAGCAGTAACTATTAACTACCTGTCCACCAACCCCGGGACAGACCAAAGAGAGACATTCCGGTTGCTGCAGAACATAGCCCGACAGAGCCAGCTAAAAATAAAGAAGTGCAGAAACCGCGAAAAAGCTTGGCGTATCCTTGGAGGCCCCTCACAGCCTACTCGCTCACATGGGACACCTCCCGACCTTCAAGTCGAGCTGCGGGGTTGCTTCGGCGGACAGCGAAGGGGGCTCTAGCCCAAAGCTCGGCACGAAGGTAAAGCTGATTAGCTGAGAGGTCCTAGGGACGCCTTTGTGCCCCCTATGGTATTCCAAAAAAATTTCAACCCGAATCACCCCTTACAAGTCAAAAACTTACACAATCAATTCAGATTACCCCGATCCAAATAAAAACAGCATAAAACCTTGATTTTCCTAGAGAAGATCAGGGTATTTTGCTTTCCAGCCCCATCGAATGCCCCGAGAGTGTCACACCTGCCAACAGACTTAGTTTCACTGCTTCCGCCAGATGCTCTGGAGCCAAGTGTGCATAGCGCATGGTCATAGCCAGGCTGGAGTGCCCCAGGATTTTCAGCAGGGAGGACGTTCCCGCCGTTCTGAGATGAAGTGGCTGGCGAAGGTGGCCGTAGGGCATGCCCTGGTCTATTCGGTCTTGCTGTAAATGCACAGCTGCACGCCCCCATCCGCTGGTACAGCGGACATGCCCGAGGATGGTTATCGAGCCGCGTGGCCGAATATCAGTCGCGGATGGCAGCACAACCGGCAGGCGGCTCCTAGCTATCGCTCTCGCCCAAACGCCCCTACGGAATACGGGCGCCTTATCCCTTGAATCCCTTGGCCACCAGATAGACCTCCCTCGACCGCGGCCGCGACGCCTCTGGCTTGCGTATCACCACCTTCTCGAACGAGGTGCGAACGTCCTTCAGGTATTCGTCGGAGCCTTCGCCCTGGAACACCTTGGCCACGAAGTTGCCATTGGGCTTGAGCACCTGCCGGACCATGTCGAGGACGAGTTCGACCAGGTACATCGAGGCGGCCTGGTCGGCGGCGGCGACGCCGCTGATATTGGGGGCGATGTCGGAGATGATCAGGTCGGGCTGGTTGCCGTCGAGCGTGTCGAGAATCTGCTGGAACACGCCGTCGTCGGTGAAGTCGCCCTGGATGAAGTCGACGTTGTCCAGCGGGTCCATCGGCAGGATGTCGCTGGCGATGACCCGTCCCTTCTCGCCCACGATCCTGCCGGCCACCTGTGACCAGCCGCCGGGGGCCGAGCCCAGGTCCATGACCAGCATGCCGGGGCGCATCAGCTTGTCCTTCTCGTTCAGCTCCATCAGCTTGTAGCTGGCGCGGGAGCGCAGGCCGTCCTTCTGCGCCCGTTTGACGTAGGGGTCGTTGACGTGTTCGTTCAGCCAGCGGCTGCTGCTTTTGGAGCGTTTCATGTAAGAGCCAGGGGACATCCAGGGTGGGAGGCGGACCAGCGCGGTGAACGCTGGACGCGAAATGGCAGCGATTATAAGCCGATAACACCGCGCAGGCTGTATCCGCCGGGCAGGCGTGCGCGCAACGCCCCGTCGCCCCCGCGAAGGCGGGGACCCAGGGACGCTATGTCCTGACCTGCGCATGGATTCCAGGCTGCGCGGGAATGACGGGATTTCCCAGGGCTTTCACCCGATTGCCCAGGCGCGCGTCGGGCCAGCCTGACAGGCCCCGGCGGCGGCGGGTACAATTCACGCCTTCCCCCTCTCAGTTGCTTCCTTTGCCGGATTCACCGGCCAGGATTACCGCCATGATTCGCATCAACGAACTGTCCCTGCCCCTCGATCACTCCGCCGACGAATTGCGCCAGGCCATCGTCAAGCGCCTGGGTATCGGCGACGCCGATCTGCTGAACTTCACCGTCTTCAAGCGCAGCTACGATGCCCGCAAGAAGAACAGCGTCATCCTGTTCATCTACATCATCGATCTGGAGGCCCGCGACGAGGCGGCCATCCTGGCGCGCTTCGCCGATGACCACAATATGCGCCCAGCCCCGGACACCCGCTACTACCCCGTGGGGCAGGCGCCCGCCGATCTGAGCGAGCGGCCCCTGATCGTGGGCTTTGGTCCCTGCGGACTGTTCGCGGCACTGTTGCTCGCACAGATGGGCTTCAAACCCATCGTGCTGGAACGTGGCAAGGATGTGCGCAGCCGTACCAAGGACACCTGGGCACTGTGGCGCAAGAAGGTCCTGACCCCGGAATCCAACGTGCAGTTCGGCGAGGGCGGTGCCGGCCTGTTCTCGGATGGCAAGCTCTACAGCCAGATCAAGGACCCCAAGTTCTACGCCCGCAAGGTGGTGCATGAGTTCGTTCGCGCCGGCGCGCCGGAAGAGATCATGTACGTGAGCAAACCGCACATCGGCACCTTCCGCCTCACCGGTGTGGTCGCCGCCATGCGCGAGGAAATCATCGCCCTCGGCGGCGAGGTACGCTTCGAGAGCAAGGTGACCGACCTGCTGATCGACGACGGCCAGCTCGAAGGCGTGGTGCTGGCCAGTGGCGAAACCCTCCGCAGCCGCCATGTCGTGCTCGCTCTGGGCCACAGCTCCCGCGATACCTTCCGCATGCTGCACCGCCAGGGCGTGTTCATGGAGGCCAAGCCCTTCGCCGTGGGCTTCCGCATCGAGCACCCGCAAGGCCTGATCGACGAGGCGCGGCTGGGCAAGTACGCCGGCCATCCGGAACTCGGCGCCGCCGACTACAAGCTGGTGCATCACGCCAGGAATGGTCGCGCCGTCTACAGCTTCTGCATGTGCCCCGGCGGCACGGTGGTGGCGGCCACGTCCGAGCCGGAGCGCGTCGTGACCAACGGCATGAGCCAGTACTCGCGCAACGAACGCAACGCCAATGCCGGCATCGTCGTGGGCATCAACCCCGAGCAGGATTTCCCGGGCGGTCCGCTGGCCGGCGTGGAGTTCCAGGAGCGCCTCGAATCGCGCGCCTACCAGCTGGGCGGCAGCGACTACTGCGCGCCCGCGCAACTGGTCGGCGACTTCATCCGCGGCGTGTCGTCGAGCGAGTTCGGCGAGGTGGAGCCCTCCTACAAGCCCGGAGTGCGCCTGGGCGATCTCGCGCCCTCGCTGCCGGAGTACGCGATCGAGGCCATCCGCGAGGCGCTGCCGGCATTCGGCAAGCAGATACGCGGTTTCGACCGCGACGATGCGGTGCTCACCGGCATCGAAACCCGGACCTCTTCCCCTGTGCGTATCACCCGCGATCACGAAACCCTACAGAGCCTCAACCTGCGCGGCCTGTACCCGGCCGGCGAGGGTGCCGGCTATGCGGGCGGCATCCTGTCGGCGGGCGTGGACGGCATCAAGGTCGCCGAGGCGGTGGCCAGGTCGCTTCTGTCCGCGGAAACGCAGAGCGACTGGGCGCCACGCTGATGAAACTCGACGACATCAAGAAGCTTCACCAGAAGAAGTACCGGGCCGAGTTCGGCCATTTTCTGGTGGAGGGCGAGCACCTGTTGCTGGAGTTGCAGAAAGCGGCCCTGAAGAATCCGCTGCTGCAGCGCAGCCAGCTGTATGTGACCGCCGCCTACGAGCACTGGCAGAGCCCGTTCAAGACCCATGTGATCAGCGACCGGCAGATGGCGCAGATCGCCGACACCCGGACACCGCAGGGCATCATCGCCCTGGTGCCGATGCCGGCGACGGCCGCGCCGGCTCCCGCAGCCAACGAGCGCGCCATCTACCTGCACGAAATCCAGGACCCGGGCAATCTCGGCACCATCCTGCGCACCCTGGCCTGGTTCGGCAATTTCCGCTGCCTGCTCAGCCCCGGCAGCGTCGATCCATACAACCCCAAGGTCGTGCGCTCCAGCATGGGCGCCATCTTCCACGCGCCCATGGAGCTGGATGTAGAACTGGACACCCTGCGTACGCGCTTCGAGCGCATCGCCTGCCTGGACATGAATGGCGACAGCCTGCAGTCCCCCGGCTTCAGGGCGTCAGATTGCTATCTGTTCGGCAACGAAGCGCGCGGCGTGCCCCGCGAGCAGCTGGCCGCCCTGGGTGCCCGGCCCTTCACCATCCCCGGGTGCGGCGCCATCGAATCGCTGAACCTGGCCGCGACGGTCAACATGTGCGCCTACGAATTGAACAGATAGCGGATCGATCGGGACACATGCGCCCCGACGGCTTCTGCTCCAGCGGGTTGGCACAAACGGTCTGGACCACGGCGCGCCCATCGATGGGCCAAGGGCGCGCTGGCGCAGCAGAGATGCCACATCGACCCACTGCCGCCACAACAGTGGACGGCCCCTGACTGACGCAAGGTGAGTGGGGCCGACGCCGATCCGTATTCACGAATTGTGCGGAAAAGGATGGCGCTTTCCTGGAAATGACCTACACCTGATAGCAAGGAAGAACGGTAGCGATCGACAGGAGTCGACATGCAGCATCCCTCGCGTCCCCCCGCACACCCTCCACACTCTCTCCCTTTCCCTCATCCCGGGCAGATCGCCGGGGCCTGAGCGCATTGGTTCGTCCGGCGCTGCCGAGGAGGTAAACCACCCGCCATCCAGTTCACCCGTGAAGCCGGTCTCGGCCAGAACCGAGCCCCCAGAAAAATAAAAAGGAGACCCTGCGTCCACGGGCACGTGCCCGAACGATGCCAGGCGTTCTACCTATCAAGGAGATGATCGACATGAAGCACCATGGAAAGCCTGCTGCACTGGCCGTGACGGCCACCCTGTTCAGCGTCGCGGCCCAGGCCGGAACCTACCCCGACTATGGCTACGCACCGCCGGACGACTACAAGGGCTCCTCCTTCGTCCTCAGCCAGGACTACCCCACCACCCCACCCAAGGACACGCTGCCCGAGTTCTTCAAGCAGCTGCCGGAAAAGCCTGACAACAACTTCGAGACCTGGCGCGCCTATATGGACGCCGTGAAGGACTACTGCCTGGAAGGCAACGTCGAGGCCGACTGGTACGTGCAGAACAACAAGGTGCGGCCGTGGTACCACATGCCCTGGCAGCACTACGGCCCGCTGGGGCGCGAAGGCATCCACGGGCTGACCAAGGAAGCGCAGATCCAGGTCAAGCAGCTGGCGCCCGAACAGACCGAAACCGGCCAGACCTATGCGGTGGGCATCTACAACGACATCGGCGCCTACACCATCGGCCAGGTCTGGAAGGACCCGCAGAACCCCGACCCGAGCTACACCTCCAAGCCCAACAGCTTCGCCAACGGCACCGTGGTGTGCAAGGCGCTGTTCGCCGACATCGACCGCAGCACCGTGCCGTTCCTGGCCAACCCTGTGCTGTGGCAGGGCTACATCACCGAGACCTTCGCGTCCGCCAACCGCGAGGTGAAGGAAGTCGCCCTGATCCAGATGGATATCGCCGTGCGCGACACCCGCATCAGCGAGACCGGCTGGATCTTCGGCACCTTCCAGTACAACGGCGCCAAGACCGGCAAGGCCGGCTGGGACAACCTGGTGCCGGTGGGGATCATGTGGGGTAACGATCCGGAGGTCACCAGCAACGAATTCACCAACCCGGAGCCGACGGTCACCAAGATCAACACCGCACTGCAACAGACCGCCATCAATGCCGACACCCAGGAACTGCCACCGACCCACCTGGGCTGGAACGGTCGCCTCAACGGCCCGGTGGACAACCCCAACAGCTCCTGCCTGAGCTGCCACATGACCGCCGAAGCGCCGCAGACCGCGATCATGAATCCGCTGTTCCAGGCGGACCCGCCGGCGGTGGGCTCGCCTGAATGGATGAAGTGGTTCCAGAACATCCCGGCAGGCCATGCGTTCACCCCGGGTACCCGGAGCACGGACTACAGCCTCCAGATGTCGGGCGGGCTGGTGAACTTCTATCAATGGAAATGCGACATGAGCGGCATCTACGCGGACGGCGTGAACGCCTGCCGGAAAGCCGCCGGCATGAAGCTGAAGATGGCGCTGCCCGGCAATGCGGAACCGCAGGAAATACAGCGCGTGATCCGCGACCCGAGCCTCGAACAGCTGCTGGAGTAAGCTGTGACAACCTCCGGGCACCCGTTGCCCGGAGGTTGGTTCATGCCATCAACCGCGAGGCAGTTCGATACGCAAGGTGCTTGGCCGCTCATCGACGAACGCGACGGTCCCGTTCGCGTTTTCCACGATACGGCGGACGATGGCCAGCCCCAGCCCGGTGCCACCGCTGCTCTGCCGACCTTTGCGGAAACGCTGGAACATCGCCTCCTGATCCTCCTTCGGCACGCCCCGGCCCTGGTCGCCCACTTCCAGAATCACCGAGTCCTTCTCCTGCCATAGCGTCAGCCGCACATCGCCGGCGCCGTGGACCAGTGCGTTCTCCAGCAGATTCGTCAGTGCGTCGCGCAACTCATCGGTGTTGCCGCGACAGAGCAGACCATCCTCGATCTCGACTTCGATGGTGCGTTGCTGCGCCTCGAACAGGGGCAGCAGTGCCGCGACGGCCTCCCGGGCCATGCGTGAAACCTTGGCCACGCGCGGGGCGCCGCCCTGCTCCGCCGAGGCGCCATCCTGGCGCGCCAGTTCGAGCAACTGGGTGACCAGGCGACGCATCTGGCGCATTTCCTGTTCGAGAGCCGGCCAGTCGGGATTCTGGCTATCCCTGGCATCCTGCAGGCGCAGGTCGAGCACGGTCAGCGGCGTGCGCAGCTCATGGGCCGCATCGGCGACGAAACGTCGTTCGGCGGCATAGGCGGCCGCCAGTCGGTCCAGCGCGGAATTGGCCGCCTCGGCCAGCGGGTGGATCTCTCCGGGCAGGTCGGCCAGCGGGATACGGCGGGCGGGATGGCGCGGTCCGATGCCTTTTGCCAGCTGTGCCGCACGGCGCACCGGACGCAGCGTCCAGTGCAGCAGCCAGAGGATCAGCGAAATCGAAACCAGCCCCAGCGGCAGCATGATCACCAGGCTCTGGCGCAGCCGATCGAGCAGCAGGTCGTCGATCGTCGAGCGCTCCTGGGCGTCATTGCGGGTGACCATCAGGATCGTGCCGTCGGCGAGGCGCACCGGCACATTGATCACCTCTCCCCCGAAGGGACTCCAGCGCCACCAGCTGCTTTCACGTTCGAGCATGACGGTGCGCAAGCGCCGGGGCCTGTCCAGGTTCTCGGAAAACCACAGCACCTTGCCGTCCGCCGAATAGAGCGTATAGCCCAGCTCTCCTCCGGCGTAGTTGCGCGGCAGGCGCTGCACATCGTCCGCGCCCCGCACGTCCTCGCTGACCGCCCGCGCCTGGATGGCCAATACGGCCCGGCGCAACTCGTCGCGGGTGCCGTAGAGGTGCACGGCCAGGTTGGCGAAGCCCAGGACGAACACCAGCAGCAGCGCGACCAGCATGCGCCCGCGCAGGCTGCGCCGTACCGAGCGACCGCTTCCCGTCAGCTTGTCGTCAGCAAGCGGTGGCATAGTCGCCGCCCACAAAAATGAGATTACTTATCATTTGTATTATTTTCATGGGGGAGTCTGCTACTCATGCATCACGTCAATCGCTCACACCGTTTCCGCCCACTGGCCCTGGCTCTGGCGACCGCCGCTCTGCCGACGCTCACCCTGGCCGAAGACGCCGCCGAAGGGCTCAGCCTCAACGACATCGTGGTCACCGCATCGGGCTACGAGCAGCAGTTGATCGAGGCGCCGGCATCGATCACCGTGATCGGCAAGGAACAACTGGAGGGCAAATACTACCGTGACGTGACCGACGCCCTGCAAGACATTCCCGGGGTCTCCATCGAAGGCGGCGCCGGCGGCAAGCTGGAAAGCACCTCGATCAACATCCGCGGTCTCGGCGAGCAGTACACCCTGTTCATGGTCAACGGCAAACCGCTGGGAGCCTCCGGCGAGGCCTACTACAACGGCTTCGGCAGCGCGAACCCGTTCCGCTGGGCGGGTGATGGCGCGGATGTCCGCCATCGAGCGCATCGAGGTGATCCGCGGGCCGATGTCCTCGCTCTACGGCTCCAGCGCGCTGGCCGGGGTCATCAACATCATCACCAAGAAGGCCACCGCCCGCGAATGGTCCGGCACCGTCAGCTACGACCGGCTGCTGCACGAGGACGGCGACGCCGGCGGCGCCAACCAGGCGCGCTACTACCTGAGCGGCCCGCTGGTGCAGGAACACCTGGCGCTGAGCGTCTACGGCTCCCCCCCCCCCC
>OGQD01002307.1_pt1 | contig 10681 bp, 8 predicted proteins | sample 1553091 | NCBI WGS metagenome assembly OGQD01 (sample SAMEA2580290, study PRJEB22360) | human gut metagenome | biome: human gut; feature: human-associated habitat; material: faeces | place: Denmark | collected 2008/2010
GCGTATTCTTTGACCTGAATCCGGTAAATATGTATTAGTGAAAAGGAGATTTGTGGACATGGCGATAAGAAATATAAGATATGACGGAGATGACATACTCAGAAAGGTGTGCAGACCGGTTGAGAAGATGGATGACAGAACACTTACACTCATAGATGATATGTTTGATACCATGTATGAGGCAAATGGAGTTGGACTTGCCGCACCTCAGGTTGGAATCCTCAAGAGGATAGTTGTTATTGATGTCGGCGATGACAATCCACTCTGTCTTATAAATCCTGTGATAACAGAATCAGACGGAGAGCAGACAGGTGAGGAGGGATGCCTCAGCCTTCCTGGAAAATTTGGAACAGTTACAAGACCTATGCATGTAATATGCAAGGCATTTGACGAGAATATGGAGGAGTTTACAGTCGAGGGAGAGGGACTTCTGGCGAGAGCTATCTGCCACGAGCTTGATCATCTTGACGGAAAGCTCTACAAGGATCTTGTCGAGGATGGCCTTCACGAGGTAGAGCAGAATTAAGAGATACTTAACCTATAACAAGGAGGACATGCAGATGAGAGTTATATATATGGGAACCCCTGGTTTTGCCGTGCACGCACTTGTATCCATAGTGGAAGCGGGACATGACGTTGTGGCATGCTTTACGCAGCCGGACAAGGCAAAGGGAAGAAGCAAAAAGCTTCAACCGACACCGGTGAAGGTACAGGCAATGGAATATGATATTCCGGTATATCAGCCGGTGAAGCTCCGTGAGCAGGAGAACGTGGACATCATCAGAGCGTATGCACCTGATGTGATAGTTGTGGCAGCATATGGCCAGATACTTCCTGAGAGCATACTCAATATTCCGAAGTACGGATGTGTCAATATCCATGCATCGCTGCTCCCGAAGTACCGCGGTGCGGCGCCTATCGAGTGGGCGATCATTGACGGCGAGCAGGAGACCGGAGTCACCACCATGTACATGGCAAAGGGACTTGATACCGGAGATATGATAGAACATTCGATTGTGTCTATCGGTGACGATGACACTGGAGAGACATTGACGGACAAGCTTGCGGCAAGCGGTGCGCAGCTTATACTGTCAACCCTTGAAAAGCTTGAGAATGGAACTGCGGTCCGGACACCTCAGGATGACAGCCTGAGCTGTTACGCTTCCATGTTGAACAAGGGTATGGGAGATATAGATTTCAGTGAGCCGGCAGAGAAGATAGAGAGACTTGTGAGAGGCCTTCAGCCATGGCCTTGTGCATACACAAGGATAGGCGGCAAGAATGTCAAGATATATGGGGCAAAGGTAGTGAGCCGTGAGGATGGCATTGCACCGGGTGAGATAACCATGGTGACCAAGAAGACATTTGCCATAGCGTGTGGACAGGATGCACTCCAGATAACAAGATTGCAGCCTGAGGGCAAGAAGCCTATGGATGCGGCGGCGTTCCTTGCGGGCAATAAACTCACAGCCGGAGAGCACATCTGATCAAATATATCTGATGAAGAATGGACAAGAGGTAGAATGGATACAAAGACTCGAGAGGTGGTTCTGACCACATTACTGGACATAGAGAAAAATCATACATTTTCAAATATAGCACTTGGAACGGCACTCCGCGCCAACCAGTTCATGAGCAAACAGGACAGGGCGTACATCACGAGAATGGTCGAGGGAGTCACAGAGCAGAGGATAAAGCTGGACTACATAATAAACCAGTTCTCCAAAACAAAGGTGAACAAGTGCAAGCCGCTCATAAGATGCGTCCTCAGGATGGGAACTTACGAGCTGTTCTTTATGGACTCTGTTCCGGATTCGGCTGCCTGCAACCTGTCGGTGAAGCTGGCGGTGGATCATGGATTTGGAAGCCTCAGAGGCTTTGTCAACGGAGTGCTCAGAAATATCGCAAGAAACAGGGATGGTATAAAATACCCTGATAAGAACACATCACCTTTGGAATACTATTCGGTTGAATATTCAGTTCCTGTGGAGCTTGTGGAGATACTGCTGCAGGACTATGACAGCGAAACGGTGGACAGGATACTCGGAAGCAGCTACGAAATGCGTCCGACATCCATAAGGGTGAATACAGACAGGATAAGCGTTGATGAAGTCGAGAGGAAGCTGGAGGCCGCTGGAATAGAGACAGTGCGAGGAAGCCTGAATGACACATCACTTCTTATAAAGGGATATGATTATGTCAGAAGGATCCCAGGATTCATGGATGGAGAATTTGTTGTACAGGATCAGAGTTCGTGTCTGGCTGTAAGGGCAGCAGGTATACAGAATGGAGATCTGGTGGTGGATGTGTGTGCAGCACCGGGCGGCAAAACCATGTATGCCGCAAGTCTTGCGGGACAGACAGGAAGGGTTATCTCAAGGGATCTCACCGAGAACAAGACGGAGCTCATAGAGGAGAACGTGGACAGACTTGGACTGACAAATGTCACTGTCGAGGCATGGGATGCGAGAGACCTTGATGAGAACCTTGTCGGAAAGGCTGATGTGGTAATAGCAGACCTTCCGTGTTCGGGACTTGGCATAATGGGCAGGAAGAACGATATCAAGTACAATGTGACAGGTGACAGCATAGACGAGCTGGCACAGCTTCAAAAGGATATTCTTGACACTGTATCCAGATATGTGAAAACGGGTGGAACACTGGTGTATTCGACATGTACTATAGACAGCAGGGAGAATCAGAACAATGTTAAGTGGTTTGTGGAAAATCATGATTTTGAGACTGTGAGTATAGATGAGATCGTACCGGGGCACGGTGGCGATAAAGGATATGTAACTCTGTTACAGGGAGTAGATGAGTGTGATGGATTTTTCATATCGAAGTTCGTGCGTACAAAATAGATAGAACATGTATAAAAGATTGGACAGAGTATGGAAGTAAAGGATAGAGAAGATAAGGATATTAGACAGCCGGATCTGAAATCAATGAATATGGAAGAACTCAGGAACTGGGTCACCGGTGCCGGTCAGCCGGCATTCAGGGCGAAGCAGATATATCAGTGGTTTCATGTGAAGCTTGCGGACGGAACGGAGGAGATGACCAATCTGCCGAAAAGCCTCAGAGAGAAGATGGATGAATATGGAATATATGGTGTGAGCGTTGTCACCAGACTCATTTCAGAGGATGACGGCACAAATAAATTCCTGTTCAGACTCCATGATGGGAATGTCATAGAGAGCGTGCTCATGAAGTACAAGCATGGCAATTCCGTGTGCATATCATCCCAGGTGGGCTGCCGTATGGGCTGCAGGTTCTGTGCATCGACCATAGGCGGGCTGGTGAGGAATCTCACAGCGTCCGAGATGCTGTCACAGATATACAGCATCCAGAAGATAACAGGTGAGCGTGTGTCAAATGTGGTCGTGATGGGAACAGGAGAGCCGCTGGATAACTTTGACAATCTTGTCAGGTTCATAGAGATGCTGACGGACGAGAATGGACTGAACATAAGCCAGAGAAATGTCACAGTGTCGAGCTGCGGTTTAGTGCCTGAGATAAAGAGGCTTGCGGATATGGGGCTTTCCATTACATTTGCATTGTCGCTTCACGCGCCAAATGACGAGGACAGAAGGGCACTCATGCCGATAGCCAACAGATACAGCATTGCAGAGGTTCTGGACGCCTGTGATTATTACTTTGACAGGACGGGCAGGAGGATAACATTTGAGTATTCTCTTGTAAAAGGACAGAATGACAGCCCTGAGAAGGCATGCGAGCTGGCGCGCCTCATAAGGGGAAGAAACTGCCATGTGAACCTCATCCCCGTAAATCCGATCAAGGAGAGGGATTACGAGAGGGCGGATAACAGCGCCATTGAGAATTTCAAAAATATTCTGGAGAGAAACCAGATAACAGCTACGGTGCGAAGAAGCATGGGGCGTGACATAGACGCAGCGTGCGGACAGCTCCGCCGTAAATATGAGGAGGAGAACAAGACGGATAAATAGTTCGTCTTGTTCTTTTTTATGTGTTGTGCTAAAATAGGCAAGGTGGCGTATCAGATAATATTTTAGGCTGATGGAGAGAATATATGAAATCATTTGGAATAACAGATGTTGGAAAAAAGCGTTCCATGAATCAGGACAGCATATTTTATACAGATGAGCCAATAGGGGCTATCAGCAATCTGTACATAGTTGCGGATGGCATGGGCGGTCATAAGGCCGGGGACGTTGCATCCAGAACGGCGATTGAAGCCGCAGTTGAATATATAAGTGAAAGCGAGATAAGCAATCCTGTATCGCTGCTCAAGAGGGCGATAATATATGCCAATGACAAGGTGTATAAGCTTGCGCTCAGCAATCCGGAGGATTACGCAGGTATGGGAACGACATTTGTAGCTGCAGTGATCGATGATGGAATCATGTATGTCGCGAATATAGGTGACAGCAGATTATATATAGTTAACAATGAGATAAGACAGGTCACACTTGATCACTCATTGGTTGAGGAGCTGATAAGGAATGGTCAGCTCGACAGGAATAAGGGACGGAATCATCCAGAGAAGAACATTATAACCCGAGCACTTGGAATAGGTGATGATGTGGTTCCGGATTTCTTTGAAGTAGAACTTTCAGCGGATGATAAGATCCTTCTATGTTCTGATGGTTTGTCGAACATGATAGAGGACGACGAGATTCGGGACATTGTATCAGAGTCGGATGATCTTAAGACAGTCGGTGAGAAGCTGGTGGAGAGAGCGAATTACTACGGCGGCAAGGACAATATATCTGCCGTTGTAGCTGCGATAGATTGGGAGGAATAAATTGGTATGTTAAATCCGGGAACGATGCTCAGCGGTCGTTATGAGATCATAGAATTGGTTGGATCTGGCGGTATGTCAGAGGTATATAAGGCAAAATGTCATGTGTTAAACAGATATGTTGCCATAAAGGTGCTTAAGCCTGAGTTCAGCTCAGACGTTAATTTTGTTACAAAGTTCAGGATAGAGGCCCAGTCTGCGGCGGGGCTGTCACATCCTAATATTGTGAATGTATACGATGTCGGTGAGGACAACGGAATATATTATATAGTAATGGAGCTTGTGGAGGGAACCACCCTCAAGGAATATATACAGGCCCACGGCAGAATAGAGCCTATGCAGGCGATCGATTTTGCCATACAGATAGCCCAGGGACTTCAGGCAGCCCATGAGCATCACACGATACACAGAGATATAAAGCCTCAGAACATCATCATGTCGAACAACGGCACGCTGAAGGTTACTGATTTCGGAATCGCAAGAGCCGCATCGTCAAGCACGACCACGACAAATGCGATGGGTAGTGTTCACTACATATCACCGGAGCAGGCAAGGGGCGGATTCTCAGATGAGAGAAGTGATATTTATTCACTCGGTATCACCATGTATGAGATGCTCACAGGACATGTTCCATTTGAAGGCGAGAACAATGTGGCTATAGCGCTGATGCACATTCAGGGCGAGATGGTATCACCTAGGGAGTATTACCCGGATATACCTACAAGCCTTGAGAAGATCATAAGAAAGTGTACACAGAAGAAGCCGGAGAGACGATATCTCACAGCAAATGCGCTTATAGCTGATCTCAACAGAGTAAAAGAGAATCCTAATATAGATTGTATAGTAGTGCCTAAGACCAGCGTTCCTACATCCCCTACCATTGAGATGACAAAGCAGGAGATGGAGATGATCAAGACCGGAAGACAGGTCGATAAGGCAGATACTACGGAGATTCCACCTGTAAGTCCGAGAACGTCAGAGATCAAGGCTAACGTGCCAGTTATGCCGCCGTCACAGTTCGACGATCTGTTCCCAGATGACGACGATGAAGAGGATGATACGGACGAGTCAGTGGCAGATGATGGAGAACAGGAGCAGGAATACGATGGAGAAGAGGAGCTTGATCCAAGACTTAAGAAGATAATCATGGTATCAAGTATTGCTATCGCGGTGGTTCTTGCCATACTTGCCATACTTCTCATAGGCAAGATAGCCGGCTGGAATATTCTGGGCGGTAAGGGTAAGACGGAGGAAAGCACCGATGTCATAACCACAGAGGGAACGAACGACACAACTGCACAGGAGACAGTACCTATGGTCAATGTAGTAGGTCTGTATAAGACTGCGGCTGAGGAGCAGATGAAGAAGAATGGCTTCACCAACTATACATTTGTGGAGAAGACAGATGCCACAGTTGAGAAGGGCTATGTAATATCACAGAGTATAGATGATGGAACATCCATAACAAAGGATACACAGATAACTATTTACGTGTCATCGGGCAAGGAAAAGACCAAGGTGCCGAATGTTCTCGGATATGAGGACAGTCAGGCCACAACATTGCTCGAGGAGGCAGGACTTAAGGTAACACATGGCTATGCGTACGATGATAATGTTGAGAAGGATCATGTAATATCCTCAGATCCTGTTGCCGGAACAGAGGTTGAGGAGGGCTCAACAGTCAAGATAATCATCAGTAACGGTAAGGAGACGAAGAAGATCGCAGTTCCTAAGCTCAAGGGTATGTCTGAGGCAGATGCAGCAGCTAAGCTTCAGGAGGTCAACCTGGTAGGCAATCCAAGCTATGAGTACAGCGATGATGTGAAGGAAGGCCAGGTAATATCACAGGATCCTGAGGTCAACACTGAGGTTGACGAGGGAACTACCGTGTCATATGTTGTCAGTAAGGGACCTCAGAAGGTTACATACTCTGTATCTTTCAGCGGTTCAATATCGAATATAGAGTTTGATTTTGATACATTTGGAAGTGTGACAGTTGACATCTCATACACAATAGGCAGACAGACATTCTCTGTATACAGCGGCAAGGCTGGTGCAGGAGACTTCCCTATCAATATAGATGGAGTTGAGGGTCCTACAGGACTTGAGAGCAACCAGGGGTCATTCTCTGTGACCATCACGGATTCAGAGGGAATAGATGTCACATCAAGCTTTAACACGGGCGGTTTGTCCGCTACATTTACACAGGAGAGTAATTAGTAGTGGCAGAGATCATATCAGGAAAGATAATCAAAGGAATCGGTGGATTCTATTATATAGACGCCGAGGATGGACATTTGTACGAATGTAAGGCGAAGGGCATCTTCAGAAACAAAAAGATCAAGCCCCTTGTCGGAGATAATGTGAATATAGAGATACTTGATCCTGAGAACAATCTAGGTAATATCGTTGAGATATTGCCTAGATTTAACTCTTTAATAAGACCTGCTGTGGCAAATGTGGATCAGACGATCATAATATTTGCCGTGAGCGAGCCTGAGCCGAACTTTAACCTGCTTGACAGATTCCTTGTCAGCATGGAGAAAAGCGGTGTTGAGACTATCATTTGTTTTAACAAGACGGATCTTTCGCCGGACAATATGGAGGCTTGCAGATCATACAGCAAGAGCGGGTATGAGACAATCTTCATAAGCGCCAGGGAAGGCGAGGGCATAGACAGGCTCAGGGAGATCATAAAAGACCGCACAACGGTGTTTGCGGGGCCATCGGGAGTCGGCAAGTCGTCTACTCTCAATGCGATCAAGCCAGAGGCGGAGGCCCAGACAGGCGCTATAAGTGACAAGATAAAGCGTGGCAAGCACACCACGAGACATTCTGAGCTCATGCACATTGGCGGCAGGACATATATTATGGACACACCGGGCTTTTCATCGCTCTATGTTGATTCCATAGAGGCGGAGGATCTCAAGGAGTATTTCCCAGATATTGCGGCATATACGGGAGAGTGCAGATTCAACATGTGCAATCATGTCAGTGAGCCGGATTGTCTGGTAAAGCAGGCGGTTGCGGACGGAGAGATAAGCCGTATAAGATACGAAGATTATGTAATGATATATAACGACTTAAAAGAAAAGAGGAAATGGTAATGATAATTCTTTCACCTTCATTATTGTCAGTTGATTTTGCACATATTGCGGACGGCATTGCGGAGCTTGACAGAGCGAAAGTTCCTGCGCTGCACCTTGACGTTATGGACGGTGCGTTTGTTCCGAACATATCATTTGGTGCGCCTGTCATAAAGTGTCTCAGAAAAGAGACGAACATGATATTTGACGTGCATCTCATGATAGAGGAGCCGGACAGATATCTTGAGGATTTCAAGAAGGCAGGTGCTGACTGGGTAACCGTACATGTAGAGAGCTGTAAGCATCTGCACAGAACCGTTGCCAGGATACATGAGCTTGGAATGAAGGCCGGAGTGGCACTCAATCCGGCAACTCCTGTATCAGTGCTTGACTATGTGATAGACGATCTGGATATGGTACTTGTTATGAGTGTCAATCCGGGATTCGGCGGACAGTCATTTATTCCTTCAGCACTCAGAAAGGTGGCTGAGGTCAGAAAAATGGCAGATGACAGAGGCCTTGAGTTCAATATAGAGGTGGATGGTGGAGTCAATTTGAAGAATGTGGGTGACGTCATAGAAGCCGGTGCAAATGTCATAGTTGCCGGTTCTGCGGTATTTGGCGGAGATGCTTATGAGAACAGCTGCAGCTTTCTCAAAGTATTTGAGAAATATGAGGCATAGATAATAAAGGGCAAATAGTGATATGAATAGTTATATTATAATATCCGGAGGCAGAGTTGATCTGTATTCACTTCAGGGAATCATGGACAGACACCTTGAAAGCAGCAGAGTGATAGCTGTGGACAAGGGTATAGAGACCTGCAATAAGATAGGAATAGTACCGGATGTGATCGTGGGTGACTTCGATTCAGCCAGCAAGGTGACTGTGGGCGTGTACAGGAAGATGGCTAAAAAGATGCACTCCATACAGTTTGTTGATCTGGACACACACAAGGACTTCACGGATACTCATGTAGCCATCATGCATGCCATGGAGGAAGGTGCTACGGATATTTATATATTGGGGGCCACAGGAACAAGACTTGATCACACAATGGCAAACATAGGGCTACTCAAGGAATGTGCGGATAAAGGCATAAATGCGTATATAGAGGATGACCATAATGTAATAACCATGATAAATTCCAGTGCCGGAATAAGCCGGCTGGAGGGATACGATTATATATCTTTTATACCGTACGGTGGATGCGTCACGGGGGTAACACTTACAGGGTTTGAATACAACGTGGAGAATCGTACATTTGAGATAGGAGACAGCCTTGGAGTGAGCAACCGGGTTGTATCGGAGGATGCAAGGATAGAGATAGAAGATGGCTATATGATCGTCAATTACAGCCGTGACTGATATGTTTTAAAAGACCAGGCATATAAACTACAATATAAATATAACGAAAAAGCTCTGCACAGTGTATTATCTGTGCAGAGCTTTTTCGCATAGCAGTTTGTTATATTCCTTTACTTTTTCTTGGAGTTCTTTTTACCCTTTTCAGGATATTTCTCGTTTATCTTTTCTTTTATCTTTTCGTGCCTGTCGGCTACTTTGTTTTTTGCTGATGACTTTTTCTTCTGGTCGGACTTCTGGTCGTTCTTTGACTCATTCTTTTGCTCCTCGCCGGAAACCTTAGCTTTGTTATCAGGTTCATCAGGTGTTGTTAATTCACGGAGTTCGCGGATGCTGGCATCAAAGCCTTCTGTTATCGGATCGGCATACATGGATGAATAATATGCATACAGAGCCTTGTATTCCTCAGATGTCTTGTATCCGGTGATGTAGATGTGTCCGTGCATCTCGTCCATATGGATACCCCTGATCTTCTTGGCAATGTGAAGGCCGATGTTCTTACAGTGGCTTCCGATCCTGTCAAGACTTGTGAGAATGTCAACCAGTGCAAATCCTCCAGGGATACCACATTCGCCCATCTGAAGTCTCACAACGTGGTGATCCTTTATAAGCTCTGTTATCTCGCTGATGGTCTGTGCAAGTGGCTCTATTCTTGATATTGCCTGAAGATCGTCCTCCTTGAAGGCGTTCAGAGTCATATCAATAATATTGTTAGTCGCCTTGAGCGCTGTCTGGATCTCATTCATTCCCTGATCTGAGAAGTTTATCTTCTGATCTATTATATTTCTCGATACAACGAGAAGATTCTCACAGTGGTCACCAATCCTTTCCATATCACTCAGACTGTTCAGAAGCTCAGACACATCAAGTCGTTCGGATCTGGACATGTTGTTCTGTGATGTTACCTTGAGGAGGAAGTTGTTGAGTGAGCTCTCACATTTGTCTATGAAATCCTCATTCTCCTCGAGTTTGGCGGCATCTTCTTCATTGAAATCACTGATGAGTCTGCATGCTATTGCAAAGTTCTCTCTTATGCAGTCAGCCATGGCAAACATGACATTTCTTGCCTGTGAAATAGCGATGGAAGGGGTAGCGATAAGTCTCGGATCCAGTGTGGCGAGCTCTTTGTCGATCTTGGACTCCTCGTCGTCCCTGATGATCTTTCCTGTAAGTTTTGCCACCTGATTGGAGAATGGCAGAAGTATCAGGCTTATGATAAAGTTGAACAGGAAGTGGACGTTTGCAATGTTACCACGGTTTACGACCTTGTCCATGAAAGGCATGTCTATGAAAAGCTGAAGTCCATATATGACAATAACAAAGAACACAGCTCCGAATATGTTAAAGAGAAGATATGAGAGAGAAACTCTCTTTGCCTTCTTGTTCGCACCGATTCCCCCGAGGATAATGGTCATACACTTACCGATGTTCTGACCGATAATGATAG
>OGQD01002310.1_pt1 | contig 10668 bp, 12 predicted proteins | sample 1553091 | NCBI WGS metagenome assembly OGQD01 (sample SAMEA2580290, study PRJEB22360) | human gut metagenome | biome: human gut; feature: human-associated habitat; material: faeces | place: Denmark | collected 2008/2010
GGTCGGCGGTCGAGCGCCCGCCCGCTCCGGCGGCCCCTCCGCCGACATCAACGGTCTTTTCGTCGCCCTGTGCCGCAGCATCGGCATTCCCGCCCGCACCGTCGCCGGCCTGCGCCTCGGCCCCTCACGCCTCCTGCACAGCCTGGGCATCGACAACGGCGACGCCACGCACGCCCAGCACATCCGCGCCGAGTTCTACGTTCCCGGCTACGCCTGGATTCCCGCCGACCCCAGCGACGTCTGCCGCGCCATCGCCCGCGAACGCCTAAGCCCGCAGGACAGCCGCCTCAACGCCCTCAAGCGCGTCCTGTTCGGCGTCTGGGAAATGAACTGGATCGCCCTCAACAACGGCAGCGACCTCAATCTCCCCGGCGACGGCGCTCGCCAGCCCTTCTTCGCCCATCCGAGGGTGCAGCTCGGTCAACAACTGGTCGATAGTCTCGATCCGCTGAATACGCCTTATACGATCGGCACGCGCAGTATCTGATCCCCCTGCACACGATGCCCGAACGCCAGCACACTTCTTCCAGCCTGTTGGGCCGAACCTTACTGGGCGCATTCGGGCTATTTCTGCTGGGCGTCGGCCTGTACGCTTTGTTCTTCTCAAACGCCGAAGCAGGTTGGCTGAAATATTTGTTCAGCCTCGTATTCATTGCCTTGGGCAGCAACGCGCTCTATGCGGCGAGGCGAAACACGCGCGCCTGGTTATTCCGGATCGGCCCCCTGCCCTGACGGGGTTTCCTCGATGTTTCTTTAATCCCGCGCTTCCCGGTACCCGCCGCCTGCCAGGTTCTCGAAACGGGTGTATTCGCCGAGGAAGGCCATGCGCACGGTGCCGGTGGGGCCGTTACGCTGCTTGCCGATGATGACCTCGGCAAGCCCCTTGTCGGGCGAATCTTCCTTGTAATACTCGTCGCGGTACATCATCAGGATCACGTCGGCGTCCTGCTCGATGGCGCCGGATTCGCGCAGGTCGGACATCATCGGGCGCTTGTCGGTGCGTTCCTCGACCTTGCGCGAGAGCTGCGACAGGGCGACGATCGGCACTTGCAGTTCCTTGGCCAGCGACTTGATCGAGCGGGAGATTTCGGAGACTTCGGTGGCGCGGTTTTCCCCCTGCCGGTTGCCGCTCATGAGCTGGATGTAGTCGATCACCAGCAGACCAAGCTTGCCGCCGTACTGGCGGGCCAGGCGGCGGGCGCGGGCGCGCAGGTTGGCCGGGGTGAGGCCGCCGGTTTCGTCGATGTAGATCGGCGCTTCATGCAGCTTGCCCAGGGCGAAGGAGAGACGCGACCATTCGTCGTCATTCATGCGGCCAGTGCGCAGGCTCTGCGAATTCAGCCGCCCGATCGAGGCCAGCATCCGCATCGCCAGTTGCGCGCCGCCCATTTCCATGGAAAACACGCCGACCGGCAGGCCGGTATCTACCGCCACGTTTTCCGCGATGTTGAGGGCGAAGGCGGTTTTACCCATCGAGGGGCGACCAGCGACGATGATGAGGTCGCCAGGCTGGAAACCCGAGGTTTTCTGATCCAGATCGACGAAACCCGTGGGAACGCCGGTGATGTCGGAAGGATTGTCGCGGTCGTGCAGTTCCTGAATCCGCTCCACCACCTGCGTCAAGAGCGGATTGATGTGCACGAAGCCTTCGGCGTGGCCCGCCCCGGCTTCGGCAATCTTAAAAATCTTCGATTCGGCTTCGTCGAGCAGGGTTGCCGCGTCGCGCCCCAGGGGATTGAGCGCGTCGGTGGCGATTTCATCCGCCGTGGCGACCAGTTGGCGCAGCACCGCCCGCTCGCGCACGATTTCCGCGTAGCGGCGGATATTGGCGGCGGAGGGCGTGTTGGCGGCCAGTTCGCCGAGGTAGGCCAGGCCGCCCGTCTGTTCGCTTTCGCCGGCGGCGTCGATGGCTTCGGCCACCGTCACCACGTCGGCAGGCCGGGCCTTTTCAAGCAGGCCGCGAATCTGGCGGAAGATGCGCCGGTGTTCGTCGCGGTAAAAATCGCTTTCCGTCACCAGATCGCCGATGCGGTCCCAGGCATTGTTGTCGAGCAGCAAGCCGCCCAGCACCGACTGTTCCGCCTCGATGGAGTGCGGCGGCACGCGCAGAAGCTCCAGCGAGGGATCGTGCGGTTTGGGTTTGTTGGCGCGGCTGTTCATCGAGGCTTCCGGGAATTAAAAAGGCCCCGCCAAGCGGGGCCTTGCAGCGTAAGTGAAAGCGCCTTATTCGGCAACCACATTCACCGTGACAGCAGCCAGCACGTCGGTGTGCAGGGCCACTTCGACCGGGAATTCGCCGATCATCTTGAGCGGGCCTTCCGGCAGGCGGACGGCCGATTTGTCGATATCGAAACCGGCGGCCTTGAGCGCTTCGGCGATATCGACGTTACCGACCGAACCGAACAGGCGGCCATCCATCGCCGACTTGCGGGCGACAGAAACCGCGGTGCCGTTCAGCTTGTCGGCAACTGCCTGGGCGGCGGCGAGCTTCTCGGCGGCGAGTTTTTCCAGTTCGGCGCGGCGGGCTTCGAATTCAGCCAGGGCAGCCGGCGTGGCGCGCTTGGCTTTTTTCTGCGGAATCAGGAAGTTACGGGCATAACCGTCCTTCACCTTGACCACTTCGCCGAGGTTACCGAGGTTCAGCACCTTTTCGAGCAGAATGATTTGCATGTTTCGTCTCCTCGATTATTGATGGTTGTCGGTGTAGGGCAGCAGGGCCAGGAAGCGGGCGCGCTTGATGGCGGTGCCCAGCTGGCGCTGATAGCCGGCCTTGGTGCCGGTCAGGCGAGCTGGCATGATCTTGGCGTTTTCCTGGATGTATTCCTTGAGCACGTCGACATCCTTGTAATCGACCTGCTCAACCTTTTCCGCCGTGAAGCGGCAGAACTTGCGGCGCTTGAAGAGGCTGCTACCGCGGCGTTTTTTCTTGTCATCAAGCTTTTTCTTGAAGAATCGTGCCATTTTCGTTTCCTTCCAAATATTCAATCGTCTGCGCGTGCAGGACGGGGGTTTTGCTGTTGCGGCTGCGGGCGGCGAGAAAGCCTTGAATTTTCACTGCCCCGCCCAATGACCCGGCCGCCAGAAGCTGCGCCAGATCACCCAATGCCACTACCGCCAACTCGACTTCCACCTGCCGTTCGCCACCGTTTTCAAGCTGTTGCGAACGATGTTGCAACCGCGCTTCGCTGACCGCCACCCCAGCCGGGGTGTAGCGCATGGGTTTGCGCTCGATCAGGCAGCCGGATAAAACGAGGGTGTTCAGTCGCTATCCCGTCTCGACGCCAATCAGGCCGCTTCGGCCACCGGCTCGGCATCACCCGCGAGCAGGGATTTCGACTTCTCTTCCTTCATCATCGGCGAAGGGGAGGTGACGGCCGCTTTCATCTTGATGGTCAGATGGCGCAGCACGGCATCGTTGAACTTGAACGCGAGTTCGAGTTCGCTCAGGGTTTCGCCGTCGCACTCGATGTTCATCAGCACGTAGTGCGCCTTGTGGATTTTCTGGATCGGGTAGGCCAGTTGACGGCGGCCCCAGTCTTCCAGACGGTGCACCGTGCCGCCCTTGGCGGTGACGATGGCGCGATAGCGATCGACCATGCCGGGCACTTGTTCGCTCTGGTCCGGATGGACGATAAAGCAGATTTCGTAATGACGCATGAAAACTCCTTTTGGGATAAACCCTCCGTCATGCGAACGGTAGGGCAAGGTGGAAAACGCGCGAGTATACCACCCATCCCGACTTCCCGAAACAGGATTCGGGAAGTTTCTGGCCTGGAAATTCAGTGCAGCATTCAGGCCTCGGTCAGTTCACGCTCCATGTTGAGCGCGGTTTCCTTCAATTCGATCAGGAACAGAATTTCTTCCACCACCGGCAGTGGGAAGCCCTGGCGCTGGCCAGCGCGGTTGTCGCGCAGCAGTTGCTGCATGTAGACAAGCACTTCAGGAGAAGCCCACTGCTTGGTCAGACCGGCAACGATCCGTGGCATGTCCTCCACGCCCCGCGCCCGTGCAGACTGTTCCGTTTCAATCGCATTGTCCTCTGCCGAGGCAGGCGCGACCGAATCGGCTACTTCCCACGGCTGGATTTCGACGTTGAAATGCTGATTCAGGCTGCTGGCCACCGCCGTGAATTCATCGCGCATATCCGCCATGCGATACACCTCCAGCAGGCGGACCCAAGGCTGCAGCGCTTCCTGCGGATTATTGTCGATGTACTCCTGCAAGGCTTGCGCCGCCCCCTTGACCCGCCCGAAGGAAAGCATGATGTCGGCCAGTTCCATCACCGGATTGGCTTCGAAATGCTCATCGACCGAGGTCGCGTTGATCGAGAAAATGGAATCTCCATGACGCGGCTGAAGCGCGGCAGGCGGTGCCACAGGCGCAACCGGCGCAATGCTCGCCCCTCCATCCAGTTCGAAATCCACCGCTACGGATTTAGCGCCGACACCTGGTTCGAGATGCACATCGACATGCTGCTCCGAGGAGCGGGACTGGGCATTCAACTCGGCTTGGCGCGGCGCGTCCACCAACGGCTCGCCATGCAGCAGATTTTCATCGCGCCCTTCCTGCTCCCGGCGCTGACGCCAGTACAACCCACCTGCCAGCAGCAACACCAGCGCAAGGATCAAGCCGTACCAGCCCCAGTCGGAAGTACTTTCTTCCGGTTGAGCCACAGGCGTGGCCGGCTGCGCCGCCGGCCGGGAAGAAACCGCATCGGCGGTCGCTGCGCGCTCTTGCAAGCCGGCAGCACGCCCCTGCAGATCATTCAAGGCACCTTCCATGCTGCGCAATTTCTCGGCCATTGCCAGTTGATCGGTTGCACGCTCATGCAAGGCAGCAAGCATCTGGTATTCAAGGCGCAGCGTTTCGCGCTGCTCCTGGGAAAACGCACTTTCACGCAGCATGTGCTCACCGAGCACCATGGACAAACGCAACGACGTTTCGCCGCTCTCGTCGCTGGCCGACAGGAAGAAACGATCCCCGCCCTGCTCGCCGGCAGCCGGCTGGCTGTACGCCGGGGGACGATCCTGCGCTGCGCCGCCGCCCGGGGGTGTCTGCATATCCGCAGCACTGGCACTCGTTGCAAGCGCCTTGGGCCGGGCAGGCGCACGCCGTGCTTCGCTGCGTTCACGCTTCTTGCTCTGGCGCGGCGGTTTTTCCACCACTTCCGGTGCTGCCTGAACCGGCGGCGGCGCTTCTGCCAGGACGGGATTGGCGAGCAGGGTGTACTCGCGGTAGAGATCATTGCCGCACCCAAGGTCGATGGCGATCTGGAACAAGGGTTCCCGCACGACGTCCGAACGCAGCCTCAAGCGTGGCACGCTACCGGCGACAACCTGTATGTCGGCCTGCCTCAGCCAGGGCAGATCGCCCGCAGCACGCGGCTTGACCACACGAAAGCAACTGGCATCAGGGAGCGATTGGCCCACGCCCAGAAGCGGAATACTGAGATCGAGACGCTGACCCAGCACAGGTTCCTGCCCCGGCTCTCCCAGGCCAATGGCCTGCACTGCCGACGGCAGTGCCAGCACGCCCCAAAGAAACAGAATATACGCAAACTTTTGCTTCAACGAAGCACCTCTGATGACGTTCAAATATATCCCAAGATTATAACGTCTATTTATGAAAAAGGTAGCGCGCATCGTCAAATGACTCCACCCATTGCGGGCGATAAATGACAAAAAGCGTCAGTACACCACCTGACAGCCAAGCTTCCGAAAAAGCCAGGAGCAGAAAATACGGCAGATATTCGTCGATCAGGTAGCGTAACGGGTAAGCATCTCCCAAGCCCAGCAGCAGGGTCGAAGCAAGGCCGACGCCCAAGATCACCAAGCCTCCGCACAAGAAGGCATTGACGAAAATATAGATGAAATACTGCCTCGGCAAACGCGCCGTCAAAAAGCGGAACAACCCGTGACTGAGCGCAACGCCGACGCCGATCAGCACCAGCGCATTGGCTGCATAAGCAAACCAGGCACCGCCGTCGTTCAGGCTGATACACAGCAGGACGATGGAAAGCCCGATCAGCGCAAGATGCGGGCCAAAGGCCAGGGTGAATACATTGGCCCCGAGCAGATGCAGACTCAAGCCGGGCTGTGCGCTGGCCTTCAGGTTCCAGACCAGCACCAGAGCGACGATCATGCCCAGCCACAGGTTGGATTGCTCCGAATCCGCCAGCCGCTTCCACGGCGCGCGCCAAAGACTGTGGGCGAAAAGCGGCAGCCAGACGAGCCATGCCGCCCAGTACCACGTTTCGCCCAACAGGTTATCGGTCAGATTCACCCGGGCATTTTAGCCCAGCGCGCTCTCCAGTTGCGGCACGGCCTCGAACAAATCCGCCACCAGACCGTAATCCGCCACCTGGAAGATCGGCGCATCCGGGTCCTTGTTGATCGCCACGATCACCTTGGAATCCTTCATGCCCGCGAGGTGCTGGATCGCACCCGAAATGCCGACCGCGACGTACAACTGCGGCGCCACCACCTTGCCGGTCTGCCCGACCTGATAGTCGTTCGGCACGAAGCCGGCATCGACCGCCGCGCGGCTGGCGCCGAGGGCGGCACCGAGCTTGTCGGCGAGCGGCTCGAGCAGCTTGTGGTAGTTGTCGCCGCTGCCCAGGCCGCGGCCACCGGAAACGATGATCTTGGCAGCGCCCAGTTCCGGACGCTCGGACTTGGTGAGTTCGCGCCCCTGCAATTGCGTGCAGCCGACGTCGGCGGCGGCGGCCAGGGCTTCGACCGGCGCGTTGTTGCCGGCGGCCACGGCGTCGAAAGCGGTGGTGCGCACCGTGATGACCTTGATCTTGTCGGCGCTTTGCACGGTCGCCATGGCGTTGCCGGCGTAGATCGGGCGCACGAAGGTATCGGCGCTTTCGACGGCGGTGATTTCGGAAATCTGCGCCACGTCCAGCAATGCAGCCACGCGCGGCAGCACGTTCTTGCCGAAGGTGGTGGCCGGAGCCAGGATGTGGGAATAAGCGCCGGCCTGCGCCACCACCAGGGCGGCGACGTTTTCGGCAGTCTGGTCGGCATAGTGGGCGGCGTCGGCCAGCAGCACCTTGCTCGCACCTTGCAGGGTGGCGGCTTGGGCGGCGGCAGCGGCGCAGCCGGCACCGGCGACGAGCACATGAACATCGCCCCCGATCTTGGCGGCGGCGGCCAGGGTGTTGAGGGTGGCGGCCTTGACGCTTTGCTGGTCGTGTTCGGCAATTACGAGAATCGTCATGTCAGATCACCTTTGCTTCGTTTTTCAGTTTATTGACCAGTTCGGCCACGTCGGCCACCAGCACGCCGGCGGAACGCTTGGGCGGTTCGGTGACTTTCAGGGTGGTCAGGCGCGGCGTCACATCGATGCCGAGGGCGTCGGGCTTCACCGTGTCGAGCGGCTTTTTCTTTGCTTTCATGATGTTCGGCAGCGTGGCGTAGCGCGGCTCGTTCAGGCGCAGATCGGTGGTCACCACTGCCGGCAGAGACAGCGCCAGGGTTTCCAGGCCGCCGTCGATTTCGCGCGTGACCGTCGCCTTGCCGTCGGCCACCACCACCTTGGAGGCGAAGGTCGCTTGCGGCCAGCCGGCCAGCGCGGCCAGCATCTGGCCAGTCTGGTTGGAATCGTCGTCGATGGCTTGCTTGCCGCAGATCACCAGCTGCGGCGCTTCCTTGTCGCACAGGGCCTTGAGCAGCTTGGCCACGGCCAGGGGCTGCAGGTCAGCGTCGCTTTCGACCAGGATGCCGCGGTCGGCGCCGATCGCCATCGCCGTGCGCAGGGTTTCCTGGCAGGCCGCCGGGCCGCAGGAGACGACCACGACTTCCGTCGCCACGCCGGCTTCCTTCAGGCGAACCGCTTCTTCGACGGCGATTTCGTCAAACGGGTTCATGCTCATCTTGACGTTGGCCAGATCGACACCGCTGCCGTCCGCCTTGACGCGAACCTTGACGTTGTAATCGATGACCCGCTTGACGGGAACGAGAATTTTCACTGACATCTCCTTGTACTGTACTGCCTGATTTTTTGAATGGCCTGCCTGCTGCCGGGGCATGCTCGGCGGTTTGACAGGCAGCTTGGCAAACCGCAGAATCCCCATACCGTGTCGTATGGAAGAACATACGTTAGTGTATGAAAAAACAAGCTGTCACGCCACTCCCCACAAATTCTGCCGCAACCACCCATAAAACAGGCCGCAGGAAAACCTCGCCTGCCCGCCAATCGCTGGATCGGGACGACTGGGTGCGCGCCGCACTCAATCTCCTCGCCGGAGAAGGCGTTACCGGGGTGCGTATCGAGCTTTTGGCCAAACGCTGCGGCGTGACCAAGGGAAGTTTCTACTGGCACTTCAAGGACCGTCAAGCACTGCTCGATGCCACGCTGGAAGCTTGGTGTGCCGGACGGATCCGCGACATCGAAAAAAACACCACCGTCGCGCCCGGCAAGGAAGCCGACCAGTTACGCCACGCCATCGACTGGTACGGCGCCAACCGCAATCGCAAGGGCATGGCCATCGAACTCGCCATCCGGGACTGGGCGCGCCACGACAAGCGCGCTGCCGCCACCGTGGAAACCGTCGACCTCTACCGCCTGCGCTGCACGGAGCGCCTGTTTCTTGCCGCTGGCACCCCGGCTGCGGACGCCAAAAGCCGCAGCCTGCTGCTCTACGCCACCACCTTCGGCCTGTCGCTGATGCACTACGCGCCCTTCGACGACGATCCCGGCGCCTTGAAGGCGCAGATCAGCGCACATCTGGTCGGCAGTTGATTCGGTCGATTCATTTCCCGGCGACGACCTGAAAATCCCGCCCGACCTGCCGCCAGAGGTGCATCTCGTCGCTGAGCGCCGCGGCCGTCCAGGGATTTTCCTCCAGCCACGCGACCGGCAGCCGCACGCTGAATCCCTTACCCTGCTGCGCCACCTCGATGGGCAACTGCTCGCGCTCCTCGCGCGCCCGGCAGAACAGGGCGGCCAGCCGCAAACAGAAAATCAGCGGCCAGAGCGGATCGCCCGCCGGCATCTGTGGCAATTTATCGAGCTTGCCGCGATGCCCGAGCACCAGCGTCGCCAGTTGCGCCTGATCCTTGCGCGAAAAACCGGGCATGTCGGCGTGCGTCAGGATGTACGCGCCGTGCCGGTGATAGGCGTTGTGCGCCACTGAAATTCCGATTTCGTGCAGGCGGCAGCCCCAGGACAAAAGCTGCCGCTCCACCTCGCATTCCCTGCCGGATCGCAACTGCGCAAGAAGCTCCAGCGCCACTCGCTCGACGCGCGCCACCTGTTCGCGCTCCACCTGATAACGCTTGCGGAACTGCTCCACTGTCGCATCACGCATGTCGTGCTGGTGGAAGCGCCCGAGCAGGTCGTACAGGACGCCCAGCCGCAGCGCGCCGTCGGCATAGACCATGTGTTCCAGCGCGAAGGCGTCGAAGACGGCCTGCATGATGATGACGCCGCCCGGCAGGACCGGCAGGCGGTCGGCCTTCAAGCCGCGCAGATCGAGCTTGTCGGCGCTGCCCGCCTTGATGAAAAGCGCCGACAGCCGCGCCAGTCCTTCCCGCGTGATGCCTTCGCCGCCGTCTGGATTGAGCGCATTCTGTTCGAGCAGATCGGCAATCGCCTTCGCCGTGCCGGACGTTCCCACCGCTTCCTTCCAGCCGCACAGCCGGTATTCCTGGACGATGGGCTGGATTTCCCGCGCCGCCGCCACCAGCGCCTCGCGCCAGCGACGCTTGTCGACCTTGCCGCCGGGAAAGAAATTCTGCGTGTAGCTGACGCAGCCCATGTACAGGGATTCCGTCAGTTGCGGCACGTGGCGCTTGCCGATGATGAATTCGGTCGAACCGCCGCCGATGTCCACCACCAGCCGCTTGTGCGCGGCGCTCGGCAGGGAGTGCGAGGCGCCGACATAGACCAGCCGCGCCTCTTCGCGCCCGGCGATGACTTCGATCGGGAAACCGAGCGCCGCTTCGGCCTGCGGCAGAAAATCCGCCGCGTTCTTGGCCACGCGCAAGGTATTGGTCGCCACGGCGCGCACCGCGCCCGCATCCAGCCCGCGCAGGCGCTCGCCGAGGCGGCGCAGCGCTTCCAGGGCGCGTTCCTGGATGGGCGCATCCAGAAGCTTGCGCTCGTTCAGGCCGGAGGCCAGCCGCACCGATTCTTTCAGGGAATCGAGGGGATAAATCTGATTGCCGACGACCCGCCCGACCTGCAAGCGAAAGCTGTTCGAGCCAAGATCGACGGCAGCAATGGTTTCGTAAATCATGGCCGGAGTAACAAAGACGGGGACGACGAAGGGAGCGCGATTCTAACGCAGCCCTCGATCAGGGTTTATTTCAGCGCTTATTTTTTGCCCGCGTTATCCGCCGCCCGCCGCTGGATCACTTCCATCGGCAGGCCCAGGGTCAGGGTCTGGTCCATCAGCGCCAGCAAGGGCAGGAGTTGCGCGAGCAGCACATCGAGATGCGGCAGCACGGCATCGGAGCGATGCACGCGCAACAGTTCGAGCGCGTGCGGGATGCTGATCGGCCGCTGCGCCGGCGCGTCGGCATTGCTTTCGACACGATTACCGCCCGCCTGCAGCGCTTTTTCCATGCGCTCCATGGCCAGATCGAGGAGCGCCCCCGCCGAAGTGACGGTATCGGCGGGGGGGGCCCCCACCCAGCCCCCCGGCGCGGTTTTGGCCTC
>OGQD01002312.1_pt1 | contig 10663 bp, 10 predicted proteins | sample 1553091 | NCBI WGS metagenome assembly OGQD01 (sample SAMEA2580290, study PRJEB22360) | human gut metagenome | biome: human gut; feature: human-associated habitat; material: faeces | place: Denmark | collected 2008/2010
CGCCGACTACGGCCTGGTCGCCGACCTGTTCGAAGCCGTACCGGAGCTGGAAAAGGCCGTCTAAGCCTTTTTCGCTCGATGAAGGAACCCGCTCCCGTAGCGGGTTCTTTCATTTCAGGGCCTTGATTTTCCTCCGGAAAGAACTATTTCGCCGTGCGGGTGACCCATTGGTCACGAATCTTTGCCGAGAAGTCCACGGGCGAAGGTGTCTCATCTACAATGCGCGTCGTCTTCAGTTCCTGAACGTGTTTCAACGACACCTGCTACCGAGGTTTTCATGATCATCAAACCGCGCGTGCGTGGCTTCATCTGCGTCACTACCCACCCGACCGGCTGTGAAGCCAACGTCAAGGAACAGATCGAGTACGTCGAGGCGCATGGCCCCATCGCCAACGGTCCGAAGAAGGTCCTGGTCATCGGTTCCTCCACCGGCTATGGCCTGGCCGCGCGCATCAGCGCCGCCTTTGGCGCCAGCGCCGATACCCTGGGTGTGTTCTTCGAGCGTCCGGGCAGTGAAACCAAGGCGGGCACCGCCGGCTGGTACAACTCCGCTGCCTTCGAGAAGTTCGCCAAGGCCAAGGGCCTGTATGCGCGCAGCATCAATGGTGACGCTTTCTCCGATGAAGTGAAGAAAGTCACCATCGACACCATCAAGCAGGACCTGGGCAAGGTCGACCTGGTGGTCTACAGCCTGGCCGCGCCGCGCCGTACCCATCCGAAGACCGGCGAAGTCTTCAACTCCGTGCTCAAGCCGGTCGGCAAGACCGTGAACTTCCGTGGGCTGGACACCGACAAGGAAGTGATCAAGGAAAGTGTGATGGAACCGGCCACCGAGGCCGAGATTGCCAACACCGTAGCGGTGATGGGCGGTGAAGACTGGCAGATGTGGATCGATGCGCTGCAGGAGGCCGGTGTCCTTGCCGACGGCGCCAAGACCACTGCCTTCACTTACCTGGGCGAAGAGATCACTCACGATCTGTACTGGAACGGCTCCATCGGCGCCGCCAAGAAGGACCTGGACCAGAAAGTCCTGGGTATTCGTGAAAAACTGGCTGCCACTGGCGGTGATGCCCGCGTTTCCGTGCTGAAGGCCGTGGTCACCCAGGCCAGCTCGGCCATCCCGATGATGCCGCTGTACCTGTCGCTGCTGTTCAAGGTGATGAAGGAGAAGGGCACCCACGAAGGCTGCATCGAGCAGGTCGACGGCCTGTTCCGCGAGAGCCTGTACGGTGCTGAGCCGCATCTGGACGCCGATGGTCGCCTGCGCGCGGACTACAAGGAGCTGCAGCCGGACGTGCAGGACACCGTGAAGGATCTGTGGAACAAGGTGACCAACGAGAACCTGTACCAACTGACCGACTTCACCGGCTACAAGTCCGAGTTCCTGCGTCTCTTCGGCTTCGAGATCGCCGGCGTGGACTACGAGCAGGACGTCAATCCGGACGTGCAGATTCCGAATCTGATCCAGCTCTGAGTTCGCATCAGCAGAAACGGCGCCCGAGGGCGCCGTTTTTGTTTGCCGCCGGCGATCAGTTCGCCGCAGTGACGGGGCCGTGGCTCTGTTTGAGGAAATCCAGGTAAAGGCGTGCGGTTTCCTCGGGGCGCTCGATCATTGGCACATGGCCACAATCGCGCAGGATGGCGACGCTGGGCTTCTTCAGCAGCGGCTTCATCACGTCGATGCTGGAAACGTCCAGTACGCGGTCGCGATCGCCCCACAGCAGCAGGGTCGGCGCGGTGATCTTCGGCAGCTCCGGTTCCAGTGGGATATAGCGTTCACGCAATTGCTGGAAGACCATGCCGTTGAACTCGCTGCGCTCCAGCGAGCGTTCTGCCAGGTAGTCCCGCAGGCGCGACGGCAGCGGTGGCTTCTGCACGAAGACGAAGTCGAGCAGGGCGGGGAAGTCCTCTACCGAGCGCAGCACCAGCGGATTGTCGCCTTTGAGCAGGCGCTCGAACAATTCACTCGGGTGCGGCGCCGTCACGCCGGCGTTGTCGAACAGCCCGACCGACAGCACCTCCTGCGGATGTCGGGCGGCCAGCAGCGCGGCGATGTGCCCGCCCATGGAGTTTCCAACCACGTGGAAACGGCCGATGCCCTGCTCGCGCATGAAGTCGGCCAGGCGCTCTGCCTGGGTGCCGACATCGTAGCTGATGTTCGCAGGCTTGCTGCTATCGCCGAAGCCAGGCAGGTCGACGGCGATGACGTGGTAGTCCTGGGTGAGGAAGCGGGCGAAGCGCGGCCAGTTGCTCTTGTCGGCGCCGAAGCCGTGGATCAGCAGGATGGTCTGGGCCTTTTCCGGGCCTCCCTCGTAATAGGCGATGTCCAGGTTGTCGACCTGCAGGCTGTTGGTCGAGAGCCGGGCACGGGCGCTTTCGACGTATTGCGCAGTGGCCAGCAGCGTGGAGGGAAAGGCATACAGAACGCCTGCGGCGACAGCAATCAGCAGGAGAAGGGCCAGAAGGGCTTTCTTCATGAGAAGTCCTTATTACCAAATCGGGGCGGTGTGCTTTACGCTAGCATTTTGCGGCTCTAAGCAGGGCCTTACCTTCTTCTGGTGAGTGAGACTACCGATGCCTGATTGCTCCACGTTGATCCGTGCGGCGCTGTTGCTGGTGACTTTCTCCATCCCGTTGGCCGGTTTCGCGGCCGGCAAGTGCGAGCGCCTGGTGGCCACCGGCAATCCGGAATACCCACCTTACCTATGGCGCGACCCGGCGCAGCCGGAACGGCTGATCGGTGCCAATGCCGACCTGCTGGAGCAGATCGGTAAGGCCATCGGGGTGAACATCCGGGTGATCTACACCGGCTCCTGGGCGCGAGCGCAGGAAGAAGCGCGGCTGGGTCGGGTCGACCTGATCGCTGGCGCATTTCTAACGCCGGAGCGTCTGGAAACCATGGACTATATCCATCCGGCTTTTCTCACCACCGACAACGTCGTCTGGATGCGCAGGGATGCCGTCGTGGCCTACAGCGGCCGTGACGATCTGAAGGGCCTGAAGGGCGGAACCCTGGTGAACAACAGCTTCGGCGCGGATTTCGACACTTTCGCCAAGGAACAATTGACGTTGGAGGAAGTGCCCAGCCTGACCCAGGCGTTCCAGAAGCTGCTGCTAAAACGCTCGGATTATGTGATCTACGAGCACTATCCCGGCCTCGCGGTCGCCGATACCCTCGGCATGACCGATGATCTGCAGCCGCTGGAACCGCCGATCTCCAGCGAGGGTCTGTACCTGACAGTCGCGCACAACTCGGCTTGCAACGACCCGTGGCTGCGCGGACAACTGGCGAAAAAAATGACAGAATTGACGGCCGCCGGAGTCCCGCAGCGCCTGCTGCAGGACAACCTGGCCCGCTGGAAGGCCCAGCAACTTCGGCCTGCCAGCACTCCCACCGAGTAGGACAATAGATTTCGTGATCAATCGACGGATGATGGTCGCCGGCCTGGCTTTGTTAGCAGTGGCCGGCTGTGCGACGAACGACCCGGCACCCAACGAGCAGATGCGCCTCACCGAACAGGCGCTGGAACAGGCCAAAGCCGTGGGTGCGACCGATGACGTGGCCGAACTCAAGCTCGCCGAGGACAAGTACCAGGCCGCCAAGGGCGCCCTGGCGGTTGGCTCGAACAAGAAGGCCCGGCAACTGGCTGAACAGGCTGAACTCGATGCCCGCCTGTCCGAGGCCAAGGAGCTGACACGCAAGAGCGCCGAGCAACTGGCCGAGCAGAGCAAGAGCATCAACCGCCTGCGTAAACAGTTGGGGGAAGTGCAATGACTTCCCTGCAACTGTTGCGTCTGGCTGCACTGTCGAGTGCCGTCCTGCTGGCTGGTTGCGCCAACAGCCAGCTCAGCGAGAAATCCCTGGAGCAGGCCCGCCAGCAGTTCCAGGCGGTGAAGGAAGACTCCGCCGTGCTGCGCAGCGCGCCCAAGGACGTGATCCGTGCCGGCGAGTCGCTGGCCCGTGCCGAACGCCTGTCCAACTACTGGGGCAGCAGCGATGACGTCCTCCAGTACTCCTACCTCAGCCAGCGCTACAGCGAGATTGCCCGCGAGCACAGCAACCTGACGCTGAATCAGGAGCGCCTGGCCAAGCAGCAGATGGAGCGCGAACGCTTGCAACTGGCGATGCGCGAAGCCCGCCTGCTGGGCGTGCAGGAGCAGAGCAAGTGGCTGGAGCAGCAGATGGTCAGCCTGGCGACCAACGAAACCGAGCGCGGCCTTGTGCTGACCCTGGGGGACGTGCTGTTCGACAGCGGCGAAGCCGACCTGAAGCCCGCGGCCAACCGCACTGTGCTCAAGGTGGTGCAGTTCCTCCAGCTCAACCCGCGGCGGATCATCCGCATCGAGGGCTACACCGACGCCGAAGGCGACCGCGAGCAGAATCTGCAGCTGTCGAAGGATCGTGCGCAGGCCGTGGCGGATGCGCTGACCGACCTGGGGGTGGACCAGAAGCGCGTCCAGGTACAAGGCTATGGCGAGGCCTATCCGATCTCGGACAACGCTTCGTCGCTGGGGCGCGCGCAGAACCGCCGGGTGGAGATCGTCTTCTCCGACGAGAAGGGCCAGCTCGGCGCCGAACGCTGATCCAACTCGCAATATCCCGTCACAGGAAAACCCCGGAAGCCTCGGCTCCGGGGTTTTTCATCAGGGGCATCTCGAAATCTTTCGAGTGGCAGCTTGGCGAAAATGGCCGGGTGCGACTAATCCCCTCAGGGGAGCTGTAAACGAGAGAATGTGATGTCATCGGAAAAGAAGCTTTTCAATGTAATCGTGGCGGATCCGCAACCGATGATCGGTTGGGGCCTTGAACGCTATCTGCTGGAGCGCGAACTGGCGCAGGTGAAAGCCTTCGTCAGCGACACCGATAGCCTGCTGGATGTCCTCACTGCCCATCCCGAGGTCGACCTGGCCATCGTCGAGCTGGCGCTGCCCGGCGCCCGCGGTCGCGATGGGGTGCACCTGATCGAATGGCTGCAGCGCCACTATCCCCACGTGCCGGTGCTGGTCTACTCGGTCATGGGCGCACCGCTGCTGGCCAGCGCAGCGGTGAAATGCGGTGCAGTGGGCTATGTCTGTAAGCGCAACCCGCTGAGCCTGCTGGACGACGCCTTCGCCCGTATCCGCAAGGGCGAGACCTATATAGACCCGATGCTGCGGCCCCCCCGGCATACCGGCAAACCGTTGAGCCCGACGGAAATCGACATCATCCGCCGTTTGGCCCATGGCGCCACGGTGGGCGAGATCGCCGAACGGACCAATCGGAGTGTCTCCACCATCAGTACCCACAAGCGCAACGCCATGCAGAAGCTCGGCCTGACCACCGATGCGCAACTGGTGGTGGCGGGTTTGCTGGACTGGCTCGGGGAGATCTGAGCGCAGAGGACAGCGCAACTGTATCGGACGGAATGCTGACGACTGTTCTGGAACAGTTTGCACTTTTTGGCTACTGTTTCGGTTCAATGACCGAGGGATGGCCGTCATGTCCAATCTGCTGCTCTACCAGCGCATCGCCCAGCAACTGGCGGAAGACATCCGTCGTGGTGTCTACCAGCCGGGCGAGCGCGTGCCGTCCGTGCGCAAGTTGAGCACCCAGCTCAACGTCAGCCATGCCACGGTGCTCCAGGCCTATGCCACCCTCGAAGATCAGGGGCTGATCCGCGCGCGCCCGCAATCCGGATTCTACGTGCACCGCACGCCGGCGCTGACTGCCTCGACACCGGACATCGCCCGTGTCGAGCGGCCGGGGCTGGTCACCCGCAGCAGCATCATCAATCAGGTGCTCGCCGAGGCGCGCCGCGAAGGCGTGTTCCCGCTGGGCGCCGCCGTGCCGCACGTGGATTACCTCCCGGTCCGTGCGCTGCACCAGCAATTGGCCAAGGTCACCCGCTTCTCCAGCCCGCGTGCCTTCAGCTACATGTTCAGCCCCGGCTACGAGCCGTTGCGCCGCCAGGTGGCGATCCGCATGCGCGATGCCGGTGTGGTGGTCGATCCGACCCAGGTAACCATCACCCATGGTTGCGTGGACGCCATCCACATGGCTTTGCGCGTGATGACCCGGCCGGGCGACCTGATCGCCACCGAGTCGCCGAGCTATTACGGCCTGTTGCAGCTGGCCGACATCCTCGGTCTGAAGGTCATCGAGATCCCCAGCGACCCGCTGACCGGCATCAGCCTGGAAGCCCTGCAGCTGGCGGCCAACCAGTGGCCGATCAAGGCGCTGGTGCTGACCGCGCGCCTGAGCAACCCGCTGGGCGGCACCATCCCCGAGGATCGCCAGAAGGCACTGCTCAAGCTCACCGCCGAGCACAACATCGGGGTGATCGAGGACGATATCTACGGCGAGCTGATGTTCGACCAGGGCCAGACCAAGGCGCTCAAGGCCCACGACCGTGACGGTCGCGTGGTGTACTGCTCGAGCTTCTCCAAGACCATTTCCCCGGGAGTGCGCATCGGCTGGATCATCGCCGAGCGCTACCAGGAGGAAATTCGCCGCCTGCAGACCTTCACCACGCATTCGGCGTGCACCGTCACCCAGATGGGCGTGGCGGCCTACCTGGAGAACGGCGGCTACGACCGGCACCTGCGCTACATCCGCCAGGAGTACCGCAAGAACATGACGGCCTACCAGCTGGCGGTGCAGCAGTACTTCCCCGAAGGCACACAGATGACCCGGCCCAAGGGCGGCTTCATCCTCTGGGTCAGCCTGCCGGCCAAGGTCAACACCAAGGAGCTGCACGTGCGCGCGCTGGAGCAGGGCATCAGCATCGCGCCGGGGCTGATCTTCAGTAACACCGAGCAGTTCAACAACTGCCTGCGCCTGACCTGCGGCATCCCGTGGGACCGCGAGGCGGAGCGGGCGATCATGACCCTCGGCATGCTGGCCTGCCAGCTGTGCCAGGAGGAACTGATCGCGGCGTGATCGTACCGTCGCAGGAGCGGGCTCCGTCCGCGATAACTCCGCACCGCGCCGCAGGACATCGCGGGCGGAGTCGGCTCCTGCGAAAACACCTGTTTGTTTCTGTGTCCGCCTAACCCATTTCTTCAGACGATCTCGTCAAAGCAAGTTGAATCCCTCGACGAGACCGCTGCCGTGCCGATCGCCACGCTGCCGGATGACCACTGCGTTACACCCGTGCCTGCGCCATCGGTGATACTCGGTCGCTGGCGAGAAGCCAGCCACCACCCGCACCGCTACGGATCGAGAGAGTTGAAGAGACCCCTCACGGATGAAAACGACGTCGCCCTGCTGCGGCGTTACCGACAAGGCGACGCCGAAGCGTTCGGCGAGCTTTACGCTCGTCATCGCCTTGGCCTGTTCCGCTTCCTCTGCGGCCTGTGCGGCGACAATGCCCAGGCCGAGGAAGTGTTCCAGGAAACCTGGCTGAGCCTGATCCGCAGCGATAGCCAGCCACTGGGCGCGGCCAGCTTCAAGACCTGGCTGTACCAGATCGGCCGCAACCGCCTGATCGACCATTGGCGCAAGCTGGGTCGGCACCTGGGGCGCCAGGAAAGCTTCGACGAACAATTGCATGGCGATGCATTGGGCGGCGAAAGCACCGACCCCGAGCGCGAGCTGAGCCTTGCCCGCGACCAGCAGCGCCTGCAGGGCGCACTGGAGTCTTTGCCGGTGGAGCAGCGCGAAGTGTTCCTGCTGCGCACCCATGGCGATCTGGAACTGAACGAAATTGCCGAGCTCACGAAGACTCCGGCGGAAACCGTGAAGAGCCGACTTCGCTATGCGATGCAGAAACTGCGTCGGTTGTTGTCCGACCCGTCGGTGGCCGAGGAGGTGAACCCATGAACCGCGATCCGCACGAGCAGGAGCTGCTCGAACTCTACCGTCGGCATAGCGAAGCGCAGCCGCCGGCGCAGCTGGACGCGCGCAAAGACTCCGCCGCGCGCCCCCGGCCCGCCGCTCGCGCCGCCGTACAGCAGAAGCCCCCGAGTTTCGCCCAGCGCCTGCACCAATGGTTGCTGGGCGCCGGCAGCCGCCAGCGCTGGGGCGTTGCCGTGGCGGGCCTGGCGACCCTGGGCATCGGCCTGAGCTTGACTCTGCGGACCTTTGAGGACGCGCCAGAGCGCTTTGACGCGCCGGTATCCCCGGCAATGATGCGCGCGCCAGCGCCCGCACCGGCCATGGCGCCACCGGCGGCTCCGCCTTCAGTGGCGGAGCCGCGGATGGCCGCGCCGCAGATGGACAGTGCCGCTGCCTGGGCATCGGTCCAGGAGCTCGCCAAGCCTGCGCCGATGAGCAAGAAAATGGCGGCTGCGGCGGCAAGGGACGAAGTCCGCGCATCTGCCGATGCACAGGCGCGGTCAGGTGTAGCGGCCGAGGGGAAGCTCCAGGCATTCGCCGAGGAGGCCGACGAGCCACGTACCAGTCTGCTGCACCTGCGCGACTTGCAAGGCAAGGGGCGCAAGGAAGAGGCTGAACAAGTGCGTGAGAGCCTCCGGCAGCGTTTCCCCGACTTGGACATCGACAAGGCTCTGAAGGAATTACCTGACAACCCTTGATCAATGACAGGCCGGGTTCAGCCTGCGTCTGTCAGACTGCATGACGTAACGGTTTGTCATGGCAAGACTCTTGCTCCGCAAGGCAACTCGCGCCAGCATTGCGCGGTTTTTCCCACGGTCCGCTCCATGAAGAAGTCTCGAATCCTCGTTGTCGCCAGTCTGTCCCTGCTGCTCGCTGCCTGTGGCGATGAGCACAAGGACAAGGCTGTGGCTCCGGCCCCGGCTGTTGCCCCAGCCCTGACTGCGCCTGCCAGCACGCCCGCGCCGGACCCTGCCGCCGAGCAGCCGCGTGAGGAAGAGGCCAAGCCTGCTGCTGCCAAAGTCGTGGCGTCGTCCAAGTCCGCCGCGGTCGAGGCCGCCATCAAGCCAGATGCCAAGGCGCCCTCGAAGACGCCGGCGCAGGTGAAGAAACCGCTGGATCCGGTGGTCAAGCAGCCGCTGCCGGCGGTGAAGCTGGACCTGCGTCTGCCCAAGGACCTGGTCCATCAGTTGGAGCCGGACGATACGATCACCGTGATCGAGGAGAAGCCGATCCTGCCGCCGATGTTCGGCGAAAAAGCCGGACAGAGCCCCTTCGAGGTCGGTGGCCGGCTGATCCAGCGCGAGCCCAACGAGCGTGAACCCAACGACGACAGTTGGCACTCGGACATCCGTGGCGCCGAGTTGCAGTTCAAGTTCCGCAACTGATCGCTCGATTTCCCTCCAGGACCGACTGTTTTCTTGTGCGATGCCGTGCCTGCGTTTTGCCCTCTCCCTTCCGAACGGGGCGCACAGCCGGGACGGGAGATCGGGGAGACTTCGCGAGGCAGTTCGTTATGGTGGCCCTTAGAAACGGTGAGCGCCGCCGCGAATCGCTTCGAACAGCGCGCCATCCAGCCCTCGATAGGCTGTCTCCCCTGGTAGCCGAACGAACAGTGCCTCGGTTACGGCTGAGGGGTCGTAGGCGTTGCGCTTGAGGTCGGTCTTCTTGTATTTGAAGGTCCCGGTGGTCTCTACCTGGGCCAGCAGGCGCAGGAACAGCGGCACGGCATAAGCCGGCAGCTCGCGGTCCAGGTGGGCCGCCAGCTCTGTCGTATCCAGGCTGACGCCGTCGGCGAGGCGCAGTGCAGCCATGCCGCAGCGGCCGTTGGTGCCGGGAATCTCCACGCCGTAGACCACCGCGTCTTCCACGCCGGGGAAGGCCCCCAGGGCGTTTTCCACCTCGGTGGTGGAGACGTTCTCGCCCTTCCAGCGGAAGGTGTCGCCCAGGCGATCGACGAACTGGGTGTGCTTGAAGCCGATGTCGCGCATCAGATCGCCGGTGTTGAACCAGGTATCGCCTTCCTTGAACACGTTGCGGTAGATCACCGCCTCGCTCTTGGCCGGGTCGGTGTAGCCATCGAACGGCCACTTGTCGCTGATCTCACTGATCAGCAGGCCGGCTTCGCCCTTGTCGACCTTTTCCATGAACCCCTTGGCGCCCCGTACCGGCTGGTCGTTTTCCAGGTCATAGCGGACGATGGCGTAAGTTGCTGGGGAGAATCCCACCGTATTGTCGAAGTTGAACACATTGGTGAAGCCGATATTGCCTTCGCTGGAGGCATAGAATTCGGTGATCCGCTCGATGCCGAAGCGCTCCTTGAACTCGTTCCAGATCGAGGGGCGCAGGCCATTGCCGATCATGCAGGTCAAGGTATTGCCGCGCTCTTCGGCGCACTCGGGCTGGTTGAGCAGGTAGCGACAGAGTTCGCCGATGTAGCCGAAGCAGGTGGCCTGGTAGGTCTGGACGTCTTTCCAGAACGAGCTGGCGGAAAACTTGCGGCGCAGGGCGATCGCCGCGCCGCCGGCCAGCACGGCGCTCCAGCACACGGTCACGGCATTGTTGTGGTAGCAGGGCAGGGTCAGGTAAAGCACGTCGCTGTTGGTCAGCGCCAGGCCCGAGTGGCCGAAGCCGCCGTAGGCCTTGATCCACTTGCCGTGGCTCATGATCGAGGCTTTGGGCAGGCCGGTGGTACCGGAGGTGTAGATGTAGAAGCAGGCGTCCTTCAGGCGCACCTTGGCGGTGTCGGCGAGGTTGTTCGAGTCCTGTTCCTGCGCCAGGCGCATCAGGCTGTGCCAGCCCGCGGGCGCTTGTGCCGCTTCATCGCCATCGGCGATCCATCCAGGCCGA
>OGQD01002314.1_pt1 | contig 10650 bp, 12 predicted proteins | sample 1553091 | NCBI WGS metagenome assembly OGQD01 (sample SAMEA2580290, study PRJEB22360) | human gut metagenome | biome: human gut; feature: human-associated habitat; material: faeces | place: Denmark | collected 2008/2010
CCAGGTCGCCCTTAACCTGGGCGGGCGGCCCCCGCCAGCTCACCGGCAAGCCGACTATCACCGTCGGCAGTGTCGGCCTGGACGGCGAGTTCCTGCAGTTCATGGTCAACACCGACAAGGTGGCCGAGCCGGCCAGCCTGGAGAAGCTGCTGGAGCGCCTGAACAAGCAGGAGTTCGACCTGGTGGCCGTGGGCCGTGCGCTGCTGGTCGACCCGGACTGGGCGGTGAAGGTACGCGATGGCCGCGAGAGCGACATCCTGCCGTTCAGCCGCGAGGCCCTGAAGCAGCTGGTCTGACTTCGACCAGCGGCGCCGACGAGGCCCGACGGGAGCACAGCGCTTCCGCCGGGCCTCGTCGTATCTGGGGTGAGCGCCGTAGCCCGGATGCAATCCGGCAATCCGCCACCCCGGATTGCATCCGTGAGCCTTTTTTATGCAGACGCCGGTCCGTATACTCGCGGCTGGATAAATAGACAGTGTGTCGGTTCGGCCGGCCTGCGGAGCGAAACGCTGCATGACCCTGATCCTTGGCATCGACCCCGGTTCGCGCATCACCGGCTACGGCGTGGTGCGTGATACCGGGCGCGGCTGCGAGTACATCGCCTCGGGCTGCATCCGCACGGGCGAGGGGGATCTGGCCAGCCGGTTGCAGATGGTGTTCCGCGGCGTCAGCGAGGTCATCCGCCAGCACGGCCCGGTGACCATGGGCATCGAGCAGGTGTTCATGGCCAGGAACGCCGACTCGGCGCTCAAGCTCGGGCAGGCGCGTGGCGCCGCCATCGTCGCCGGCATCGAGGCCGGGCTGGAAGTCAGCGAATACACGGCCAGCCAGGTCAAGCAGGCCATCGCCGGCACCGGCGGCGCGGACAAGCAGCAGGTGCAGATGATGGTCATGCACCTGCTCAAGCTGGTGCAGAAGCCGCAGATCGATGCCTCCGACGCACTCGCCATCGCCCTCTGCCATGCTCACCACCGGCAGAGCCTGATTCCCCACGGCCTGCTCGGCGCCAAGCGCCGCGGCGGCCGGCTGCGCCTGTAAACAGAAGGAAACATATTCGTGATCGGACGCCTCAAGGGCACCCTGGCGGAAAAGCAGCCGCCGCATTTGATCCTCGACGTGAACGGCGTCGGCTACGAACTGGAAGTTCCGATGACCACGCTCTATCGCCTGCCGGCCGTGGGCCAGCCGGTGACCCTGCACACCCATCTGGTGGTGCGTGAGGACGCCCATCTGCTCTACGGCTTCGCCGAAAAGCGCGAGCGTGAGCTGTTCCGCGAGCTGATCCGGCTCAACGGCGTTGGGCCCAAGCTGGCCCTGGCGCTGATGTCGGGGCTGGAGGTGGACGAGCTGGTGCGCTGCGTGCAGGCCCAGGACACCTCGACCCTGGTGAAGATCCCCGGCGTCGGCAAGAAGACCGCCGAGCGCCTGCTGGTGGAGTTGAAAGACCGCTTCAAGGCCTGGGAGGCGATGCCGTCCATCGCCCCGCTGGTGGTGGAACCTCGTGCCGGCGTGGCAGTCTCAAGCGCCGAGAGCGACGCCGTGAGCGCGCTGATCTCGCTCGGCTTCAAGCCGCAGGAGGCCAGCAAGGCCGTGGCGGCCGTACAGGAAGAAGGGCTGTCCAGCGAAGAGCTGATCCGCCGTGCCCTGAAAGGAATGGTGTAAGAAGTGATAGACGCCGACCGCCTGATAACCGCCAGCAGCCGCGACCGCGACGAGCAGCTGGATCGCGCCATCCGTCCGCTCAAGCTGGCCGAATACATCGGCCAGCCGGTGGTGCGTGAGCAGATGGAGCTGTTCATTCAGGCCGCCAGGAACCGCCAGGAAGCGCTGGACCACACGCTGATCTTCGGCCCGCCCGGTCTCGGCAAGACCACTCTGGCCAACATCATCGCCCAGGAAATGGGCGTGTCGATCAAGAGCACCTCGGGCCCCGTGCTGGAGCGCCCGGGCGATCTGGCCGCGCTGCTGACCAACTTGGAAGCCGGCGATGTGCTGTTCGTCGACGAGATTCACCGTCTTTCGCCCGTGGTCGAGGAAGTGCTGTATCCGGCCATGGAAGACTTCCAGCTCGACATCATGATCGGCGAAGGCCCGGCGGCCCGTTCGATCAAGCTCGACCTGCCGCCCTTCACCCTGGTCGGTGCCACCACCCGCGCCGGCATGCTGACCAATCCATTGCGCGACCGCTTCGGCATCGTCCAGCGCCTGGAGTTCTACTCCAGCGAGGACCTGGCCACCATCGTCGGCCGCTCGGCCGGCATCCTCGGCCTGGCCATCGACCCGGAGGGCTCCTTCGAGATCGCCCGCCGTGCCCGGGGCACCCCGCGGATCGCCAACCGTCTGCTGCGCCGGGTGCGCGACTTCGCCGAAGTGCGTGCCGGCGGACAGATCAGCCGCGCCATCGCCGACCAGGCGCTGAACATGCTGGATGTCGACGAGCGTGGCTTCGACCATCAGGACCGGCGTCTGCTGCTGGCCATGATCGACAAGTTCGACGGCGGGCCCGTGGGTGTCGACAACCTCGCGGCGGCCATCGGCGAAGAACGTGGAACCATCGAGGACGTGCTCGAGCCTTATTTGATTCAGCAGGGCTACATCATGCGCACCCCGCGGGGCAGGGTGGTGACTCGCCATGCCTACCTGCACTTCGGTCTCAACCTGCCGAAGCGCCTGAGCGATGTTCCGGTCACGGATCTTTTCGGCGGCGACGAATAGTTGCAAAACAAAGGCTTGCCCGGATTGGCAAGGCCAGGAGTACACACTAGAGTATGCGCGCGCAAAACGAGGCCAAGCCTTTCATCTTCAGGTGTCGGGTGTACTACGAGGACACCGACGCCGGCGGCATCGTCTATTACGTCAATTACCTCAAGTTCATGGAGCGGGCTCGCACCGAGTGCCTGCGCAGCCTGGGCTTTGCCCAGTCGCAGCTGGCCGGCGAGAACCTGTTGTTCGTCGTGCATTCCGCCGAGGCACGCTATCGCTCGCCGGCGAGGCTGGACGACGAGATTCTCGTCACTGCCGAGGTAATGGAGTTGAACCGTGCCAGCCTGCGCTTCCGTCAACAGGTACGGCGGGCAACGGATGAGGCGCTGCTCTGCGAAGGGCAGTTCGTGGTGGCCTGCGTGCGGGCCGACAATTTGAAACCCCGTGCCATCCCCGAAGCGCTGCGCGCAGCCTTCGCAGCCGGCATGGGTACAGTCACAGCAGGATCGGTAGGAGAGTAGCGTGGAAGCAACAGCCAACGCCGTCGACCATATGTCGATGTGGAGCCTGATCAGCAACGCCAGCCTGGTGGTGCAACTGGTCATGCTGACCCTGGTGGCCGCCTCGGTCACCTCCTGGATCATGATTTTCCAGCGCAGCACCATGCTGCGCGCGGCGAAGAAGTCCCTTGAGGTATTCGAGGAGCGCTTCTGGTCCGGCATCGACCTGTCCAAGCTGTACCGCCAGGCCGGCAGCAACCCGGACCCGGACTGCGGTGTGGAGCAGATCTTCCGCGCCGGCTTCAAGGAATTCTCCCGACTGCGCCAGCAGCCGGGCGTCGACCCGGATGCAGTGATGGACGGCGTGGCCCGTGCCATGCGCGTCGCCATCTCCCGTGAGGAAGAGAAGCTCGAGCAGAGCCTGCCGTTCCTCGCCACCGTCGGTTCCACCAGTCCCTACATCGGCCTGTTCGGTACCGTGTGGGGCATCATGAACTCCTTCCGCGGCCTGGCCCAGGTGCAGCAGGCGACCCTGGCCACCGTGGCCCCGGGCATCGCCGAGGCGCTGATCGCCACCGCCATCGGCCTGTTCGCTGCCATCCCTGCGGTAATCGCCTACAACCGCTTCGCCGCTCGCGGCGAGATGCTGATCGGCCGCTACTACACCTTCGCCGACGAGTTCCAGGCCATCCTGCACCGCAAGGTCCACACCTCGGACGAGTGAGTCTCAGCCCATGGCCAGAATCCGCAACAGACGCAAGCCGGTCGCCGAGATGAACGTCGTGCCCTACATCGACGTCATGCTCGTGCTGCTGGTGATCTTCATGGTGACCGCGCCGATGCTCAACCAGGGCGTCAAGGTCGACCTGCCCAAGGTTTCCAGCGAGGCGCTGCCGCAGGACAACGACGCCCGCGTGCTGACCATCTCGATCAAGGCCGACAAGACCTACTACTGGAACATGGGCGAGGAAGTCGACCCGGACCAGGGCAAGGCCAGCGAGACCGCCACCGAGCTGCCCGCTCTGGTGCAGACGGTCAGCGCGATCATGAACCAGAACGCTGGCCAGGGTAAGAAAGTGCAGGTCTTCGTGCGTGGCGACAAGGCCGTCGACTATGGCTCGGTCATGGCCGTGATGGGCGGCCTGCAGCAGGCCGGCGTCGGCAACGTCGGGCTGATCACCGAGGCGCCCTGATGCAGCAGAAGAGCGTTCGCTCCTCGTCGGAAAGCTATTTCTGGCCGACCATCTGGGCCGTGGCGATGCACGTCCTGATGTTCGCCATGCTGTTCGTCAGCTTCCACTTCGCCCCCGAGCTGCCGCCGGCCAAGCCGATCGTGCAGGCTACGCTGTACCAGCTGAAATCGCAGAGCAAGGCGACCACCCAGACCACCCAGAAGATTGCTGGCGAGGCCGAGAAGACCAAGGCCCGCCAGTACGAGGTGGAACAGATGGAGGCCCGCAAGGAGGAGCAGCAGAAGCAGGAAGCGGCGGCGGAACAAAAGAAAGCCGAGGCAGCCAAACAGGCTGAGGTGGCGAAGAAGCAGGCCGAGGCCAAGAAGGCCGAGGAAGCGAAGGCGGCCGAGCAGAAGAAACAGGCCGAGATCGCCAAGAAGAAGGCCGAGGACGATAAGAAGAAGGCGGCCGAAGAGGCCAAGAAGAAAGCCGCCGAGGAAGCCAGGAAGAAGGCTGCCGAGGCCGCCAAGAAAAAGGCTGCGGAAGAGGCCAAGAAGAAGGCCGCTGCCGAAGCCGCGAAGAAAAAGGCCCAGGAGGCCGCACGCAAGTCCGCCGATGAGAAGAAGGCCCAGGCCCTGGCCGAGCTGCTTTCCGATACCACCGAGCGGCAGCAGGCGCTGGCGGAGACTCAGGGCGATCAGGTCGCCGGCGATTTCGACGACCTGATCCGGCGCTACGTGTCGCAAGGCTGGAGCCGCCCGCCTTCGGCGCGCAACGGTATGACGGTGGTGGTGCAGATCAACATGCTGCCCGATGGCTCCATCACCAATGCCACCGTGGTGCGTTCCAGCGGCGACTCCGCCTTCGACAGCTCGGCGGTGACCGCCGTGCGCAACGTGGGCAGGGTGACGGAAATGCAGGGCTTGAGTCCCAGTGAATTCAATCCCTATCGCTCATTCAAGATGACCTTTACACCAGAGGACCTGGACCTGTGATCAATCTGTTTCGAGGGTTCCTAATCATGCTCTGCTGCGCTGCCGGTCTGGCGGTCGCGGACGAGAAGAACATCCTGGTCACCGGCGGTTCCGACCGGGCCATCCCGATCGCCGTGGTGCCGTTCGGCTGGCAGGGCGGCACCGTCCTGCCGGAAGACCTTTCCACCGTCATCGGCAACGACCTGCGCAACAGCGGCATGTACGCGCCGATCCCGCGGCAGAACATGATCAGCCTGCCGACCTCGGCGGCCGAGATCATCTATCGCGACTGGCAGGCGCTTGGCGCCCAGTACGTGATGGTGGGCAGCATCGTGCCCAACGGTGGTCGCCTGCAGGTGCAGTTCGCCCTGTTCAACGTGACCACCCAGCAACAGGTGGTCGCCGGCACCGTGGGCGGTACGCCGGATCAGCTACGCGACATGGCCCACCACATCGCCGACCAGGCATTCGAGAAGCTCACCGGCATCAAGGGCGCCTTCTCCACCAAGATGCTCTATGTCACCGCCGAGCGTTTCGGCGTGAACAACACCCGCTACACCCTGCAGCGCTCCGACTACGATGGTGCGCGCGGCGTGACCCTGCTGCAGTCTCGGGAGCCGATCCTGTCGCCGCGCTACGCGCCGGACGGTCGTCGCATCGCCTACGTGTCGTTCGAGCAGCGCCGCCCGCGTATCTTCCTGCAACACATCGATACCGGTCGCCGCGAGCAGCTGACCAACTTCGAGGGCCTCAATGGCGCCCCGGCCTTCTCGCCGGACGGCAATCGCCTGGCCTTCGTGCTGTCCAAGGATGGCAACCCGGAGATCTACGTGATGGACCTCGGCTCGCGCCAGATCCAGCGCGTGACCAATTCGGGCTCGATCGAGACCGAGCCGTTCTGGGGCAAGGACGGGCAGACCCTGTACTTCACCAGCGACCGCGCCGGCAAGCCGCAGATCTACAAGCAGAGCATCCACGGCGGCAACGCCGAGCGGGTGACCTTCACCGGCAACTACAACGCCAACCCGAAACTTTCCGCCGACGAGAAGACCCTGGTGATGATCCATCGCCAGGACGGTTTCACCAACTTCAAGGTGGCCGCCCAGGATCTCGTGACCAGCCGCCTGCGCATTCTTTCGGAGACCAGTCTGGACGACTCTCCCACTGTTGCGCCCAATGGCACCATGCTAATCTACGCCACCCGCCAGCAGGGCCGGGGAGTGCTGATGCTCGTGTCCACCAACGGGCGTGTCAGGCTCCCGATTCCCACCGCTCAAGGTGACGTACGGGAACCGTCCTGGTCCCCCTTCCTGAACTGATGCGGTAAAAATGTTTTTTCTGCTTAAACACACCTGGGGTTCATTAGGAGTTACACCATGGAAATGCTGAAATTCGGCAAATTTGCTGCTCTGAGTCTGGCTCTGGCCGTGGCTGTCGGTTGTTCTTCCAAGGGCGGCGACGCCTCCGGCGAAGGCGCTGTCGATCCGAATGCTGGCTACAACGCCGGTAACAGTGGCATCGACAACGGTGCTCTGAGCGAAGAAGCCGCTCTGCGCGCCATCACCACCTTCTACTTCGAGTACGACAGCTCCGACCTGAAGCCGGAAGCCATGCGCGCTCTGGACGTACACGCCAAGGACCTGAAAGGCAACGGCGCTCGCGTCGTTCTGGAAGGCCACACCGACGAGCGCGGTACCCGTGAGTACAACATGGCTCTGGGCGAGCGTCGCTCCAAGGCCGTTCAGCGCTATCTGGTGCTGCAGGGCGTTTCCCCGGCCCAGCTGGAGCTGGTGTCCTACGGTGAAGAGCGTCCGGTTGCCACCGGCAGCGACGAGTCCTCCTGGGCTCAGAACCGCCGCGTCGAACTGCGCAAGTAATTCGCCATGCGTAAGTGCCCTCGTATCCTGACCTCTCTGCTTCTGGCCCTGCCGCTCGCGGCGGTGGCCGAGGTCCCTGTGGTGGATGGCGGCTCCGGTAGCAGCTATCCGCCCGCCGGCTATGGTACGAGCGGCGCCTACGCCGGGGGCGGGGCGCAAGCCCCGACCTCGGCGCAGGGCCAACTGTTCATGCAACTGCAGCAGATGCAGGACGAGATCGCCCAGCTGCGCGGTCTGGTCGAAGAACAGCAGAACGAGATCCAGCGCCTGAAACAGGAAAGCCTGGCGCGCTACCAGGATCTCGACAGCCGCCTGCAGGGCGGTGCCGCTGGTGCCCAGGCACCCGCACAGAATTCCCCAGCCGATGGCGCGATCAACGCCGCCGGCACTCCCTCCGCGCCGGCCCAGCAGGCCCCGGCGGCCAGCAACGAACCGGCCGATCCGGCGAACGAAAAGCTCTACTACGACGCCGCCTTCGACCTGATCAAGGCCAAGGACTTCCCCAAGGCCAGCCAGGCCTTCGAGGGCTTCCTGCGCAAGTTCCCGCAGAGCCAGTACGCCGGCAACGCGCAGTACTGGCTGGGCGAGGTGAACCTGGCCCAGAACGACCTGCAGGGCGCCGGCAAGGCCTTCGCCCGGGTCGCGGCCAACTACCCGAACCATGCCAAGGTGCCGGATTCGCTGTTCAAGCTGGCCGACGTGGAGCGGCGCCTGGGTAACACCGACAAGGCGCGAGACATCCTCAAGCAGCTGATCGCCCAGTATCCTGGTTCCTCGGCGGCGCAGTTGGCGCAGCGCGACCTGCAGCGACTCTGATCGCTCGTCTCGTGCCCGAAAGCCCGCGCCTGTCGCGGGCTTTTTCATGGCTATGTCCCCGTTATGTGTTGGTGGCGCAATCCTGCTTTTGTGGGAGCGGCTGGGCGGCATTCCGATTGGCCGCGAAATTCGCGGATAAATCCGCTCCCACGAGGTGTGCAGCAACTAACGGGGTCATGCCTGGCCTTTTGGCGGTCACGCGTCGGCCATCGGATGCACGACGTTGGCCATGTCTCCCAGGGCGTTTTTGTTTAGAATCGGCGCCCCGATTCACCCGCAACGGAGGCGGATGGCCTGTTTCGCCGTCACGCCCGGTGCTGATATGCAAGATACCCTGCGCATTACCGAGATTTTCCACTCGTTGCAGGGCGAGACGCGCACCAGTGGCCTGCCCACGGTGTTCGTGCGCCTGACCGGCTGTCCGCTGCGCTGCCAGTACTGCGACACCGCCTACGCCTTCAGCGGTGGCGAGATCATGAGCCTGCCCACCATCCTCGAACGGGTGGCCGCCTACCGGCCCCGTTACGTCTGTGTCACCGGCGGCGCGGCGCCGGCCGCCACCCCACCGCCCGTTCGCTTTGCTCCCCCGGGGGGGGAGCCGCTGGCGCAGCCCAACTGCATCCCGTTGCTGCGCCAGCTGTGCGACGCCGGCTACGAGGTTTCCCTGGAGACCAGCGGCGCGCTGGATATCTCGGCCACCGACACCCGCGTGAGTCGGGTGGTCGACCTGAAGACGCCCGGTTCGGACGAGTCGGGGCGCAACCTCTACGCCAACATGGAGCGGCTCACCCGCAACGACCAGGTCAAGTTCGTGATCTGTTCCCGGGAGGACTACGACTGGGCGGTGAGCAAGCTGATCGAGTACCGCCTGGAGCAGCGAGCCGGTGAGGTGCTGTTCTCGCCCAGCCATGGGCAGGTGGACGCGCGCGACCTGGCCGACTGGATCGTCGCCGACAACCTTCCGGTGCGTTACCAACTGCAGCTGCACAAACTGCTGTGGCGCGACGAACCAGGGCACTGAGGAGTGAACGAGATGACTGACAAGAAAGCCGTGGTGCTGCTCTCCGGCGGCCTCGATTCCGCCACCATCCTTGCTCAGGCCAGGGCCGAAGGCTTTGCCTGCTATAGCATGAGCTTCGACTACGGCCAGCGGCACAGGGCCGAGCTGCAGGCGGCCGAGTGGGTAGCGCGCCAGCTGGGTGTGGTCGAGCACAAGGTGATTGGCCTGAATCTCAACGGCATCGGCGGCTCGGCCCTGACCGACAGTGCCATCGCCGTACCGGAGGCGCCCACCGAGGGTATCCCGGTGACCTACGTGCCTGCGCGCAACACGGTGTTCCTGTCCCTGGCGCTGGGCTGGGCCGAAGTGCTCGGAGCCCACGACATCTTCATCGGCGTCAACGCGGTCGACTACTCCGGCTATCCCGATTGCCGCCCGGAGTTCATCGAGTCCTTCGAGCGCACGGCCAACCTGGCAACCCGCGAGGGCGTGGAGGGCCAGGGCTTCCGCATCCGCGCGCCGCTGCAGAACCTGACCAAGGCGCAGATCATCGAGGCGGGCATGAGGCTGGGTGTGGATTACGGCCTGACCGTCTCTTGCTACCAGGCTGACGACGACGGTCTAGCCTGCGGCCGGTGCGACAGTTGCCGCCTGCGCGCGGCCGGCTTCCGCGCTGCGGAAGTGGCCGATCCAACTCGCTATCGCTAGATTTTTTCCTGGAGTGTGTTGATTTTCTGAGTCAAATCAGTATCATGCGCTCCGCATTGGGTCGTTAGCTCAGTCGGTAGAGCAGTTGGCTTTTAACCAATTGGTCGTAGGTTCGAATCCTACACGACCCACCATATTTCCAGGCGCAGCCACAAGCCGCTGCGTCGCTCTCGAAGCCCACCATACGGTGGGCTTTTTTGTGGCCGGTAGGGTGCGCTGCGCGCACCGCCTGCTCCGTATCCTGCGCGCACAAAGAAGAAAGGCTCCCGAGGGAGCCTTTCTGTCTGCATCACATGTTGGGGTAGTTCGGGCCGCCGGTGCCTTCCGGGGCCACCCAGGTGATGTTCTGCGACGGGTCCTTGATGTCACAGGTCTTGCAGTGCACGCAGTTCTGCGCGTTGATCTGGAAGCGCTTCTCGCCGTCTTCCTGGGTCACCACCTCGTACACGCCGGCCGGGCAGTAGCGCTGCGCCGGTTCGTCGTACTTCGGCAGATTGACGCTGATCGGGATGCTGGCGTCGGCCAGCTTCAGGTGGCAGGGCTGCTCTTCCTCGTGGTTGGTGTTGGAGAGGAACACCGAGGAGAGCTTGTCGAAGCTGAGCTTGCCGTCCGGCTTCGGATAGTCGATGCGCTTGGATTCGGCGGCGGTCTTCAGGCAGGCGTGGTCCGGCTTGTTGTCATGCAGGGTGACCGGGATCTTGCCGCCGAAGATGTTCTGGTCGATGAAGTTGAAGGCGCCACCGGCCAGTGCGCCGAACTTGTGGATCGCCGCGCCGAAGTTGCGGCTGCGGAACAGCTCGTCGTACAGCCAGCTGGCCTTGAAGCCGTCCACGTAGCCGTTGAGCAGGTCGCCACCCTGGCCGTCGGCCAGCAGGACGTCGGCCACCGCCTCGGCGGCCA
>OGQD01002316.1_pt1 | contig 10649 bp, 8 predicted proteins | sample 1553091 | NCBI WGS metagenome assembly OGQD01 (sample SAMEA2580290, study PRJEB22360) | human gut metagenome | biome: human gut; feature: human-associated habitat; material: faeces | place: Denmark | collected 2008/2010
TAAATGATGAAGCGGTGATTGATGCCCTTTACAAAGTTTCGTTGTTCAATAAGATACAGGTAGAGACTGAGACTTAAGCCCGGATTCTGAAAACACAATTATTTGATGAAAAATTATATTTTGCTCTTTACAGAGCTGTTCCACAAAAAAAAACACAATTGCCATGGAAAATTTCGAGACACAGGAAGTCATTATTACAGAATGCTTTAAATGCGGCAGAAGATTTGAAAATTATTTCAAAGCATCGCCCTGCTGCACATCACTGGTGGTAAAAGTAGACGAAAACGGAAACCGTACCACCATTACTTTTTTAAGCTCATTATCTAAACCTGAACCCGAATTTCTGAATGAAGATGCTGCAGAAGATGCAGAAGAAAATCCGGAACCAAAGGAAGAACTTCAGAATGAGGCTGAAACTGAAATCTTGTAGACCATGATGAAGAGGGCAGGAGAAATCCTGAAATGCAGATGAGAAATTAAAATAAAGCGACCATCAATCACCATTCTATATAAGAGATGTGGAAAATCGCCTGAACTTTGATTGTTTTTTGGAGCTGAACGTAAGATGAAACTGTGCTTCTGTAATCGCAAAAAGATGAAACCCTTTACTTGCTGTTAATCATATGTTTATTTTTACCATCAATCCATCTGCCAAGCATGACAAGTTCCGAAGGCGATTTTCTCATATCGATTGTTAAAACCTTAACCAGAATATCCCAGAAACTGTGCTTTTCTTCAAATTCCTTCTTGTACTGTTCTAACGCCTGTACATAAGCGTGTCCGTATCTGTTGTATTTTCTCCTGAAACTGATTTGGGGGATATCTTCAATTACATTCTGCATTACTCTCTTCAGATTGGCGGGAGTGTGCGTTTTAATAAAATCTAGCTCTATTTTGCAGATGTTTAAGAGTGGAAGCATCATGTAAAAGAATTCTTCCTGATTGCTTCCGATATTTGTTTTCCACGTCAGTCTTTCCTACTGCGGCAGAATTTGAGAACTCAGTTCATCTATCTTTTCAAAGCTTTCCTTCAGTAAATTCAGAAAAGCTTCATTCTGATTCCAGAAGAGCGAATGGTTGAAATGGTTTATTTTAATTGTATTCTCTTTTATATATTCTACCTGCAACCGGATGCAGTTTATATTATCATTGATTTTATTAATTAAAACTTCCCAAAGAATATGCTGGCTCAGCGTACAGTTGGTTTTAAATACCATTCTCGATTTTCGGCTAAGCACTTGAAGTTCCTTCAGAATCCGGAGAATTTCCTGCAGATCCTTATCCATCGCGATATTGGTATTTCTGATGTAAATTAGCGATACAAATTCGGCGTGGCGGATTTTACTAATGGCATTTTTCTTTCCGAGCTGGCGGAATTTATTTTTTCTGGTTGGGACTCGATGGTTCATTTTCAGGATTTTTATTTTTTTAGACATAATCTTCAGGGCTTATCCGTTATTAATCACAATGCTGAATTGTAACGCCGGTTCACAAGGATTTTTGACTGCTAAATTTTTATTTCAGGTATGAAAAATTACGGATAACAAATGTTTTTTAGGCTGAACACCCTTTTAAATGTTCATATTCAGTCTCGCCATCAGATAACTTACGGTAGATTCTGCGCCTTGATTGAGGTTGACATTTTTCTCTTCAAGCCCGTCGTAGCAACCACCGGTTACCGGATTGTAGATAATTTGTTTCAGGTGATTTTTTCCCAGAAACCATTCAAAGGAATTCATCATCATTTGCAGATATTTTTCATCACCGAAAACTTTATAAAATGTAGACAATGCCAAAATGGTATAGGCAACATCAATCGGCTGTTCTCCACCAATGGTGAAGTCGTTTTCAGAGGTTTCTTTTTGAAGCCATCCCTGGTTGGAAATTACTTTGATCTCTCCGTTGATCATAATTTTAGACAGCAAAAAATCAAAAGAAGATTTAGCTGTTTCCTTATAAATTTCCTCTTTAGCAGCGATCCAGGCACACAGCAAAGCGTCCGGAAGAAGGCTGTTTCCGTAGGTAAGATAACTTTCAAACCAATGCCAGTCTTTTCCGGATTCGTGCTGATACATTTTTACAAGCCGGTCGGCAAATTCTTTCAGTAAAGGAAGATTGTTCTTTGAATTCTGATAATACAGACCTTTAATCATAAACGCCATCGCTCTTGTAGAATGAATTTTTTCTGCCCAGATCAGGTTTTTCTCAATAATTTTCTCAGCGGTTTCAGAATATTCCAAAGGCAGAATTTCTTTTAATGAAACCAGATATCCCAAAGCCCAGATTGCCCTTCCGTTGGAATCATCCAGATTGGTCTCATAATTCTGATTGGTGAACTGTTTATGTCCGTTTACATAATTCAGGAAACTTCCATCGGTATGCTGACAAAATTTGACGAATTGTAAATAAATTGAAATCAGCTGAAGATCAGATTTGTCTCTGGTTATCTTAAAATGTCTGCACATCGCAATCATTGCCCGTGCATTATCATCCAGTGTATAACCGGAGCTGATGTCGGGTTCGTTGATTCTGGCAAACTGTATCATTCCAAAATCTGTGGTCATATTCTGGATGTGTCCGAGATTGATTTCCGGTAAGCTGTAATGGAGCGCTGTTTCGTCATTTCTGAACTTCTGAAACAGTAAAGCGTGCGAGATAGAAGCATTTTCCCAAGCGGTCGGAGCCATTTTTTTCAATGATTTCTGACGGAGTTTTTTCCGGCTTTCTTCATTTGCCAATAAAACATTCACTGCGGAAGACAATTGTTCCGGTGCTTCAAAACCGATGATAATTCCGGTTTCTTCTTTTAAAACTTCCACTGCGTGAGGAATCGGCGTAGAAACAATGGCGCATCCGCTGCTGATGGCGTATGAAAACGTTCCGCTTACCGCCTGATTTCTGTCGTTGGAGGTAAAAAGATAAACATCAGTGAGCTGAAGATATTCCAGCAGTTCCGGCAAAGGTAGATACTCGTTGATGAAGCGCACATTGTTTTCCAGATGAAACTTACAGGTAAGGTCTTCCAGAAATTCACGGTATTTCTCCCCCTCATTTCTTACGATGGCAGGATGGGTTTTACCGAGGATCAGGAAAACAGCATCAGGATTTTTGGCGATAATCTTGGGTAATGCTTTTAAGGTGGTCTCGATATTTTTTCCCGGTCCCAGTAACCCGAATGTCGACAGAACTTTTTTATCTTTAAGTCCGTACTTTTCTTTCAGCGCTGTTTTGTCGGTAAAAGGCAGGAGATGCGTTCCGTGCGGAATCATAATAATTTTATCCGGAGAAATTTCATACTCGTTGGTTAAAATTTCGGCAGAGATAGCCGTCATCACGATAATATGCTTAGAAAATCCGGCGATTTCCTTTACTTTCAGCTTCAGTTCTCCATCGGGATCCGGCAGAACGGTGTGAAAAGTTACCACAATATCTTTTTTTAAGTTTCTGAGGAAAAGATAAAGCCCGTTCTCGGTTTCATTAAAGAATCCAAACTCGTGCTGAATCATCACAAGATTTATTTTGTTGTTTTTATTAATCTGCGCTGCCAGTTCGAGATACGAAAAAGCATCTGAGATATTCAGCTTATAATGGATTTTTTCTTCATAGGTGTAATTTTCCTCTTCTGTTTCCATCGGGCAAACCAGCATATCGAATGATTCCCCGAATTTCGAACGGAGCGATTTTACAAGATCCTGCGTGTACGTGGCAATTCCGCACACCTTTGGAGGAAAAGTACTTACAAAGACAATCTCTGATTTATGATAAGTTTTGTGTTTTTTGTTTTTCTCAGCCTGTCTTATTGCTTTTTCCTCCACGTCTGATTGGATATCTTTACTCATAAATTATTTCTTTTTTTACTGATTCTTTATTAAATGATGATTATACGGCGTACATCATCAGCTCTTTCAGTAATTTATCAATGCTTAATGATGCGACGGCAATTCTCTCGTCTGCAGCACCGTAATAGATGTACAGCCGATCTTTTTCTACTACGGCTCCGGTGGGAAAACAGACGTTGCTGACTTCGCCTTCCAGCTCCCATTCTTCTTCCGGTTTGAAAAGCGGGTAGGGAAGTCTGGAAATTTCTTTTTCAGGATTTTCAAGATCCAGAAGGGCGGCACAGGCGCTGTATACATAACCGTTAACCGTATCGTGAACGCCGTGATAGATCATCAGCCAGCCGTATTCTGTTTCTATGGGAGGACAGCCTCCGCCAATGTAGCTGGACTCGTGGTCGTATTTGGCAGATAAAAGGATATGATTATTAAAATGAAAAAAATAATCTTCCCAGAATTCGGTAGTAAGATCCTCAATGTTTTCTGTGCTTACAATCTGAATATCGGGTCTTATCCTGTGAATGAAATAAAATCTACCGTTTATTTTTCTTGGAAAAAAGATGAGGTTCTTGTCCCACAAAAAAATAGGATCGCTGTCGGTATGGCTAATCTGGAACTGGTTGTACCTTTTATATTTTTCTGGGATCAAGCCTTCAGCTTCAGATAACAGTTTAAATTTTTCGTAAGGGATTTTCGGAACAATGATTCCTTTATTTTCCCAGAATTTCAGGTCTTTGGAAACAGATAAGGTTCCTAAGGCGTTGATTCCGTCGTAACTGGTGTACGTAAGATAGAATACATCCTCTATTTTTACTATTCTCGGATCTTCGATGCCGTGTTTATCCTCATCTGATTCGGGAACGATGACCGGAGATTCTGATCTTTCTTCCACCGTTGTCGGATCCGAAAGTACGCAATATCCGATGCTTGAAAAATTACCTTTGGCAACGGAGCGGTAGAAGAGATGTATTTTTCCGTTTTCCTTAATAACTGCGGGATTCAGAACGCCTTCGTTTTCGAAACTCAGTTCGGTTTTTCTGAGGATAATTCCTTCTTTTTTTACTTTCAGCATTATTCTCGGCTCTCGTTTTCTTTATCCTTCCTCTTGTTTTGTTTGTCCTGGCGTTTTTCCTTTAATGATTTTGCAGGTGGTGTTTTATCGGATTTTTTCTTTGTTTCCTTTTCTTTTGACATTTTAAAAATATTTTTATCTATACGTAAAGATGGTCTATTAAAAAAAGAATTCTTTGTAATTGTCTTTCAATTTATTACATAAATCATAGATATTAAAAATTAAAGCGCTAACTTTGAGAGAGTGGCTGTTGACGTATGGATTAACGGGCTGAAAACAGGGTTGGATTATGAAGCTGTACATAAAATATATGGTAAGTCTCCGCTGCAAAATGGTGGTCCATCAGGAGCTGGAAAAACTGAATATAAAAAATGCGGTGGTAGATCTCGGTCTGGTGGAAACGCTGGATGATATTACCGAAGAACAAAGAATGCAGTTGAGAGACAATCTGCTTAAAACCGGACTGGAACTGCTGGATGATAAGAAAAGCATCCTGATCGAAAAGATTAAAAATGTAGTCACAGAAATGATCCATTTTTCTGAAGCTCTTCCGAAAGAAAATTTCTCAGATTATGTGAGTAAAAAACTGGGCTACGATTATACTTATCTTGCCAATACATTTTCTGAAGTAAAGGGAATGACACTGCAGCATTTCATCATCATTAACAAAGTGGAAAAAGTGAAAGAACTGCTTTTGTATGATGAGCTTAATCTCACCGAAATTTCCTATAAACTTAATTACAGCAGCGTTGCACATCTTTCTAACCAGTTCAAAAAAATAACGGGACTGTCGCCTTCCTTCTACAAAAATCTGAAAAAACAACGGCTTAAAAATCTTGAGGATCTTTAAAAAACCTGTGAAATATGTAAGTTTTTTCCAGAAATGTGTAGCATCCGCGCCAACTATTTCATCATCTTTGAATATCAATATATTGCAGGCGTTTACGGATAAAAATCCCAGCCCGCTGATTCTAATTTCATTAAGGTGTTATTAAATAACAGGGATGTGCAGATTGTTATTTCAATAACGCTCATTTTATACGGATTGCAATAAGGTCTATCAAATAGTAAATATGTTTTAACGGACTTTATGAAAAGGGCAGGTGCTTTGTGCCCTGTCTTTTTATTTCAACAAAAATCAACATATGAAAACAATAAAACTATACAGATTCAAAGATTCTGTTATGCGCAAAATGCCGCTTTTTAATGAAGGCAGAGTGCTTTCTTCACTCAATGAACTTATGGGATTAGAGCTTATTAATACAGAAAAGGTAACAGAATTTACCATTGAAGTGGAAGAAGAGTTCGATATTGAGAATTGCAGCAGACAACAGTTAATTGCTCTTTGTGATGCCTGTGAAAATTTTATAGAGCATCATTTCATAACCACTACGAATGATTATGATGTCATATAACAGTTGGCTATCATTCGTTCATCCCATATTTTTCTTCTATGAATAACAAAATACATCTGCTCAGCTGGACAATTATTGTTCCTTTAATAGCGTGGGTTGCTTATCTCGCACATTATTATGTCGGCGGTCATTGGTATTCCCTGTTGCTTACTGTTTTTCTTGTAGGATCTGTATTGGCGGCAGTTTATCATTCCGAGATCATTGCATACAGACTTGGAGAACCTTACGGAACTTTGCTTCTTGCTTTTGCCATAACAGTGATAGAGGTCTCACTGATTATTTCAATTATGCTCAGCTCAAAAGGTCTGGAAACAATAAGTTTAGCCAGAGACACCGTTTTTGCAGCGGTGATGATTATTCTTACAGGGATTATAGGAATTTGTATCATCGTTGGATCTATTCGCTACAAACAGCAGCTTTTTACGCTTCAGGGAGTGGGAACGGCTATGATTACGCTAATCGTTGTCGTAGTGTTTCTTCTGGTTCTTCCCAATTATACCACGAGTCACGACAATGGAGAGTATACTTCTCTTCAGCTTGTTTTTATATCGGTTATTTCTTTGGCGCTTTATATTGCTTTTACAATGGTTCAGACAATTAGGCACCGCGCTTTTTTTATTGCACCGATTCCCAAAACAGGCAATGATGAACTTTCTGAAGAAACGGATTTTCTCCCCGAAAAACCCAGCCGGAAAGTAATGCTTTTGAGCGTTTTATTTCTTATTTTATGTCTTGGGATTGTAGTTTTGCTTGCAAAATACCTTTCGAAAGATGTGGATGTTCTTGTCCTGAAAGCAGGAGCGCCAAAATCAATCGTAGGAATTATTATAGCCGGAATTGTCCTGCTGCCTGAAGGAATTGCCGCCATAAGGGCAGCCTACAACAACAGGTTGCAGACAAGTCTTAATCTCGCTTTCGGATCGGCTTTGGCAAGTATAGGTCTCAGTATTCCTGCAGTTGCTTTAGTTTCGGTGTTTGCCGACTTCCGTATGACGTTGGGCATCAGTATAAAATCAACACTGCTTTTGGGATTGTCGCTGTTTATTATCACCATTTCTTTAGCCACAGGTCGCACCAATATCATGCAGGGACTGGTTCTGATCTCTATATTTTTTCTTTATTTGTTTACGACGCTTGTGCCATAAAGAGGCAGTTTAAATTTTTACATTTTTTCCAGATTTTTGATATATTCAGAAGGCGTCATTTGGGTTCTTTTTTTAAAGGCATTTATGAAAGTTGTACAGCTTTTATATCCTATTTCTTTAGAAATTACCTCAATATTATATTTGCGGATTAGAGGATTTTTATCCAATTCTGTTATAATATAATTTATTCGCAGAGTATTTACATATTCAGAAAAGGATACTCCTTTATACTGGTTTATTATTTGCGACAGATATGTGGTATTGGTATTCAGCTGTTTGGCAATGTTGGCGAGTTTGAAGCTGTTGGATAAAAATCTCTTTTTAAATTCTAGCGAATCGAGTTTTGAAAGGATATAAGCAACGGTTTCATCTTCTATTGATGTTGAGATTGTAACTTTTTGATCTGTAATAGGCTGTATATCTGGAATATTACTTTCGATTTTCCTGATATTAATAATTTCTTCTTTATTTTTTCTTTTCTGGTAATATATTTTATAAAAAATGGTAGAAATCAGGAATAATGATGCAAACATTAATAATAAATTCGTGTTATTCTTTTGGAGCATTTCTTCAGATCTATTTTTTATTTCTTCTTTTTCATAAACTCCCAGAAAAAAAATTCCTGCATTTTTTTGAACGTTTTCTTTTTTTATTTCTGATAAGCTCAGTTTTGAATATTTATAAGCCTTTTCGATATTCCCAGTACGTTCATAGTTGATACTTAATAAATAATAGACTTTAAGCTTATTTTCGTGCGAACATTTGGATTTCTGAATATCAGCAGTTAATTTTTCAAGGTATTTAAATGCCAAATCGCTTTTTTTAAGATGGGTATAAATTTCAGCTTTAGCGAGCCAAACCATTTCTCTTGAAAAACTTTTTTCCATTAAAACCGAATCTTTTTCGCATTCATTAAAAAGAGATAACGATAGGTCATATTCTTTTCTAAGTAAAGCTATTTGAGCCTTTCTGCTTTTGTGAAGGGATTGGGAATATGCTGAAAAATTCTCAGAGTTTTTCATTAGAAGATAAGCTTTCTCATAGTTTTTCTGTGCGGAATCCAGAAATTTTATTGCGCCCGTATCTTTGTACCAATTGATAAAAGCATCACTTTTTGTATTATAAGCTGCCGCAGTTTCTTTTGCCTTTAAAAACTTGGTATAAAGCACGTTGTTGCTGTCATTACGGATGTTGTTTAGGTGTATGTTGAGAAGATCAATCCCTTTTTTATAATCTCTTAGCTCTATGTATGCTACAGCAAAAAAAATTAGTTGCTTCTTTTTATATACCGGGCTCATTCCGATGGACAAATTATTAAGAAATTTCAGTCCTTGTGCGATGTTTCCTTTTCTCTTTTCAATATAAAACAGCCGCGTAATGGCAATATGCCTTAATGCTTCATAATAAGAAAACGCTATTTTATTCTTATTTTTTTGGAGTAAATTCAAAAAAGATATTGCAGATTTTTCAGCCTCTGAAAATTTTCCTTTTCGATATAAAGAAGAAGCTGAATCAATTTTAATCAGCAAATCATACTTTATATTATATTTTGAAATTCTTTTGAAGTTGATGTTTTCGTTACTCAGTTTGTGATGTACAAGTTCCCATTGATCTTTCTTTATTAAACTGTCTATCTTATATGATTCTTTTAGATCAGTTAGGCTTTGAGAATAAATTTTTACAGAAATAAAAAAAAATATAACGAGTATTTTTTTTAAGAGCATATGTGTTTTTTTCTATTCAAATGTACTTAAAATTTAACAATCTTCGAAAGAACATATGTTTTTTTACCCAAAAGCATCTTTGCGGTAATAATATTTTGATTTTAATTTTAAAATATTGTTTATCAGTATTTTAATTGTTGTACTATTTATGAAATTGAATTCCAAATTTATAAATATGATGAACATTTTATTTTACCTAGCCAAATGTTTAAATAAGTTTGAACATAAAATTTCACCAAAGTCAGAATTAATATTGCGTCTTGCATAAAGAATAATCTGTTATTAAAGTTTCTAAATATTAAAACCAAAGCTCAAAATGTCTTTCGAATTTTTTTAAATCCGAATAGCGGACCAATTGGTCAATCTGCCTAAAAACATCAAAAAATTTAAAAATCACATCAACCTATAAAATCAGGAGTAAACGAAAATCCTTCAAAAGAGTAGTGTAAATTAATAAACAACAAATGAAAATTAAATTATTTCTGTTATCATTATTGTTATTTCAGGGATTTTTATTGTCCCAAACCGTAACAATAGATCTGAGTACCGGTAAAAATGATGATGGTACACTGATGAATGCACCGCCGCCGGATGTCACCGACGGAGTTTCCGTAACTGATCCGGATTGGTCAGTTGTAAGACCGGGGGAAACGACTCCGGTAAATACCAAAACCAGACATACTTATCCGGGGTGGTCTTCTCCAGGCTTAACGGTTACTGGCAGTGCGTCACAAAGCAGATGGATTACGGATAAAGATGGTTGGGCTACTGCAGGAGATGGCTATTACTATTATTACAGCAAGAGTTTTACAATACCCAATGGTGCCGTTAATGCTACGCTTAATTTCCGGTCATTAAGCTTTGTGAGAAACTGGACTTATCTCGTTAGGACAGATGTTTCGCCTAATACAGAAGAATTAATTACACAGACCGCATGGATGAGTGATGGAGCTAAAGGCTGGCTAAATTCACGGAGTCCGGAAGTTTTGAATAAACCGCTTTCTGCCGGAACATACATTATAAAAGTAAAGTTGTACACGAATAATGGAGGGGTAACCAACGCTCTGAATGTTTATGGTTTGGTAAGCTATACTCCACAGTCCTGTACAAGTCCTGTACCGGAGGTAAATTCTCCTGTTACTTATTGTCAGAACGCCATAGCGTCTTCGCTTTCTGCTACAGGAACAGGATTGTTATGGTATACAACAGCTACTGGAGGAACGGGAAGTAATACAGCACCAACACCTTCTACAGCAAATTCAGGTACTACATCATATTATGTGAGCCAGACTATTGACGGCTGTGAGGGAGAAAGAGCAAAAATAGACGTTATAGTAAATGCTACTCCGGATACACCCGGAATAACGACACCTATTACTTATTGTCAGAATGATACAGCTTCTCCGCTTTCTGCCACAGGAACTGGGTTAATGTGGTATACAACAGCTACTGGAGGA
>OGQD01002322.1_pt1 | contig 10629 bp, 5 predicted proteins | sample 1553091 | NCBI WGS metagenome assembly OGQD01 (sample SAMEA2580290, study PRJEB22360) | human gut metagenome | biome: human gut; feature: human-associated habitat; material: faeces | place: Denmark | collected 2008/2010
CCGAAGTCGAGCCGAATGAAACGCTGATCGTAACGGTGGATGGCGTGACCGGCACCGGTACGATCCTCGACAACGACAAGCCGTCCATCACTGGCATTGAACCGAACGGCCCGGGGATCACGGACGATGCGGTGGTGGAAGGCAACCCGCTGTCGTACACGGTGACGCTGTCGGAAACGACGCAGACGACCGTGACCTACAGCTACACGACGGGGGGTAGCGCAACCGCAGGCGCGGACTACGGTGTGCCGAGCTTTGACCATGGCGTGACCTACGACCCGGTGACGGGGACGATCACGGTGCCGGCGGGCGTGGACAGCTTCACGGTGACCTACCCGACGATTGACGACACGCTGATCGAAGGAGATGAAACCCTGACGGTTACAGTCGAAGGGGTCACTGGTATCGGTACCATCATCGACAACGATTTCAACACTGCGCCGACCATCGTGAATGGCAGTGTGGCCGTTTCCGAAGAAGGTTTGCCGCAAGGCTTGCCGGATGGCACCGGGGTTTCTGATACCACCAACGACAGGCAAGTATCTGGCAAACTGGCCATTACTGATACTGAAGGCGACTCGCTGACGGTTACGCTAACGGCCCCGGCCACGGCGCTGACTTCCGGTGGACAGGCCATTACGTGGTCGGGTAACGACAGCCAGGAGCTGATTGGCAAGGTCGGTGGCGAAGAGGCAATTCGCATCACCATCGATAACGACGGCAACTATCAGGTCACCCTGAGCAAGCCGCTGGATCACCCGCTCAATAGTGTTGAGGATGTGCTCAATTTCGATATTGGCGTACAGGTCAGCGATGGCCAGAACACCAGCAACGGCAAATTGACAGTGACGGTGGAAGACGACATGCCCTTGCAGGTCGACAGCACCAACAACATTGTGGTCGACGTGCCGCAGATCATCATTGGCGGTTTGCAGGCGGGCTGGATCAACCCGGTGTTTGAATCGGGAGCGGGACAGGTCACGCAGAGCAATACCGACAGCGATGCCTATATCGACAAGCTGATGTGGGGCACAGCCAACAGCGGCACTGGCCAATCCGGCTACAGCTTGGTCGATAACGCGGCTTTCAGCGGCAGTGGCATGGTGGTGACGCCGGGCAGCGTGTTCAAGCTGGCCGAATTCACCCACCACAACTGGCCGATCAACTCGAACTCGTCCACGCTGGACAAGGTCACCATGGAAATGAAGATGAACGTGGTGATTGATGGCGTGGTCACGCCAATCACCTTCCAGGTGCTGCTCGACCATACCGAAACGCCGAATACCAACGGTTCGCAGGACCCCGCTTCGCGCGACATCGTTACCCTGCCGACCCAGGACGTGACGGTGCAGATCAACGGCCAGCACTATGTGTTCACCCTGGAAGGCTTCAAGGACAAGAGCGGCAATATCGTCAATACGATTTACACCGACGAGGAAGCCAACAACACCTACGATATCTACGGCAGCGTGCGTTCTACCGATGCCTTGCCCAGCATCAGCGGCTCGGTGCCGATCGAGGCCGGGGCGGATGGCCTGGGTTCCTTTGCCTGGGGCAATCTGGACAGCCAGTACGGCACGATGCAGGCGAACCCGGACGGCAGCTACGTATTCGTGCTCAACCGCGAAACGCGCAACAGCCTGCAACCAGGACAAACCCTGAAGCAGACTTTCACCTACACGGTGACGGACAAGGATGGCGATATGGTGCAGAACACGCTGACCATCGACATCGGTACGCCGCAGGTGATCAATCCGGGTTGGACCATTACCGCAACGGTGTCGGAAGAAGGTTTGCCGGGCGGTATTCCCGATACGACCGGGGTTTCCGATATTACCGATAGCGCAACGACCTCCGGTTCGCTGGCCATACCGGGTATCGACGGCAGTCTGGAAGTTACGCTCGGCACACCGAGTGTGGCGCTGACTTCCGGCGGGCAGCCGGTTGCCTGGACGAGCAATGGCTCGAATACCCTGATTGGTACGGCGGGCGGTGAAGAGGTCATCCGCATCACGGTCGATAGCCAGGGGCATTATCAGGTCGATCTGAGCAAGCCGCTCGACCATGCCGGCAAGAACGTCGAGGACGTGCTCAAGTTTGATGTCAGCATCAAGGTGAGCAACGGCAGTTCGGTGAGCACGGGCACGCTGAGCGTGGTAGTCGAGGACGACATGCCCAAGGCCGTGCCTGAATTCGAAACGGTGCATGTCGCCCAGCAGGACACCAACGTCATGCTGATTCTCGATGTTTCTGCCAGCATGGCCGGCACCCGCTTGCAGGTCATGAAGGAATCGGTCACCACCATGCTCGACCAGTACGATGCGCTGGGCGACGTCATGGTGCGGATCGTGACTTTCTCCAATACGGCCTCGGCTTACCAGAGCACCTGGATTTCCGTTGCCGATGCCAAGGCGTATGTCAATGCGCTGACGGCGCCTGGCAGTTCGACCAATTACGACGCGGCGTTGCTCACCACGATGACGGCGTTTACCGCTGCAGGAAAAATCGAAGGGGCAAAGAACGTTTCCTACTTCCTGACTGACGGTGCGCCCAACGCGGGTACGGACTGGCCGCAAATCTCCGGTAACCAGACGACCAGCGGCATCCAGGCCAATGAAGAAGCGGTTTGGAAGGCTTTCCTCGAAGCCAACCAGATCAATTCCTTCGCCTACGGTATGGGTACCGGCGCCACGATGACCCAGATGAATCCGATCGCCTACGATGGTGCCGGCAAGCTCGACACCAACGCAGTGGTCGTTGCCAATGTCGCCGAGTTGCCACCGATCCTGCGTGACTCGGTCGGCATCAACTTCAGCGGCAACATGCTCAACGGTACGCTGGGCAGCGGTTCGGGAGCAGGTGCCGATGGCGGGCAGATCGACTCGGTGGAAATCAATGGCACGACCTACGGTTTCGGCGGTACGGTCAGCGGCACCTCGCGTGGCACCTACAACGCGGCGACCAACGAGTGGACGATCAACACTCTGCGCGATGGCAGCGTCAGCAATGGCGGCAAGCTCGTTATTAACATGGATGACGGCACCTATACCTACACGCCGCCGATCACCAATAGCCAACTCGTCGAAACCATCGGCTTCACGTTGCGCGACAACGATGGCGATACCGCTTCGTCGACGCTGGCGATTACCGTCAAGCCAGCGGAGGTGCAGCTCGGCAGCACGGTGCAGACGATTACCGGCGTCAACCTCGGCCTGGGTGGCGAGTACTTTGGCTACAACGACAATCGCAATGGTACTGCCAGCGATAATACGGCCAAGTACTCCGGTAACACGCGTGTCCATGCAGACGATCGCATAGGTGGCAATCTGGAGTCGCTGGCCCAGATCGAATCGATCATCGAAGGCCGTAATGGCGATTCCACCTTGATCGGCAGTGCCCGCTCGTCGAGCGCCAGCGCCACCGATGCGGTTTTCTCTGCCAACAAGCTGGAATTCGGCTTCAGCAGCGCTGGCGGCTCGAACACGGTTTTCAGCAATGACCTCGGCCAGAACCGGGAGATCTCGGGCAGCGGAACGACCGTTGGGCAGACCACCGGCTCTGGTTCGGGTAACAACAACCTGCAACGCTTCCTGCAAGGCACGACGTCTACCAATGCCGACAGCCTGCAAGTCACCAGCGGCCTCGGTGATACCACCGACGCGGTCATCCGCATGGTTGGCTACATCAACATCCCGGCTGGCGGCAGCTACGATTTCCGGATCACTGCTGACGACGGCTACCGGGTGTTGATTGGCGGTCAGGAGGTTGCCCGGCGCGACGCCATCCAGTCCACGACCACGCACACCTATACGGGGCAGGTCATCGATGAAGGCTTGCAGAGCATCGAGGTGCTCTACTGGGATCAAGGCGGCAGTGCAACCCTGCGTGTGGAAGTCAAGGTCAGCGGCGCAGCCGATTCGACCTACAAGGTGCTCGGTATCGACGAATTTGCCCTGTTCTCGCCGGAGGATTACGCCAGCCTCAACCTGGCTAATCTGGCGGCCAATCAGGACATCGTCGAATCGGCGACCAATGGTGTCTACCAGATTCGCAGCGGTGCCATCTACGATGGTGACGACCATGCCGAACGGATCACCGGCAGTGCCGGCCGCGACATCATCAATGGTGGTGGCGGCAACGACATCATCGATGGCGGTGATGGTTCCGACACCATCCGCGGCGGTGCCGGCAACGATACGCTGACCGGCGGCCTTGGCTCCGACACCTTTGTCTGGGCCTTCGGCGACCAAGGCACGGCTGGGGCACCGGCGCGTGACACGATCACCGATTTCAACGTCGCTGCCAAAGCAGCGGGTGGAGACGTGCTTGATCTGCGCGACCTGCTGGTAGGTGAGCATCATGCGAGCGGTACCGGCAACCTGACCGATTACCTGCATTTCAGCAAATCGGGCAGCGATACGCTGATCGACATCAAGCCGAATGGCAATGGTGACGTGTTGCAGCAGATCACGCTCTCCGGTGTCGACCTGACGGCCAACAGCACGCTGAACGATCAGGCGATCATCCAGGATCTGCTGACCAAGGGTAAGCTGATTACCGATTGATCCTTGCGGTCAACGGCAAAGCGGGGTGGCTTTCGATCCACCCCGCTTTTTTTGCCTGCTCGTTTCTGGCGGCCGTTCTACCCCAGCGTCCGGCGCATCTTCTCCAGATCCGGAATCTCGATGCTGCGCCCATTGACCACGATCAGCCCGTCCGTCACCAACTCGTGCAGGATGCGCGAGAAGTGTTCCTGGGTGAGGTTGAGGCGCGAGGCAATGACGCCCTTGGTGGTGGAGAGAGCGACGGTGCCTGAGCGCGCGCCGGGTTCTTGCGGCGGGAGTTCGCGCAGCAGGTAGCTCATGATGCGCTCCTTGCCGGAGTGCAGCGAATAGGCTTCCATGTCGTGCATTGCCTGGTGCAGGCGCATCGCCATACTGGCGAGCATCTTGCGGGCGAGCTTGGGGTCGTTGTCGAGTTCCTCGTACAGCGCCGTCTTGGAAATATGCAGCATCTGCGCGTCCGACAGTGCCTGGGCAAAGACGATGTAAGGCGTGTCCATGAACATGATGGCTTCACCGAAAGTCTGTCCGGCGGGGATGATTTCCACCACCTTCTCATTGCCCTGGGAAGAAGTGAAGGCCAGCTTGATCTGCCCGGACAGCAGCAGGTGGAAACCCTGGCAAGGGTCACCCTTGTGGAACAGGATGTCCCCTTTACTGACACGCAATTCCCGGGTGCCCCGGGCGATGCGCTCGATTTCATCGGGCGACATGCTGGAAAACAGGGGCAGGCGTCCGAGCAGGGCAGGAATGTCGAGGTTGGATGGGGTGTGCATGGAAATTTGATTTATGCGAAGAAACGGCGTGAGTGTGGCCTCGGTATGTGAGTTTTGCAAGGTGGTAATGGGTGTGGGCCGGCGTAAACGCAAACCGGCGGTTACGACCGCCGGTTTGTCGTGGCCGGATGCAGCGTTTACACGCAGGCACCGTCCTCGTTGGCCCCTTCGGCCACCGGCTTTTTCGCCCGAATGAACTGCTCGCGCGAAACGCCCAGCCACATCACCAGCGGGCTGGCGACCAGCACCGAGGAATAGATGCCGAAACAGATGCCGATGGTCAGCGCCAGCGAGAAGTTGTGCAGGGTTTCGCCGCCGAAGATCAGCATGGACAGCACCATCACCTGGGTCGAGCCATGGGTGATGATGGTGCGGCTGATGGTGCTGGTGATGGCGTGGTCGAGAATCTGCGGCGTGGTGGTGAGGCCGCGGATCTTCCTGAAGGTTTCGCGCACCCGGTCGAAGACCACCACCGATTCGTTCACCGAATAGCCGAGCACGGCAAGCACGGCGGCCAGCACCGACAGCGAGAATTCCCACTGGAAGGCGGCGAAGAAGCCGAGGATGATGATGACGTCGTGCAGGTTGGCGATGATGGCCGACACCGCGAAGCGCCATTCGAAGCGGAAGGCGAGGTAGATGATGATGCCGACGATGACCACGAAGAGCGCCATCGCGCCGTTTTCGGCAAGTTCCTTGCCGACCTGCGGCCCGACGTATTCGACGCGTTGCAGGCTGGCCCCCGGCGCGCCGCTGGCGAGCGCCTGCATCACGGCTTCGCCCTGCTTGGCGCTGTCCTCTCCGTCGCGCAGCGGCAGGCGGATCATCACGTCGCGCGAGGAGCCGAAATTCTGCACCGAGTAATCGGTAAAGCTGCTGCTGCCCAGGGTGCCGCGGATTTTCTCCAGATCGGCGCTCTGCTCGTACTGCACTTCGATCAGGGTGCCGCCGGTGAATTCGACCGACAGGTGCAGGCCCTTGGTAGCCAGAAAGAACACCGCCAGGAGGAAGGTGAGCAACGAAATGACGTTGAACACCAGCGCATGGCGCATGAAGGGAATGTCTTTTTTGATGCGGAAAAATTCCATGGCGCGTGCTCCTCGTTAGCCTTGTTTTCTGCCGCCGACGGTAGCCAGACCCTCTTTCCAGACGGTGCCGACGGCGATTTTGGTCAGTTTCTTCTGGCGCCCGTAGATCAGGTTGATCAGGGCGCGCGAGATGACCACGGCGGAGAAGATCGAGGTCAGGATGCCCAGGCAATGCACCACGGCAAAGCCGCGCACCGGGCCGGAACCGAAGATGAGCAGCGCCAGACCGGCGATCATGGTGGTGACGTTGGAGTCGAGAATGGTGGCGAAGGCGCGCTCATAGCCTTCCGAAATCGCCGCCTGCGGCGGCAGCCCGGCGCGCAGCTCCTCGCGGATGCGCTCGTTGATGAGCACGTTGGCGTCAATCGCCATGCCGAGCGTCAGGGCGATGGCGGCGATGCCGGGCAGGGTCAGCGTCGCCTGCAAGAGCGACAGCAGCGCCACCAGCAGCAGCAGGTTGGAGGCCAGCGCGATCACCGAAATCAGGCCGACCACCTCGTAGTAGAGGATCATGAACACGGCAATGGCGACGAAGCCCCACAGGGTAGCGTGGAAACCGCGGTTGATGTTCTCAGCGCCGAGGGAGGGGCCGATGGTGCGTTCCTCGATGATTTCCATCGGCGCGGCGAGCGAGCCGGCGCGCAAGAGGAGCGCCACGTCGTTGGCTTCGCTGGTGGTCATGCGCCCGGAAATCTGCACCCGGCCGCCGCCGATCTCGGTGCGGATGACCGGCGCGGTAACCACTTCGCCCTTGCCTTTTTCGATCAGCAGGATGGCCATGCGCTTGCCCACGTTGTCGCGGGTGATGTCCTTGAAGATGCGGGAACCGGCGGAATCCAGCGTCAGATGCACCGCCGGTTCGTTGGTCTGGCCGTCGAAGCCGGGCTGGGCGTCGGTCAGGCGCTCGCCGGTCAGGACGACCTGTTTCTTGACCAAGAGAGGCGAGCCGCCGCGTTCGGTATAGAGTTCGGTGCCAAACGGCGCGCTGCCGGCCAGACCGGCTTCCAGCGCGCCGGGGCTGTCGTCCACCAAGCGGATTTCCAGGGTGGCGGTGCGCCCGAGGATGTCCTTGGCCTTGGCCGTGTCCTGCACGCCCGGCAGTTGCACCACGATGCGGTCGGCCCCCTGCTGCTGGATCACCGGTTCGGCGACGCCCAGTTCGTTGATGCGGTTGTGCAGGGTGTTGATATTCTGCTTGATGGCAAATTCGCCGATTTTCTTCAGGGCTTCCGGCTTCAGGGTGGCGATCAGGCGCAGGTCGTCGCCCTGGCCGATTTCGTTCAAGGCCAGATCGTCGTTGCCGTTGCTGACGGCTTTCCGCGCGGCGTCGCGGGTGGCGGCGTCGCGGAAGCGGATCACGATGCGCTCGCCGTCGCGGCTGATGCCGGCGTGGCGCACGTTCTTGTCGCGCAAGAGGCTGCGCAGGTCGGCGGCGGTGGAATCGAGGCGCTTGGTGGCGGCTCCCGGCATGTCGACCTGCAGCAGGAAGTGCACGCCGCCGCGCAGATCGAGGCCCAGGTACATGGGCAGGGCGCGCAGGCTGGTCAGCCACTGCGGCGAGGCCGACAGCAGGTTGAGCGCGATGACGTATTGCGGATCGGCGGCATCCGGGTTGAAGGCGCGTTCGAGCGCGTCCTTGGCCTTCAACTGGGTGTCGGTGTCCTTGAAGCGCGCCTTGACGCCGACGTTGTCGAGCAGCAGGCCGTCATGGACGATGCCGGCGGCCTGCAAGGTACTTTCGACGCGCGAGCGGGTGCCTTCGTCGATCTTGAGCGTCACCTTGGCGCTGGACACCTGCACCGCCGGCGATTCGCCGTAGAAATTGGGCAGGGTGTAGATGAAGCCGATGACCAGGGCGACGGCGACGAGAATGTATTTCCAGAGGGGATAGCGATTCATTGCGGGCAGTGCCAGTAAAGAATGGAAAGTGGAACGGCGCATTCCTGCGCCGCTCGGCTGTCGATTCTCGATTACAGCCCTTTAAGGGAACCCTTGGGCAGGACGATGACGACCGACGGCTTCTGCACCACGACTTCGACGCCGTCGGCGATTTCGACGTTGACGTAGGCTTCGCCGACCTTGGTGACGCGCCCGGTGAGGCCGCCGCCGGTGACGACTTCATCGCCCTTCTGCAGGGCGGCGAGCAGGGCCTTGTGCTCCTTGGCCTTCTTCATCTGCGGGCGGATCATCAGGAACCACAGCACGCCAAACATCAGGATCATCGGCAACAACTGCATGAACCCGCCGCTTGCGTCGGCGGCGCCCGCCGTCTGGGCGTAGGCAAGACTAATCATTGAGGCTTCTCCGGAAAAAAATTTTGAAGCGGGCGATTCTATCACTGCCCGCCGGATCGGTCTGCGGCAAAGGCGGCAGCCCAGGATTGGAACTGGCCGTTCTCAATGGCGGCACGCATCTCGGCCATGATGGTCTGATAGAAATGCAGGTTATGGATGGTGTTCAGCATGCCGCCCAGAATCTCGCCGTTGCGGAACAGGTGGTGCAGGTAGCTGCGGCTGAATTGCGTGCAGGTCATGCAGGCACAGGAGGGATCGAGCGGGCCGGTGTCCTGCCGGTAGCGGGCGTTCTTGATCTTGACGTCGCCAAAGCGGGTGAACAGGTGGCCGTTGCGGGCGTTGCGGGTGGGCATCACGCAGTCGAACATGTCCATGCCCTGACTGACGGCGAACACCAGATCTTCCGGCGTGCCGACGCCCATCAGGTAGCGCGGTTTGTGGGCGGGCAGGCGCGGCGCGGTGTGCGCCAGCACGCGCGCCATGTCCGCCTTGGGTTCGCCGACCGAGAGGCCGCCGATGGCCATGCCGTCAAAGCCGATGTCGGTGAGGCCGGCGATGGATTCGTCGCGCAGATCCTCGTACATGCCGCCCTGCACGATGCCGAACAGGGCGTTGCTGTTTTCCAGTCGGTCGTGTTCGTCGCGCGAGCGCCGCGCCCAGCGCATCGACAGGCGCATCGACTGGGCGGCTTCCTCGCGGCTGGCCGGGTAGGGCGTGCATTCGTCGAAGATCATGACGATGTCGGAATTGAGCACCTTCTGGATCTGCATCGAGATTTCCGGCGAGAGAAAGAGCTTGGCCCCGTCGTGCGGCGAACTGAATTTGACGCCTTCCTCGCTGATTTTTCTCAGCGCGCCGAGCGAAAACACCTGAAAGCCGCCGGAATCGGTGAGCAGGGGTCTTTGCCATTGCATGAAATCGTGCAGGCCGTTGTGCGCGGCGATCACTTCCAGCCCCGGCCTCAGCCACAGGTGGAAAGTGTTGCCCAGGCAGATTTGCGCGCCGATGTCGTGCAGGGATTGCGGCGTCATCGCCTTCACCGTGCCGTAGGTGCCGACCGGCATGAACACGGGCGTCTGCACCTGGCCGTGCGCCAGCGTCAGCGTGCCGCGCCGCGCCGCGCCGTCGGTCGAGAGGAGTTCAAATTGCATCGGATTTCTCCAGGAGCATGGCGTCGCCATAGCTGAAAAAACGGTAACGCTCTGCCACCGCGTGCGCGTAGGCGGCGCGGATCGCGTCATGACCTGCAAAGGCGGAAACCAGCATGAGCAGCGTCGATTTGGGCAGATGGAAATTGGTGAGCAGGCGGTCGACCGCCTTGAAATGGTAGCCCGGCGTGATGAAGATGTCGGTTTCGCCGGGGCCGGCGGCAATCGCGCCGTTTTCCCGCGCCGCCGATTCCAGCGCGCGCAGGCTGGTGGTGCCGACCGCGATGACGCGCCCGCCCGCGGCCCGGGTGGCGGCGATGGCGTCGGCGGTGGCGGCGGGAATTTCGTAACGCTCGCTGTGCATGCGGTGCTCGGCGATAGTGTGCACGCGCACCGGGCGGTAGGTGCCGGCGCCGACGTGCAGGGTGACGAAGGCGGTATGGACGCCCTGTGCGCGCAGGGCGGCGAGCATGTCGTCCGTGAAGTGCAGGCCAGCGGTGGGCGCGGCGACGGCCCCCGGTTCGCGGGCATACACCGTCTGGTAGCGGGATTCGTCCTCGGCATCGGCCGGATGCTCGATGTAGGGCGGCAGCGGCAGCTGGCCGTGGGTTTCGGTCATGTCCCAGAAGCTCTGCCCGTCGATCAGGTCGAGCACGAACAAATCGTTGTCCGTCCCGGCGCGCCCGCTCATCTGAACCGTGAAGGCGTCGGCCAGCCGCAGGCGGCCGCCCGGCCTTGGGGCCCTGGCGGGTCCTTCCCCC
>OGQD01002324.1_pt1 | contig 10623 bp, 9 predicted proteins | sample 1553091 | NCBI WGS metagenome assembly OGQD01 (sample SAMEA2580290, study PRJEB22360) | human gut metagenome | biome: human gut; feature: human-associated habitat; material: faeces | place: Denmark | collected 2008/2010
CAGAGCCGCCCTTATCTCATCGGTCTCCTCTATGGGCTCGGCCTCAAAAAAGCCGCTCCACTCGTTTAAGTTGCTTCCTATAAGAAGGGGTATGTCCCTGCCTGCATCCGCAAAGGAATCTCCGTTTACAGGATTTGTAGGAAGGAAGTCTCCGTCTACGACCGGCTGCCAGTCCATGGAATAGCCGCCTCCAAGAGCCGCCGGGATCTGAAGCTCATTTCCTGTTTCCGAGAGCGCCTCCGTGGCAGCCGCCTGAAGCTCCTCCACAGGCACCTCCTGTATCTCTTCCACATTTTCAGGATCGATATCCAATTTTTCAAGGATCAGCTCCGCAAGCCTTGCGCTTGCCTCCTGTGAATTAAATACAGGTCCCATGGTTGCAGTAGCGCCGCTCTCTACGATCCCTCTTTCAAATAATCCTTCCGCATAAGGAGAGCTCATAAGCGCAAGCACCTTTGCTCCGCCGCCTGACTGCCCGAATATGGTCACATTGTCAGGATCTCCTCCAAAGGCTTCAATGTTGTCCTGAATCCACTCAAGTGCATCCACGATATCCATGATCCCTACATTGGCGGAATACTGATATTTATCGTCATAGGCGGAAAGATCCAGAAAACCGAAGGTATTGAGTCTGTGGTTCACTCCTACGACCACCACGTCACCCTCACGGCTTAAGTTTTCTCCATCAAATCCCGCCTCATTGGCGGAGCCTGTGGAGAATCCGCCGCCATGAAGCCACACCATGACCGGATGCTTCCCGCCGTCATTGATGCCGGGAGTCCCGATATTAAGGTTCTGACAGTTATTGTCCGTCCCATCCTGATCGGAAGCTGCACCGAGCCCGGATATGGATCCCTGGGGAGACATGGGACCGAAGCTATCGGCTACATATACTTCGTCCCAAGGCTCTACTTCCTCTGCCGGGACAAAGCGCTCCTTTGCCTCCGCATAGGGGATACCAAGATAACGATAGATTCCGTCTTCATCCGTTCCCTGTACCAATCCTGCTGCCGTTTCTACTACTCCATCGGGAAGCTCTGCCTCAATCTGATCGACACCGAAAATCTTGCCTTGCCACACCCTGGATGATCCGCAGGGCTTCTCAACAAGAGAGGGGTCATCTGTGAGCAGTTTCTCTATACGCTCAACAGCAGCTTTATCAGAACTTGCATCATGCATACGCTCTATGAGATTCATTTCGCTCCTAAAGCTGTGCAAGAACGCTCATAACGCCATATTCTTCATTTGAAGGACATTCGCGATTGGCGACAGCTTTTACCTCAGGAATGGCATTTGCCATAGCAACACCACAACCAGCCGCCTCAATCATCTCAATATCGTTCATATGATCGCCAAAGGCCATGGTCTCTTCCATAGGAATGCCCAGCTCTTTCGCCAACATAGCAAGACCCGTTGCCTTGCTCGCTCCATCAAGAGCAAAGTCGCAGGTATGAGCCGCTGTTAAGACTGGGCGAACACGCGGAGAAATATGTGCTACTTGCTCGGTGCTCTCCCATGGAGCAGGGTTCACGCAAGTGACCTTAACGATTGGAGCATCTCCCCAGGTATGAATATGCTTTGTCGGCATATCCATGCGCTCCCAGCTGGAGTAATACGTGCGCAGAAGTGCATCCTGTGCTGCTGTACCCTCATATCCCATCACAAAATTTGTTTCTGGAGAGGTAAAGTCAACCATTACATCGGGGATTGCACTACAAGCATCAAGGATTGCAAAGAGAATCTCGTCGTCAAACGTTGTCCTGTGCAACATGCGATCGCCCAAGTACACCTCATGAGCATTACATCCGATAAAGCCAAGACTATCGGCAACAGGTGCAAACAGCTCACGAAGCTCGCTTACAAAGCGCCCCGATGCGGGAGCACAGACAATACCTTTCTCGGTGAGCCTACGAGCTTCATAAAAGAAGCCAGGCGGCAGCTGCTTATCGTTGGTAAAGAGTGTATTGTCGAGGTCGAAGGCAACAAGCTTGTACACAGAACGCCTCCTTGTCGTAGTAAAAACTAAACTTCAATCCTGTGATAAGAGTAGCCGTTCGAATGCTACTTGAAAGACTGCCTATTGATTTTTTAATTAAGGTTTACATCTCCCGCAGGGCTTATAGCCTTCGTCGATAAGGGCTTGGCGAGAACCCTCGTATGCTTCTTTGTTATTGTCAGCAATATCTTCTACAGAGGGACATGTCGGATTATGGAAACGCATGGTGTTGGTGTTAAGCACATAGCTTTCTGTTTTGTCCTCTACATCAGCAGCTTCTGAAGTCGCAGAGCTTTCATTGTTCGAGACTGTCGTCTCTGCATCAAAAGCAGCAGTCTCATCGCCTTCCGCATTGTCTCCAGTTGCATAGTCGATGCCAACGCCTGGCTCTACGTTGTAGCAAAACACATTAAACGAGATGCCCGCCCCATCATCCTCAAGCGAATAAGCTTCGATTTGCACACCTCTACACACAAGCTCATCGCCCTCAAATATGGGGGTAGCGCGATACAAAACATGATTTCCGGTTTGATCTACATAGGAAGCAACTTCATCTTCATAGGGCAACATACCCTCAACATTCATCGAGCGTGTCCCTGTAACAAGATTGCGCTCGTTGGCATTCTCTCCAGAGAGCTGCCAACCCACCAGATGACATCGGTTATAGAGATATGAACCATCAACAAAATTATATTTTGAGGTCTGCCAACCCGAGGGTTTAATCATCCCAATGCTGCCGCGTTCCTCCCCTTCTTGAGGCATTGTTTCAGGCCCAACGCATACCGTCACCGAACCACAGCGACCTAAATCATCGAGCTCAGAAAATGATTCAAATCCTTCATTTTCACGAGCGTAGGAGAGCTCTTCATCAGAAAAGGAAGGCTTATCATCGTCTACCTCAACAGATGGCTGTCCTGTATAGGCAGGAACTTCCTCTGAGAGCAGCTGTGAAGAGGTGATATGTGATGATGGTGCAGGTGTATCGCATGCAGTAAGCGTAAAGGTGGGCACTAAAGCCACAAGAAGCGCTAATACAAATATTGCATAACGTAGTGATTGAAAATGATGCGACATATGACGAGAGGTAACACGTTTAGACGTATGTGACATAGAGCCTCCTGTCCTCAATCGTGGAAGGCATCGTATCACAGTCATAAAAAAGGAGGACCCAAAAGGGCCCTCCTTCGTCCACGAAAAGTAGTATTGAAGCTAGATCTTGCGGACGTTGGAAGCCTGGAGCTTGCCGTTCTGGCCGGTGGTGATATCAAACTCTACGGCCTGGCCCTCATCCAGAGTCTTGAAGCCGTCCATCTGAATCTCGGAGTAGTGGACGAACAGGTCGTCACCATCCTCGCGGGAGATGAACCCGTAGCCCTTATCCGGATTGAACCACTTTACAGTACCCTGAGCCATGACGTGCCTTTCTTTCTTTGTCCCACAGGACAAAATGAACCAATGCGCATACGCGCGATGCCGTGACCGCAGCGCAGTCACGCGCTCTAGTCTACCCCATGCTCAGGCGTCCATGTTCGAGAAATCCTGACAGTAAAGGAATGGCGCGCTTACCGAAAAGACGGTTGCGCGCCAAAGAAAATGACTACATCTTGTGCGCATAGAGCTTAAACACTCATGAAATTTGGCAAATATTCGCAGGTAAATACCGTATTTATGCATATACCTTAGAACAGGCCAGTAATGCGTCCTTGATCATCAACATCAATGTTTTCGGCAGCAGGATGGCGTGGCAAGCCAGGCATGGTCATAATTGCACCTGTTAGGGCAACTACAAATCCCGCGCCTGCAGCAACATGCACATCGCGAACGGTAATGCGGAAATCTTCAGGCGCTCCCAGACGCTTTTGATCGTCGGTAAACGAATACTGAGTCTTAGCAATACAAACTGGTAGAGCCCCAAATCCATCTTGCTCTAGCTGGCGCATCTGACGTTGGGCGGCAGGAGTAAAGTCAACGCCTTCCGCATGGTAAACGCGCTGAGCCACAATTTCGATAGCCTCTTTAATTGGGGTATCCGTTGGATAAGAACATGAGAAATGCGCTGGCGTTGTATCGAGCAGACGAACAATTTCGTCAGCGAGTTCAAGACCACCCTCGCCACCTTTTGCCCATACCTCAGAAAGTGCCACATTCACACCGAGCTTTGCACACTCGGCACGTACCAAAGCAATTTCTTCCTCGGTATCTGAGGGGAACCTATTGATAGCGACAACCGTAGGCAGCCCAAACACATCTTGCATATTGGATACGTGGCGAAGCAAGTTGGGAAGACCCTGTGAAAGCGCTTCGAGATTCTCTGCGTTGAGTTCGTCTTTTGCGACACCACCGTTGTACTTAAGGCTTCGAATGGTAGCCACAACGACACAGGCATCCGGAGCGAGTCCACTCATACGGCACTTAATATCACAGAACTTCTCAGCGCCAAGATCGGCACCAAAGCCCGCTTCTGTAACAGCAATATCACCATAGTGCAACGCCATACGTGTTGCCATAACCGAGTTGCATCCATGCGCAATATTGGCGAAAGGTCCGCCGTGGACAAATGCAGGGGTGTGCTCAAGTGTTTGTACTAAGTTTGGCTTAAGAGCATCTTTGAGCAGCGCACACATAGCTCCTTCAGCTTTGATCTGTGCACAGGTAACAGGACGACGATCATAGGTATAACCAATAACAATACGGCCCAGGCGCTCTTTAAGATCGCGTATTGAAGTTGCAAGACATAGTACTGCCATTACCTCGGATGCAACGGTAATATCGTAGGAATCTTCGCGTGGAACCCCATTGGCAATACCGCCCAAACCGTCTACCACATGACGAAGTTGACGATCATTCATATCGACGCAGCGGTGCCAGGTAATACGCCTCGGGTCTATACCGAGCTCGTTGCCCTGCTTGATGTGGTTATCAATCATTGCCGCCAACAGATTGTTAGCAGCTCCAATAGCATGAAAGTCGCCGGTAAAATGCAGGTTGATATCTTCCATAGGCACAACCTGCGCATAGCCACCACCAGCAGCTCCACCTTTAATGCCAAATACTGGCCCTAACGATGGTTCACGCAAAGCCACAACTGTTTTATGTCCGCGCCTATTGAGTGCATCGGCAAGACCAATGGTAGTGGTAGTTTTTCCCTCGCCTGCCGGAGTAGGACTCATGGCTGTAACTAGTACAAGCTTGCCTTGAGTATTGGAAGGATTCTCAAGTGCCGCTAAATCTACCTTAGCTTTGTCGTACCCATAAGGCACAAGATCATCGGAAGGTATGCCGAGCCGAGACGCAATCGTGCTGATATCTTCCACTTCTGCAGCTTGAGCAATCTCAATATCCGAAAGCATGTACCAGCTCCTCTCAATTGGGTGTGAGTCCTTTTCCCACACCTTACTTAGTAAGCGACTTCTGTATGTTTGAAATCTCGTCGAACCCTTCGGGCACTTCGGACAGATCCCATCCAAACGCTTGTGCCATCGCACGTCCTTGAGCACGGCGAAGCTCAGCGAGTTCAGAATTAGAAGTTTGATCATACACATCGGCAAGTGCTGTTAATACATAAGCAGCATAGCCCGCTAATGAATCACCGATGCCCGAAAGACGCGTCATGGTAACCAATGAGTCAGGTGTGAGCGCAAGCGCACAGGAAGCATCGAGATCAAGTAGGCCGGCAAGCTCTTGCTCAACCTCATGCACCGAAGAAAGATCATCATGAAGAAAGGCCTTACGGAGGCACGGAACCACCGTAGAAACAAAATCCTCAAGGAGGGCGAGAATATAATCACGTTGGAGCACAGCTCCTCCTTTACGCTACCTACTTATCTGGTGGCGGGGTTATGCCCAGATGCTCAAAAGCTGCCGCTGTTGCCTTTCTCCCCTGTGGAGTACGCACAATAAGCCCACGCTGAAGCAAATAGGGCTCATAGACATCTTCGATTGTAGACGTGTCCTCGCCAACTGCACTTGCAATAGTAGAGAGACCCACCGGTCTTCCCCGAAACGTTGTGGTAAGTGCACGTAAAATTCGCACATCCATCCAATCGAGGCCCAGCTCGTCAATCTCAAAGAATCCAAGCGCTTCGGCTGCAACTTCCCAGGTAATTTCACCATCAGCTCGAACCTGCGCATAGTCGCGCACACGTTTAAGAAGGCGGTTGGCAAGACGCGGTGTACCACGACTTCTGCTTGCTATTTCCGCTGCACCTTGTGCATCGATCTGTACATCTAAAATGCTCGCAGAACGCTCTACAATAGCCGCCAGTTCATCGACTGTGTAATAGTCGAGCCTGAAAGAAATGCCAAAGCGATCGCGCAAAGGTCCTGTAAGAAGTGCTGTTCTCGTTGTAGCACCAACCAAGGTAAAGCGTGGCAGATCCAGACGAATAGAGCGTGCCGCGGGGCCTTTACCGATAACAATATCGAGCGCAAAGTCCTCCATTGCTGGATAGAGCACTTCTTCAATCGAACGATTAAGGCGATGAATCTCATCGATAAAAAGAACGTCTCCCGCCTCTAGATTGGTGAGAATAGCTGCAAGATCGCCTGTTCGCTCAATTGCAGGGCCAGAGGTGGTATGGAGTTTAGCGCCCATCTCATTGGCAAGCACAGCTGCCAGCGTGGTCTTACCCAAGCCTGGAGGGCCTGAAAAGAGAACATGGTCGAGAGGTTCATTGCGTGAACGAGCCGCTTCGATGAGCACACGCAAATTCTCGCGAACGCGCTCTTGTCCCACATATTGAGAGAGAAGTTGTGGTCTGAGTGTTCGATCTACTTCAAGATCATCTGGCGTAAGCTCGCCGGTAACAGCACGTTTTGCCTCTGAAGGGGCATGTGACTCAAAGGGATCACGGAGAGGATCGGCTTGCCACATTAGATACCACCTCCGAGACGACGAAGTGCATAGCTCAACAGTGACTCGGGTGTTGAGGCACCCGCTTTCTCATGACCATCGAGTGCCGCCTCTGCTTCCTGCGGGCTAAAGCCCATCGATAAAAGCGCGGAAGTAACATCCGCTTCAATACTTGCCGAGGTAGTAGGAGTACTTGTAGTTGAAGATGCATTCTTTGAAAACGAAAACAGGCCGCCAAGCTCTTCATCAGAAGCGAAGACGCCTTGAAGCTCAACAATGAGGCGGTTAGCAAGCTTCTTACCAACACCTGGAACGGTTGCCATACGTGTTGCGTCAGATGCTGCCACAATTGTTGCAAACGCAGAAGGGGTAAAGGTTGAGAGAACCGAAAGCGCCAGCGATGGCCCCACGCCAGAAACAGCAATGAGTCGTTCAAACAAAGAGCGCTCCTCCTTTGAAGCAAAGCCGAAAAATGAGATGGCGCTTTCCCTTACAACAAGACGCGTAAAAAGCGTTACACCAGCAGACCCTTCTCCGGGCAAGGCCGCCGCCGTCATGGATGAACAGCGCAGCTCATATCCAACCCCCTGGACATCGAGCACAATATGTGAGGGAGTAACCTCTGCAATGGTTCCTGTGAGCCGATCTATCATGCATGTACTCCCTTCGCAAGTGCACGGCTTGCAATATGCTGAGACCGCGCAACATGTGCGTGACAAACCGCCGCAGCTAAAGCGTCGGCACAGTGATCGGGTTTAGGATCGTGATCAAGAGCAAGCAGCTCTCGAACCATAAAAGTAACCTGGTGTTTATCTGCTGATCCAGTGCCAACTACCGCCTGCTTTATCTGCATAGGAGTATATTCTCCTACTTCCACCCCAGCAGCGGCACAAGCAGCTATAGCCGCGCCGCGCGCATGAGCAGTCCAAATAGCAGACCGCGTGTTGGCGCCAAAATAAATACTTTCTACCGCCACCGCATCGGGTGTGTATTCACGAATGGCGAAGCCAATGCGATTGAGAATAAGACCCAGCCTGTAGTCGAGCTTATCCGAAGACGATGTGTGAATACAGTCGTACGCAAGGGCACGCGCAGCCGATCCGCGCGTTTCTATAACACCCCAGCCGGTATTAGCAAGGCCAGGGTCGATGCCCATAATAACCACGTACTACCCCCTCAACGCATTACTCGAACATTCGTTCCAGTATAGCATGGTAGTTAGTTATCGGAGAAGAGTCCTGTAGACCATCGCTTGTCTTCACTTGCTGTCATGCCACCCTGGCTAAAGAGATCTCGTAGGAGCTCCATGACCTCTTCAACCTGGTTCTCCCCTTCTTTTGCCATCTGTGCAGGAGAGACAAATTCTGTTGCTGCATGCTCAAGACGTTCGCGCACACTTTCTGCCTGTTCATATTCGGCCTGGTCACGAATATGGTCGCGCCAAGCAAAGGTGATAGGCCATGCAGCCTCGGCAAGAGTTTTGCTTGAAACAATAGGAATGAGTGGCATATGCCTGCGGTACAACTCCATCTCGCGCAAACGATTGCAGACGGCTTCGGCAAGTGTCGTGTTGGACTCATGCTCTGCGAGCTCAGACAGCGGCATGCTCTGCTCGATATAAAGGAGAAGCATGGCATCGAGAGCTCCAAGCCGAGCCTCTTTCGTAATGCCAGCTGTATCGAGACCCGCAAGTGAGGGAACCTCATACGTCCCGACAACTGCCGGAGGAATAACTGAAGAGATGGTCATGCGATGCAGGGCAAGCGCAATAACATCCGTACGATAGACATCGCCAAGTGGAGCAATATCTGCATCCATGACCGAAGCATTCGGCTCCAGAGCAAACAGGGTTTTATCTTGATCTCCCACAATGAAACAGGTCTTTTCATCACACGAGAACATGCGAGTCCAAGCCTTGAGACGTAGATTGGCTACAAGCTCTGCACCTTCGGAAAAATCGATACCTTCTAAGCCCATATCGCGCAAAACACGAGTGATTTCTGACGCGGTAAGCTCACGTACATCGGCGCGAAGAGCACGGGCTTGTTCGCGAGCAGCTTTTAACATCTCAGGATCGCCAGTATCCACGACAAGCGCATGGAGGCGTGTGGGACCCACTGCATCAAGTGCCAAAGCTGCAACCACCGAGGAGCGTAAATCCCCTTTGAGCGCAACAAAAAGATCCGTCGCACTTGCAGCCGTAAAATCACGCATCATGACAACGAGTGCTTCCCAGAGCAATGCCATGCGATCGTAGCGCGGAAAAACACCAGGATGCGCCAATGGCCCTTCTGATGCAGTATTCACTTCAGCAACTTCAAAGGCTTCTTCAAAAGATGGAAGCGCAACCTCAAGCTCTCCCCAAGGGGCCACAACAAAACTTCCTCCAGCAAACACACGATCGTCATAGCCGCCAACACCGCCAACAGCCACTATCCATGCATTGAGATTTGAAGCATCGTGGATAAAAGCACCGTTGGAAAGGGCCGGTGCTAAAGCGCTCTCTTCCTCATCGGTATTAAAGCAAGCAAGCGGTAAGTACAGAAGCACGTCAATATTCACGGGCGCGTGCATGAAACTGTCTATACTCTCCCGGTCAAATGCCACGCCAAAGTTCACGCCATCGAGCACAAACCCCAGCGGCATCTCAGGGCTTTCCATAGACGCATCGGCTGAGAAGAGCGACTCGAGCGCACGGGGATTCGAAGCCAAGGATTGTACCGATGCCATCACTGATGCAAGGCGCAAAGGCATGATCTTGCCATCTTGAATGTAGATAATCTCGAGCATTGGAATAGGTCCTGCTTGACTGAGCAGCGGGACAACCGCAGCGCACGCAAGACGATCTGCAAGATCAGAAATGGCGTTGGAAACATCGAGCAAAAACTCGTTGTTATCCCCAAGCCCCATCACATCTGCACCCACCAGAACGGGTGCTGGAAATACGATCAGCTGTGCTCCGCGGTCTGCCGCCATATGCGATTGAGCCACCATGCGCTCAACCGTTACGTCCAGCTGGCCAGCAACGGTAGAGATTTGGGCTAAAGCTATCTTCATGAACATATCTCCTCAGGAGCATCCTTAGGCAAGCACAACCTTGCCTTCGCGACCCACCAGATCATCAACTTCTGCACGAAGCACGGTATTATGCGCATCAACCTTGATAGGCAGTTCCATACGCATCGTCTCACCGCTGCCCATTTCCACACGCAGCTCCACATGATCCAAACCGTGATATCGGTCAAAAATACCCGAAAGCTGATCAACAAATACACGTGAGAGACGACGAGCTGGCATAAGAACCTCAAGCACGGCAGGTTTATTGGTCTTTTCATTGAGCAACATGGGTTCTACCTGAATGGCAATCAGCTGCAGACCACGATCCCCGCGCTCAAGCCTTCCCTGAATGCGAACAAACACATCGTCCACAGCACCACCAGTATGTTCGTCGACTTCGCCCATCAATACCGACGCACACTTTTCATAGACCTTCGGGAAAGTTACGACAGTAACTTCGCCTTCCATATCCTCAAGGGTGACAATAGCCATGGGATCACCCTTTTTGGTAGAGCGCTTCTGAACAGATGAGACCATGCCCGCGATCCAAATAGGCTCGCCTTCCGGCACTCTATAACGAGAAGTAGCAGCGCCTGTTGCAGGATCGATTACCTCATCAGAAAGTTCAAGCTCACCTAAGCTGTAATCGCGTGCCTTGGTAAGGGCATATTCGTAGGGGCGCAGTGGATGGTCGGATACATAAATTCCGAGAACGTCC
>OGQD01002329.1_pt1 | contig 10586 bp, 10 predicted proteins | sample 1553091 | NCBI WGS metagenome assembly OGQD01 (sample SAMEA2580290, study PRJEB22360) | human gut metagenome | biome: human gut; feature: human-associated habitat; material: faeces | place: Denmark | collected 2008/2010
TGGCGGCGGCGGCGTGATCCTGGGTCGAGAAGATGTTGCACGAGGCCCAGCGCACCTCGGCACCGAGCGTGGTCAGCGTCTCGATCAGCACGGCGGTCTGGATGGTCATGTGCAGGCTGCCGGTGATGCGCGCGCCCTTGAGCGGCTGTGTTTTTGCGTATTCCTCGCGGATCGCCATCAGGCCGGGCATTTCGGTTTCGGCAATGGCGATTTCCTTGCGCCCCCAGGCGGCAAGGGAAAGGTCGGCGACGACGTAATCTTGATTCTGGGCCACGGTGACACTCCTGTATCGGTGGCCGGGTGGGGCGCGCGTTTCGGTGAATTCGGCAGACTCACCGCGCGCCCTGCGCCCGGCAGGGTTGGACAGTGAGCGCCGTTTATCGACCGAGCCTGAGGACAAGTGCCCTTGCAGCGCCCCTCGGTAGGGGGCGGATTATAAACCGGCTTTACAGCGTTTCGGCGACCCAGAAATGATTGACGTCGGTGATGCCCCATTTTTCGGCATCTTCCCGGCCCGCGATTTTTTCCGCGCTTTTCGCCAGATCGACGACTTGCGGCGGAATATAGCTGCGCGATCGGGTCGAGAAAAATACCTTGATGCGCGGTTTGAGCAGGGTTTGCTCGTTTTGCTCGATGACTACGCCTAGCTTGCCGGATTCGAGGCGAACCAGGGAGCCGATCGGGTAAATACCCAGGCTTTTGACGAAGGCCTGGAAAATGGCCGGATCGAAATGGCCTTTCCAGCTCGCCATGCGTTGCAGCGATTCGGCGGGGTCCCAGCCGGCCTTGTAAGGGCGGTTGGAGGTAATGGCGTCGTACACGTCGCAGACCGCGCCCATCTTGGCGAAGCGGCTCATCGTTTCGCCGTTCAAACGCTTTGGATAACCCGTGCCATCCACTTTTTCGTGATGGTGCAGGCAGACATCCTTGACCGTAGCGCTCGCGCCGCTGCCTTCTTCGAGCAGGCGGTGCCCTTCTGCCGGGTGCCCCTTGATGATGTCGAATTCGGCATCGGTCAGCCGCCCCGGTTTGTTGAGGATTTCCGGCGGAATCATGGCCTTGCCCATGTCGTGCAGGAGCCCTGCCATGCCGGCTTCGCGTACCTCGGCTTCGGACAGGCCAAGCTGGCGGGCGAGTGCGATCATCAGGGCGCACACGGCGACCGAATGCATGTAAGTGTAGTCATCGGCGGTTTTCAGGCGGGCGAGACTGATCAATGCGCCGGGATTGCGCAGCACTGAATTGGAAATTTCTTCGACCAGCGGCGCGGCGGCTTCGGCTTCGATGGCCTTGCCCATGCGTACTTCCTGGAACATCGAAATGACCGCTTCCCTGCCTTTGCCAACGATGCGTCCGGCGCGTTTGACCTCATCGGCGAAGCTGGTTTTTGCCGGTAACGGTTCCGGAGGCTCCACCGGAAGCTCGGCTGCGGTTTCGTAGGCAACCGGCGCGGATTCGGGCGCTACTGCGACATCCAGGCCGAGGTCGATGTTGATCCATACCTCGCGCACCACGCTTTCGCGGATCAGGGCGAGATCTTTCGGATCTTTCAGGACGAAACGGTTGCGCCAGAACGGGTGATTGATCCACGCACCGCAGAAAGCATGGATATGCATGCCGATGCGTACTTCGGTAACGGGGATTTTTTTCAGCATATGGCACCGGAATGGTACTGAGGCAGCCAGGAGGCTGCCTCAGGGGTTTTTAACAGACCATTATTCTATATGGACCTGCTGCGAGAATCTGACCTAGGTCTGATTTCGCAACCTTTTACAATCCAGCATCATTTTTTAACAAAGCTGCACGATCCGTGTTTTCCCAGGAAAACTCCGGTTCATCGCGGCCGAAATGGCCGTAGGCGGCGGTTTTCTGGTAGATCGGACGCAGCAGGTCGAGCATGTTGACGATGCCTTTCGGGCGCAGGTCGAAGTGCTTGCGGATCAGGGCGGTCAGGGTTTCGTTGCTGACCTTGCCGGTGCCGTAGGTTTCGACCATGATCGAGGTCGGCTCGGCGACGCCGATGGCGTAGGAAACCTGAACCTGGCAGCGCGAGGCCAGCCCGGCGGCGACGATGTTCTTGGCGACGTAGCGGGTGGCGTAGGCGGCGGAACGATCGACCTTGGAGGGATCCTTGCCGGAGAAAGCGCCACCGCCGTGCGGCGCGGAACCGCCGTAGGTATCGACGATGATCTTGCGCCCGGTCAGGCCGCAATCGCCCTGCGGGCCGCCGATGACGAAACGGCCGGTGGGGTTCACCAGGTACTTGATGTCGCCCTTGATGAGTTCCTTGGGCAGCACCGGCTTGATGATTTCCTCGATGGTCTGCTCGCGCAGCGCATCCAGGCAGATGTCCGGCGAATGCTGGGTGGACAGCACCACAGTGTCGATGGCGAACGGCTTGCCGTCGACGTAGCGGATGGTGACCTGCGATTTGGCGTCCGGGCGCGCCCAGGGGAGCCGCCCGTCCTTGCGCAGCATGGCCTGACGCTCGACCAGACGATGCGAGAGCCAGATCGGCAGCGGCATCAAGGACGGCGTTTCGTCGCAGGCGTAGCCGAACATCAGACCCTGATCGCCGGCACCCTGGCCGAGATTGTCGTCGTAGGCGGCGTTCACGCCCTGGGCGATGTCCGGGCTTTGCTTGTCGTAAGCGACCAGCACGGCGCAGCCTTTGTAGTCGATGCCGTATTCGGTGTTGTCGTAGCCGATCTGCTTGATGGTGTCGCGCGCCACCTGGATGTAATCGACGTTGGCATTGGTGGTGATCTCACCGGCCAGCACCACCAGACCCGTGTTGCACAGCGTTTCGGCGGCGACGCGCGAATGCTTGTCCTGGGACAGGATGGCGTCGAGGATGGCGTCGGAAATCTGGTCGGCGACCTTGTCCGGGTGGCCTTCCGAGACCGATTCCGAGGTGAAGAGGTAATCACTCATGACTTTGCTCCAGCGGCTCTTGGTTCCGGCGTAACCGGCTCCGAGCCACGAGCAGGGGACGCTTTAGCGGTATTTGTGCGCCGTGGCATGAACCCCAGCTATCGCCCCGCAAGTTGTCTGATTAACTCGGCGATCCGATAATGATAGGTCTTTTTTCGTCCGATGCAACCCTGAAAACGCTATGGTTTTTCTTTTCCGCCTTCTGTCCTACCTGCCTCTGCGCGTCGTGCACGGTCTGGGCGCGCTGCTCGGGCGGCTGATCTATGCGCTGTCGCCGACTTACAGGCGGCATTTGCAGGAAAACATGGCGCAGGCCGGCATCGACCCCGCCCTGCGTGGCGCGGCAGCAGCAGAGGCTGGCAAGCAAATGCTGGAGTTGTCGCGCATCTGGCTGCGCACACTGGAAGAAGCCAACGCGCAGGTGGTGGAGGTGGTCGGGCGGGAACATCTGGATGCGGCGCGCGCGGAGGGCCGTGGCATTCTGTTCCTGACGCCGCATCTGGGCTGTTTCGAGATCACCGCGCAGTATCTGTCCTCCCTCGGCGACATCACCGTGCTGTACCGCCCGCCCAAATCGGCGGCGGCACAGGCATTGATCCTCACCGGGCGCAAGCGGGCGCAATTGCATCTGGCCCCGGCTGATTTGTCGGGAGTGCGAGCCTTGATTAAGGCGCTGAAAAAAGGGCAGATGGTCGGCATGCTGCCCGATCAGGCGCCGAAAACCGGCGAAGGCGTGTGGCTCGATTTCTTTGGCCGTCCGGCCTACACCATGACGCTGGCCGCCCGCTTGACCGAAACCGGCGCAGTATCGCTCCTGACCTGGGGCGAGCGTCTGCCGCAGGGGCGCGGCTATCGCATCCACTTTCAGCCGCCGAGCCAGTCGTTTTCCGGCAACACGCAGGAACGCGCGCAGCAGATCAATCATGAGGTGGAGGCGCTGGTGCGCCAATGCCCGACGCAATACCTGTGGGGCTACAACCGCTACAAACGCCCGCGCGGGGCGGAAGCGCCGCCGGTTTGAGCGGTTCCAAGAAATAACTTTAGAAAATTGAGATAAATCCCTGTCTCTGCTATTCTTTTTCTGTTGATTTGCGGCGCTGAACGCGCCTTTTCCAGAGAGGAACGAGAGCATGTTTCCGGACGATATCGCCGATTATCTGAAGAACAACCCCAGCTTTTTCGAGCAATACGCCGACCTGATGGCGCAGATTTTCGTGCCGCACCCGCATGGCGGGCGCACGATTTCGCTGGTCGAGCGGCAGATGCTGACCCTGCGCGAGAAGAACCGCGCCAGCGAGAGCAAGCTCGCCGAACTGATCGCCTTCGGCGAGGAAAACGACCAGATTTCGGAAAAAGTGCATCGACTGGCGGTTGGTCTGATCGCCGCCGAAACCTTCCAGGCGGTGATCCATCTGCTCAATTTCCACCTGCGCGACGATTTTTCCGTGCCGCACGTGGCGCTGCGCCTGTGGCACAAGCCGGACGAAATTTCCGATCTGCCGGAATTCGCCGCTGTCAGCGAGGAATTGCAGGTTTTCGCGGAAACCCTGACCCGCCCCTATTGCGGCTCCACCGCCGGCTTCGGCACGGCTTCATGGTTCGGCGAAGCCGCGCCGCATATCCGCTCGCAGGCGCTGATCGCCTTGCGCAACGGCGGCGGCACCATCGGCTTGGTGGCCTTGGGCAGCGAGGAAGCGCAGCGGTTTTACGCCGACATGGGCACGCTCTATCTGGAGCGCATCGGCGAAATGGTGTCGGCGGCGCTCGCGCGGGTGACGAAGAGCGCGCTGTGACCACCGGGGATGCGCTGGCGGCGTATCTTGCCTTTCTGGCGGGTCAGCGCCGGGTGGCCGCGCATACCCTCGGCAATTACCGGCGCGACCTGGGCAAATTGCAGCATCTGCTGGACGGGCGGCCCTTGCCGCAGGTGCAGGGGCACGACATTCGCCGCTTCGTCGCCAAGCTGCATGCGGAAGGTTTGTCCGGGCGTTCCCTGGCCCGCCATCTCTCCGCCTGGCGCGGGTTCTTCGCCTGGCTGGGCGAAGCCGGGCAAGTGAGCTGCAACCCCTGCCTCGGCGTGCGCCCGCCGAAATCGCCCCGGCGTCTGCCCAAGGCTTTGTCGGTGGATGAAAGCGCGGCGCTGCTGGCGGCGGCGGGGGAGACGGCGGCGACAGGCGAGGAAGATGCGCTGACGCTGCGCGACAGCGCGATGTTCGAGCTGTTCTACTCCTCCGGCCTGCGGCTGTCCGAACTGGGCGGGCTGGATCTGGCGGCAGCGGACGGCATTCTGGCCGATGGCGAGGTGCGGGTGCTCGGCAAGCGCAACAAGCTGCGCCTGGTGCCGGTAGGCGGCCCGGCGCGCGCGGCGCTCGCGCTCTGGCTGAACTGCCGGCCCCGGCTGGCTGCGCCGGATGAGCCCGCCCTGTTCGTCAATCAGCGCGGCCTGCGTCTCGGCGTGCGCAGCATCCAGCGCCGCCTGGAACAGCGTGCCCGGCAGCAGGGGCTGGCGCAGCACGTGCATCCGCATATGCTGCGCCATTCCTTCGCCTCGCATGTGCTGCAATCTTCCGGCGACCTGCGCGCGGTACAGGAAATGCTCGGCCATGCCAGCATCGCCTCGACCCAGATTTATACCCACCTCGATTTTCAGCACCTTGCCAGTGTGTACGACCGCGCCCACCCACGGGCAAAACGTTGAAATGACGGGAAAAACACCGACAAGCCGTTGACCCCGGCAGGGGCAGCCCGCATAATCTGCGTTTTGCTTTTTTTCCGCATACCGGAGTTTTTCATGGCTATCAACCGCACCCGCCGCAACATCCTGGAACGCCGCTGCGTTTCCAAATCCGTCAAGCGCCTGTTCAAGGGCGATGGCAAGACCAGCTTCAAGACCATGTACGCGGTCGAATGCCATCAGCGCAACCGCAAGACGCTGGGTAACTGACGCCGGGGTAGCGGGGCCGGCCCGGGAACGGTCTGAATAGACTTCCTGAGGGACGCACAAAGCCCGTAAGGCTGCGCAAAAAAGGTTACACAAAAATCCCCACGCAAGTTTGGCGTGGGGATTTTTTTCGCGCTGCGATTCGGCTTCCGGTTTTTGCTTTCGAGCCGTCGCCCGGGGTTTTGTAAAATTGTGCAAATCTCCGGCGGAACGTTGCTAGAAGCGGCGGGGCATGCTAAAAACAGCGTTCCCCACGCGGAGTCGTCATGGTTTTTTCCTTCTTCAAAAAAGCGCCTCAAAAAATGCCGGAGCCGACGGCGGCGCGTCCGCGCATGCCCTTGCCAGAGATGAAGCTCAGGCCGGAAGAACCGAAATCCCAGGTGTCATTGGATGAGCCTTTGCCCGACCTGGATTTCGTCACCGACAAAGCGAAAGCTCCCCCCGCCGCCAAAGCGTCGCTGGCCTTGAGCGCCATCGACGAATTCGAGGCCGAGTTTACTGAATCCAGCGTCATGGCAATCGATGTCGAGCACGAAGTGCCGCCTTTGCAGGCCGACGTCGAGCAGGTGGTGGTGCTGTTCGCCAACGATCAGGATGCCGCCGCGCGCAGCGTGCTGGAAAGTTTGTTATCGGCTTATTCCGACAGCGACGGCGTGCGCCTGTGGCGTTTGCTGTTCGATTTGTTGCAGGTGCAGGGCGATCAGGCGGCGTTCGAGCGCCGCAGCGTCGAGTTTGCACAGAAGTTTGAAATGTCCCCCCCCGCCTGGCGGGTTTACGACATGCCGGCCAAAGCGGCGGCGACCGGCGGTGCCAAGGTTTTCGTCCTGCAAGGCGTGCTCACCGACGAGCATCGCGGCACCTTGCAGCAACTGGGCACGCTGCTCGGCGAGGGCGGCGAATTGCGGATCGATTGCAGCAGGCTGGCCGGTTGCGACGACCAGATCGCCGGCATGCTGGCCGATCTGCTGACGGCTGCGCGGCGGCTGGGCAAGATCAGCCATCTGATCGGTGCCGAGGGTTTCATCAAACGCCTGGATGAGCGTTTGCAAGCCGGCACGGCAGAGCATGAAGCGGCTTGGCGCTTGCTGCTGGAATTGCTGCAACGCCAAGGCACGCAGGCGCATTTCGAGGAACGCGCGGTGGATTATGCGGTGACTTTCGAGCATTCTCCGCCTTCCTGGGAAACCCTGCCGGCAACCGCCAAACCTGCGGACAGCGCGCCGCCCGCGCCGGCCGATGAAGCCATCTACCTCGCCGGCCCGCTGCGCAATCAGCGTTTTGCCGAATTGCAGGAGATCATCGAGCGTCAGGCGCAGCCGATCATCGATTTTTCCGCCGTGCCGCGCCTGGATTTCTATTCCGCCGGCCAACTGGTCAACCGTCTGGGGCCGTTCAAGGCGGCGGGCAAGGAAATCGTCATTCGCAGCCCGAACCACCTCATCGCCGAACTGATGGCGGTGGTCGGTCTCAACAAGCAGGCGCGCATCATCGTTCCCAAATCCTGAACGAGCCGTAGCGTCAGTTCCGGCGCTGTGCCGCCCGTCTTTTTCACATCTCACTTTTCGCGCAAAAATCATGGAGCAATATCACGGTACGACCATCCTGTCGGTGCGGCGTGGCCGTTCGGTCGCCATGGGCGGCGACGGTCAGGTGACGCTGGGCAACATCGTCATCAAAGGCACGGCAAAAAAAGTGCGCCGGCTGCACCAGGGCCGCATCCTGGCCGGTTTCGCCGGCGGCACGGCGGATGCCTTCACCCTGTTCGAGCGTTTCGAGGCCAAGCTGGAAAAGCATCAGGGCAATCTGGTGCGCTCGGCGGTCGAACTGGCCAAGGACTGGCGCACCGACCGCGCGCTGCGCCGGCTGGAAGCCATGCTGTCGGTGGCGGATAGCGAATCCTCGCTGATCATCACCGGCAACGGCGACGTGCTGGAACCGGAATACGGCATCGTCGCCATCGGCTCTGGCGGCGCTTACGCGCAGAGCGCGGCGCGCGCCTTGCTGGAAAACACGGAACTCGCGCCGCTGGAGATCGTCACAAAATCGCTGGAAATCGCCGGCGACCTGTGCATCTACACCAACCGCAATTTCACCCTGGAGACGCTGGAATGAGTGGCGCGACGATGACTCCGAAAGAAATCGTGTCCGAACTGGACAAGCACATCGTTGGTCAGGACAAGGCCAAGAAAGCGGTCGCCATCGCGCTCAGGAACCGCTGGCGGCGTGCCCAGGTGGCCGAGCCGCTGCGCCAGGAAATCACGCCGAAGAACATCCTGATGATCGGTCCGACCGGCGTCGGCAAGACGGAAATCGCCCGCCGTCTGGCGCGGCTGGCCAACGCGCCCTTCATCAAGGTGGAGGCGACCAAGTTCACCGAAGTCGGCTACGTCGGTCGCGATGTCGAAACCATCATCCGCGACCTGATCGAAATGGCGGTGAAGAACCAGCGCGAGCGGGCCATGCAGGCCAACCGCCACCGCGCCGAGGACGCCGCCGAGGAGCGCGTGCTCGACGCCCTGCTGCCGCCAGCGCGCAGCCCCGGTTTCTACGCCGAGGACAGCGCCGCCAATGCTGATAACGCGACTCGCCAGAAATTCCGCAAGAAACTGCGCGAGGGCGATCTGGACGACAAGGAAATCGATGTCGAAGTCGCCCTGCCCGGCATGCAGGCCGAGATTTTCGCGCCGCCGGGAATGGAAGAACTGACGCAGCAGATTCAGGGCATGTTCCAGAATCTGGGCGGTGGCAAGAAGAAAACGCGCAAACTGAAGATCAAGGAAGCCTTCAAACTCCTGACCGACGAAGAAGCCGCCCGCTTGGTCAACGATGAAGAAATCAAGCTGGCTGCGGTGCAGGCGGTGGAGCAGAACGGCATCGTCTTTCTCGACGAGATCGACAAGGTGGCGAGCCGCTCCGACGTGCAGGGAGCCGATGTGTCCCGGCAGGGCGTGCAGCGCGATCTGCTGCCGCTGGTCGAAGGCACCACGGTGTCTACCAAGTACGGCATGATCAAGACCGATCACATCCTGTTCATCGCTTCCGGTGCCTTCCATCTGGCCAAGCCTTCCGATCTGATTCCCGAATTGCAGGGTCGTTTTCCCATTCGTGTCGAACTGGAATCGTTGTCGGTGGCTGATTTCGAGTCCATCCTGACTCAGACCGATGCCTGTCTGACCAAGCAATACCAAGCGTTGCTGGCGACCGAGGGCGTGCGTGTCGACTTTGCCGCCGACGGCATTCGTCGGCTGGCCGAGATCGCGTTCCAGGTGAACGAAAAAACCGAGAACATCGGTGCGCGCCGCCTGCACACGGTGCTGGAAAGGCTGCTGGAAGAAGTGTCCTTCACGGCAGGCTGCGGCGGGGTGACGGAACTGCAGGTCAGCGCCGCCTACGTGAACGAGAAACTCGGCGAAGTCGCCGCCGATGAAGATCTGTCGCGGTACGTGCTGTGAGCTTGCAGCGCAGAGGCGCAAAGGGTACTGAGGTCGCAGAGAAACCGGATTTTCTCTGCCTTTCCCCTCGATCTCCGCGTCCCTGCGGTAAATAAAAATGCCTGACGACAGCCTGAGCTTCCGCCTGCTGGCGGTGCTGTTCCCGATTTTCGGCATCGTCGCCGCCGGCTACTTCTATGGCCGCAAGCACAAGCCGGAAATGGCGGTGGCGAACCGGCTGAACATGGACGTCTTCGTGCCGGCCCTGGTGTTCGCGGCAATGGCCGGCAAATCCTTCGATCTGGCCACCTACGGGCCGCTCGCCCTGGGAGGCTTCCTGCTGCTGGCGGCTTGCGGCCTGCTCGCCTGGCCGGTGGCGCGGCTGTGCGGCGTCCAGCCGAAAACCCTGGTGCCGCCGATGCTGTTCAACAACTCCGGCAACATCGGCCTGCCGCTCGCCTTGCTCGCCTGGGGCGAGGACGCCCTGCCGGCGGCAGTGATCCTGTTCATGGTGGAAAACACCCTGCACTTCACTTTCGGCGCGCGCTGGCTCGACCCGCAGGCCCGCCTGCTCCTGCTGTGGCGCATTCCCGTAGTGTTCGCCGCCATCGCCGGCCTGCTGGTGGCGGCCCTGAAAATCGCGCTGTGGACGCCGCTGCTCATCGGCATCAAGATGCTCGGCGACATTTCCGTGCCGCTCATGCTGTTCGCCCTGGGCGTGCGCATGACGGGCTTCACCCTGAACGACTGGCAACTCGCCGTCGGCAGCGCCCTGCTGCGCCCGCTCATCGGCATGGCGCTCGCCTGGGGCATCATCCACCTGCTCGGCCTGGAAGGGCGCGATGCCGCCATGCTGCTCGTTTTCGGCGCGCTGCCGCCCGCCGTCCTCAACTTCCTGTTCGCCGAACGCTACCAGCAGGAACCGCAGCGCGTCGCTTCCATCGTGCTGATCGGCAATCTGGCGGCGCTGATTTTTCTGCCGCTGGCGCTGTCATTGGTGCTGTGATTTTCCGGGATGCGCCCGCCCGGTTCGTGAAGCCCGCGCTATAGCGGCAACACCCCGTTCGCCTTCGCCAGCGCCACGATCAGCTCCCGCGCCAGCTTGCGCTGCGGCACCGGCAGTTTGAGAAACAGCTCGAAAATTTCCCTCTCCTCGTAACCGACGCCATCGTCCCACTGCTTGCGCCGCTGGCGGATGGTCTGCGGCACTTCGTCGCCGTAGCGCAGCGTCTGCGGCTCCCCCCCCCGCCCCTCCGCCCGGGCCACCAAGTTTAAGTAAA
>OGQD01002330.1_pt1 | contig 10585 bp, 9 predicted proteins | sample 1553091 | NCBI WGS metagenome assembly OGQD01 (sample SAMEA2580290, study PRJEB22360) | human gut metagenome | biome: human gut; feature: human-associated habitat; material: faeces | place: Denmark | collected 2008/2010
AGAAGGCAAAGACCAACGATATTCGATCAACTTATGAAAGATTATTTAGAGAAAAATACTCAAGTTTACCCTTTCTATCTAAAAATCTAATTCCAGATTCCTTTAAATTTAAAGAAAATTATAATAAGAATGAAGTTATTAAGATTTTAAAAGACAGTATAAAACAAGATAGTATATCCTTAAAAAATGCAGTTTTACTATGCAGGCATTATAATTATTATACGGTGATTACTGAAACATTTTCTATTGCTAAGCCTCTTCTAAAAAAATTGGATGAAGAAGAATTCTTAGTAAAAGATAGTATTATAGTGAAAACCAAGAAAGGCAATGAACTTACTCTCTATTATGTTCTCAATAAAAAAATAAAACAAGCTTCTCCTACAATTTTACACTTTTCTACTTATTTACGTAATAATGATTATTTTACTTCTATAGCAAAATCAAATTCAAGCAGAGGCTATAATATTGTATATGCCCATAGCAGAGGTATATATTTAAGCCGTGATGAAATTACTCCGTTCGAGTTTGAAGTAGAAGATGTAAATGAAATAATAGACTGGATTATAAAACAACCTTGGAGTAATGGAAAAGTAGGGATGATAGGTGGAAGTTATGACGGTTTCAGTCAATGGGCTGCTACAAAAAACCTTCATCCTGCTTTAAAGACGATAATTCCTACGGCATCCGTTGGTTTCGGATTGGACTTTCCAATGTATAATAATTGTTTCAGTCCTTATATGCTGCGTTGGTTAAATTATGCTAAAAAACAAACAGACAGCAAACTTTTTATTGATGAAAAAAAATGGCTTTCTTTATATAATTCGTACTATAATAAAGGTATTTCTTTTAATAAATTAGACAGTCTATTCGGGAAAACAAATCCTATTTTTCAAAAATGGTTAGAACATCCTTCTTTTGATGCATTTTGGCAATCTAAGCTCCCTTATAAAAAAGATTTTGCTAAAATTAATATTCCGGTTTTAACATTTACAGGTTACTTTGATGCAGATCAAAGAGGGGCAATGTATTACTACAATGAGCATTATAAATATAATAAAAATGCCAATCATTATCTTGTAATTGGTCCATATAGTCATAATGGAGTAATCTCCGGAGTAGAAGAAGAATATAAAGGATATAAAATAGATCCAGTTGCAAAGATTAATATTGAGGATATTTCATATCAATGGTTTGATTTTATATTGAAAGGAAAAGAAAAACCGAAATTCCTCAAAGATAAAGTTAATATCCAAGTAATGGGTTCTAACCAGTGGAGAAATGTAGCGAGTATTGATAAAATAAGTAATAAAAAACTAAAATTTTATTTAAATAAAACAAAGCTACAAGAGTCAAAACCTAAACCAGACTTTATGTTTCAAAAAATAGATTTTTTGGATAGAAAAGATACAATACAAAGTCTTGACGGAGAAAAAATAATAGATTCGATACAAAAAATAAATTTAAAAGATAAGCTTGTATTTGAAACTGAAGCATTTAATATTCCTTTTGAAATAAATGGCAGTTTTACAGGGAATTTAAAGACAGCTATTAATAAAAAAGATATGGATGTTACTATAACTATCTATGAAAAATTATCAACTGGCAAATATTTCAAGTTATCACACGAATATTTTGCTCGTGCTAGCTACTCAAAAGATAGCCGAAAAAGAAAATTACTGAAGCCATATATCATAGAAGCTATTCCTGTACATAATACTTTTTTTACGAGTAAAAAAATAGAAAAAGGAAGTAAATTAGTTATGGTCTTAGGTATAAGGAAAAGTCCGGATGCCCAAATCAACTACGGGACAGGAAAAGACGTGAGTGAAGAAACTATTGCCGACGCCAAAGAACCTTTGGAAATAAAATGGTACAACGACAGTTATATAGAAATACCTGTTATGGAGCAGAGTTCGCAAAATAGTAACTAGCACAATACCATACAAACTAAAAACACAAAACTAAAATGTCCCGGTTCCCTTATCAATTTTTTGAAGAGTTCGTTGTTCGTACTCCTTTATTTTCATGCAGAGATTTTCAGAAAACAATCAGTAAATCTCAAATTCCAGGAAATAAGATCAGAGAAATTTGTTCTGATCCCATATTCCAGGAAGCGCTTTATCTGGCTTCACCCAATCTTCATCTTGAAGTCATAAAATGGCTCAATTCTGAAAGAGAACTTATACCAAGAGACTTTGAAAAATTAAAAAACACAATACTCAAATATTACAGCCGAACGAGTACTCGCTGTACGCCGTTCGGCTTATTTTCCTCAGTAGGCTTAGGAAAGTTTTCAGAAGAATTAATGTCTTTTAATAAAGATGATGCTAAAGAATCAGCAGATGACCTGATCCGCGATACCAAGCTGGATATGCATTTTCTTGTTTCGCTTGCTCAATATTTTGAAAAAAGCCCGGAGATAAGAAACAGGCTTTCGTTTTATCCTAACAACAGTATTTATAGGGTAGGCAACAAAATTCGCTACATAGAATATCAGTACATGTCGGGAAAAAGAGAATATATTATTTCCTCTGCTCCGCTTTCTGAAGAACTGGAGCAAATAATAAATTTTTCCAGACAGGGAAAAACGATACAGCAGATTGCCGAAATATTAATTGGCGAAGAGATCGAAGATTCTCAGACCTCGCAGAAACAAATAACAAAAGAAGAGGCTGAAGAATTTATTGAAGAACTTATAGATAATCAGGTTCTTGTAAGTGAACTTGAGCCGAATGTTTCCGGAGCTGATTTCTTCGACACTATTCTTTCTGTTCTAAATAAAATAAATGCAGAACATGAAGTACCGATTTTAACATCAATTAAGAAAAAGCTTGAAGAGCTGGATCGTACTATAGGAAATCCCATTTCTCTTTATACAGAAATTGAAGATCTGATCCGTTCTTTTACAATAGACTATGAGCAGAAATATTTGTTTCAGACAGATCTCTATCATGGAGCTGAGTTTACATTACCACCATTTTGGAAAAAAGAATTAAAGAAAGGTATCTGCTTTCTGAATAAAATAACGTTACCACAAAAAGAAACTCAGCTTGAGCAATTTAAAAAAGCATTTTTTGAGAGGTTTGAAACTCAGGAAGTCTCTTTGTTAAATGCTCTTGATACTGAGATTGGAGTCGGATATATTCAAAATAATTCGGCAAAGGGAATTCATCCTTATCTGGAAGATCTGAAGTTTCAGGGTTCCGGAAAAAAGCAGGATTTACAGTTTACACTTAATTCTATTAACAGAATTCTAAATGAAAAACTGCAGGAAGCTTTATTAGGACAACAATATAAAATTGAACTTTCAGATAACGACTTCAAAGGCATCGAAGAGGAGAACTGGGATGATCTTCCGGTAACAATTTCTTTTATGGCTGAAATTTTTTCAGAAGGAAATCAGGAAAAAATGATACTGAACGGCAGTACTGGAAAAAGTGCAGCCAATCTTTTAGGAAGATTCTGTTCAGAAAAATCGGAAGTAAGAGATTTAACAAAAAGTATTGCTAAGAAAGAAGAAGCCTTGTATAAAGATTATATTCTTGCAGAAATTATTCACCTTCCGGAAGCAAGAATAGGAAATATTATAAGAAGACCAACTTTAAGGGAATACGAAATTCCTTTTCTTGCACAATCTGTCTTATCTGCTGATCATCAAATTTCGGCAGAAGATCTTTTTATCTCTGTAAAAAATAACAGAATTATTTTACGTTCAGGGAAGTTGAACAAAGAGGTTAAACCCTATCTCACTAATGCCCACAATTACTATAACAATACTTTACCGGTATATCATTTTTTGTGTGATCTCCAGTCTCAGGACATCAGATCCGGACTGTACTTTAATTGGGGTGGATTGGAACAGCTCCATAAATTTCTCCCACGGGTTGAATACAACAACATTATTCTTTCAAAAGCACAGTGGAGAATCACAGAAAAAGATCTCGCTTTTTTATCTGAAAAACACTTAAGCAACGATCAGATTATTTCGAAATTGAAAGACTGGAGACTGAAAAGAAAAATTCCTCAATGGATTCAATTGGTAAAATCCGATAATACTTTATCCGTCAATTTGGAAAACGATGATATGGTAACTGTTTTTTTACAAACGGTAAAAACAGAAAAGTCGGTTACTATTGAAGAATTTTTACACAATGAGTATGATGATTTCAGGCGGGAATTTATCTTTCCCATGTACAAAATAAAAAACACTATATAAATGATGAAAAGAAAATTTGCTCCGGGAAGCGAATGGTTATATCTTAAAATTTATACCGGAATAAAAACCGCAGACCTTATTTTAGAAGAGTTGATAGAGCCCATGGTAAAGTATTTTCAGAAAGAAAATTATATTTCCAAATGGTTTTTCATCCGTTACAATGATCCCAAACCTCACCTGAGAGTAAGGTTTATGCTGACTGATATCCAAAACTACACTGAAGTTTTAAAAAGCATTAACGCTTCTCTTCAAAACTTTACAGAAAGCGGGGAAATTTCAAATATTGTAATAGATACGTATAACCGTGAGATTGAACGTTATGGTGAAAATACAATAGAATATGCAGAAACTTTCTTTTACAGAAACAGTGAGCTTATCATTCAATGTCTACCCTATGACGATGAGGAAAAGATTATTGTCAGCCTTTTTTTGATTGACCAGATGCTCAATAAATTAAATCTTTCAGTTCAGGAAAAATTAAAATGGATGAAAGATTTTAATGAAGCTTTTAAAAAAGAATTCAATGCCGATAAAAAACTTAATTCTCAATTGGATAAAAAGTACAGAGAGTTTAAGCCTAAATATTTGGATTTCTTGAGTTCAGACGAATTTTCGGAAGAGAGGAGTGCTTTTTTATCACATATTGAAGAAAACAATGCTGCTTTAGAAAATGTTCTTCGTCAAAATGAAAATCAATCCAAAGGAATGTCTCTGCAGAATTTCTTTCAAAGCATATTCCACATGAATATCAACAGGCTTTTTGTTTCCAATCAAAGAGTATTTGAGATGATAATTTATGATTATTTGGTGAGATATTATAAATCAGAAACTTTTTACAACCTTTATGGCTTCCTTTCTTGAGTAAGTATGAAAAGGGATAGTTTTTTAAAAAATAAATCCTTGAAGAAAAGGGTATTATAAAAGTTTAAATAATGTAAGTTGTTTTGTATTAAGTTGTTTTGGGTTTCGAATATTTTCTTTACCAAGAATTGTGACAAGAGTGATATATAGCCTTCCCAATTTAAGAAAAGCCTTTCGGCTGAAGTACAGTCGTGAATCAAGAAACACTTTTGTATCTTCAAGATTATCCTGAATGCCTTTTGCGAGTTCATTTCCAATATATTTTTTGGGATCTTCATACTTCCAGTAATGAGAAGTAGAGGAGGGAATTTCCTTCATGAACTTTTCAGGCAGAATCTCATTGTGGATTCCCAGCGCATAGCAGGTTTTAATATCAGTGTGATACTTTTTGTATTTTTGCATTCTATCGTTTTTGATTGAGACTTTTGAAAAGCATTTCCATTACAGGCAAAACCTTTTCACTCACATAAGAATCGTCAACCATTAAACTTCCGCCATAAGGGTTTATTATATTTTCAATTTCGTTTCTAAGATATTCATATTTATGCAGCACCAGAGTAAAAGAATGGCTGTATCGTTTAAAATCTTTATTGTCCATCAGTTCTTTTATAGCTGATAAGAGATTTACATCTGTATCGGATTGGGCAGGTTTTAGATTGAACAGAAATTCAGAATAGGAATCCAGAGCAATATAAAACATAATGCTACCTTCATCGTTGTGACTTAGATCACGGGGAAGAATGCAATAACCTCACATGGCTTTGCTGGTTTATTAATAGACATGTGGAAAAATTTTCACCTAATATATAATATAACTTTTCGAATATTAGAATCCTAAACTCAAATGGGGCGATCCCTGCAAGGTTCTGTAAATCAGCATAATGTATTGAAAATCAACTCTAAGCAATTCGAGATGGTGACGAGAGGGACCACTTTTTAAATCAAGCACTTACAATAATGTAGGTGCTTTTTTTGTTGAATTATTTGGATTAATCAACACAATTTATTGAACCTGTGATAAGAGTTTATCTTCATCAAACAGCATTGGCTACGCCGAACGACTTCGTTAGGTTTCTATTCGGTTTTTAGAAAACAAGCAATAGGTATGAATTGTTTAAAACGATATTCAAATATCTTCAAGTTCTCTGTATGATTCCTGTTGCTTTTCCAATGTATGTTCTACAAGATTATTTTAACTTTTAGTATTTTGAAATTATAGTAGGCAAACCTATAACGAGTTTATTGATAAAAATAAGCATTGCATTAAAGATAGCTTTATTGCAAAGTAATTAATTTTTCTACTTCAATTTTTTCACAAAATTTTATATCAGTAAAAAGGAGCAGTAAGCTTGTTGTGAAAAGAGAAAAGAACCAACCCAACCTTTGATTTAATCTTAAATTTTTCAAAAAGAGCATTACGATATACATCTACCGATTTTACAGAAACGCTCATTTCATCGGCTATTTGTTCATACGTGAGTTCCCTTTCATCACAAACCAAAGTAAGAAAATGCTGTTCCCTGTCTGATAATTTTATATTTCCTGCCTCTTTATCTTCTTTTCTTTTATAGTTTTTAATGCGTTTCAGGATATCAGTAATATTGCTGTACCCAACGGAAAGAATATTGTCAATACAGAATTTGAGCTCTGTGGCACTGCAATTTTTGTGTAAAAAACCTCTGGCTCCATGATGATAAGCTCTGTCAATAATATCTTCCTCGAAATGTTGGGTAAGTAAAAGAACTTTGTACTCTTCATCTTCTATTTGTTCAAGCTCTTGCAGAACTTCTATTCCGTTAAATACGGGCATAGAATAATCTAAAATGAAAAGATCAGGTTTCTTTTCATTAAAAGGTAAAGACTTAAGAAAAGACTGCCCGTCTTCAAATTCATGAGTCACTATAAAATTTCCCAATTTTTCGATAAGCTGTTTCAAGCCTTCGCGAACAATCTTATGGTCGTCAATAAGAGCAATAGTAGATTTTTCCAAATGAGTTTTTAATTTGAGTTTTTTTCAAAGATCTGTACCGATGTCCCTTTTTGCAATTCGCTTACAATCTTTACTTCAAAAGTAATAATTTTCGCTCTTTTTTTCAAAGTATTCAATCCTAATTTACCTTTTTCCTGCTTCATTGCAAATCCTTTCCCATTGTCAGAAATTTCAAGTAAAAACTGAGGCCGGAACTGCAGATTTATAACAACTTCAGTTGCTTCAGAATGTTTGAGGATATTGTTGATGATTTCCTGATACATCCTGAACAGTATATGGGAGTATTCCACAGGGAAATCAGATGAGGTATTCTTTGGATAGATATAGGAAAAATTGATGGTGTGATTTTGTTTAAGATATTCCAGATCCTGTTTGATTCGTTTTTCGATGGGTTCTTTATCTGAAAAATAAGGATGTAAACGATGGCTTGTGGATCGTACAGAATCTGATAGCTTTCCCAAAGAAGAGGAAAGGTTTTCTAAAGGCGGGTTGAGTTCGGGATGATCCAGTTTCATATTTTCGATCTGGAAATTGAGAACGGTAATCTGCTGACCGATATCATCATGAAGATCTCCGGCAATCTGAGAGCGAAGCTCTTCCTGACTTTCCATAATACTTTGAGTAAGGGTTTTCTGAAAATCCAGATCTTTTTGGTGGATGTCTTTTTGATAATTGGTTATTTTGTGAATATGAAGCCGTATCAGGATCACGCAGAATATTACCAGTAAGCATACCAATAGCATTACAATGATTATACCTATTGCAATTTTATACGTGGACATGGCTTTTGTTTTCTTTGTAAATATATAAGTTGATCAAACTATAGTAAACTATATTCATTGGATAATTGATCCAGTAATATAAAAAACTACCTTTTTCCGCAATTTCCTCTTTATAAAGTTCGTTAATGTCAAAAGCAAATATAAATGTCATTCCTAAAAAAAATAACACTGGAGAAGAAAGAAGTATATAGTTGTTAGATAATAATAACTGGAAATTTTCTTGTTTTAGGGATTTAAGACTGAAAATAATAAATGATACCACATAAATAAATGTTCCTAATGCAAAGGAATAATTATTAAAAGATTTTAAACCTTCCCAACAAAGCCCATTTAATAAGCAAAAAAAACTGTAAAACGAAATAATATATTTTAACTGTCTTTTTTCTTTAAAAATTTTGAATAATAAGCAGAACCATAAGATGAAATGAACATAACAATATAACATTGTACATATCAGGTTGTTATTAATTGAAAGTATGGTTTCTGTGACGGCATTCAGTATAATTATAGAGAATAATAAGCCATTATTTTTCTTTTTCAGAAAAATAATGGCCACAAAAAGAGTAATAATTGCGATATAACTAATGATAGTGAATTGCATTTTTAATTACTTTTATCTTTTATTAAATTTATATTCCCTGGCGGAATATGTGAGAGATTATAGTATTTTTCAGTACCATCATTAAGCAGTAAATAAATCTGGGCTTCAGTAAATTCGGAGAGATGAGCATTAATTTTTGTTTTCTTTGAACATATGCTGTCATATTTTGATCTATCTATTGTTTCCCTGCCTTTGACTATTTTTAGTTCTTTAGGATTTTTAGACAATAGATATTTTAGAAATTTTTCATGATATACCGACACTCCATCTGCAAAATCACAAAACCCGTTCTCTGCTTTACTATAAGTAATGTCTTTCGCTATTTTGGTTTTTGGCAAATTGAATTTTATATATTCATCTTCTATTTTGTTATCATTTAAGGAGTCTATTAACTTTTTAAATCTATTATCATTTTGTAAAACCATTACATAATATGAATTACCTCCCTGATTAATAGATTTTTTATATACAGCAACGTTTTGTTCATACATTGTGTCACTTATTTTATGAATACGATCAAAAATAAGATTATCAGTAATTTGTTTATTTTCTAATGGCGCAATAATCAGAACATTTTTAGATGAATTCTTGTAATCTGTTTTAAATTTAATTTCTTCTTCAATTAACCCCACTCCATTTTTCGCAGATTTTATAGACAAGCTGCCACTTCTGCAATTCCAAAGAAAAACCAATACAGAGAATAAAAATAATTTTTTCATAATTAGATATTTTAATTGTTAATGTTGAAACAAATTTCTTTGGATTTTGTTTTTCTCGCAATAGGAAAAACTCTAATTTCTATCTTCTGTTTTTTCCTACTCCATTAAACTTCGATTAATACTACGTCTCTAAAAAAATTGGGCAATCCCTTGTTGTTGATCTTATTAGGAAAAAACCTAATATAAATATAGCATTTTTCGTATTGATTGATAGCTTGTTACCGCGATAATTTTGGAATAATAATTTATCCGGGCAGTCGAAAACGGTATAGAGTAGACATATTTCTAAAAATTTACAGTTATGAAAACGAAATTTTATTTTTTGATTATCATCTCAATGATTACATTCAATATTAAAGCTCAAGAACAGATAGTGCTATTTGAAAATGGTTATCTTTTTAGAAACAATACATTTGATACTTTACAAATTTTTGATAAAAAGTCTAAAAATTTTGAAAAAAGGATAATACTGACAAGATTAAAAGGAACTATAAAAAAAAGAGATGGAGACACCCTATTCATTAAGTTTTGGAATATTTCCAACGATGTTGGTATTGAATATAATAAAAAAATGAAAAACGGGCAGATTAAGTATATAGATCGTACAGATAATGGGAAAAATTATATATACATTCTAAAAGGAGAGGAAACTTCGAAAAGTCATTTTGATATCCCATACCGATTCAGTCAATTAATGGCTACGAATATTCCATTTAGAGTGTTATTAAAATCAGGTACTTTGGAATCTGATTTTTTGAATGCAAATGCAACTTTTGTTTGGGTAAGAGGAACATCCCGAATATTTAAAAGTGAATTTGTAGAGCAAAGAAATAGATATTTAGCTTATGGTCCTTTTTTAGGATTGAGTTCCATAGATAATCCAGTAACCGATAAAAAAGAATTTGGATTAAACTATGGGGTTAATTTGATGGGAGGTATACAGGGTTTAAATATTGTAGTAGCACTTGGTTTTCAAAATGGATTTAAGCAAGAGACAAAAAATATTCAGCCCTATTTGGGATTTGGGATTGGCTTTAAACTTTTTGAGACATTTTCCCCGGAAATTAAAAATAAAGAATGATAATTTTGTTTAAGATTAAGAGGCTATCTAATTTGGAATTTTAAATAGTCCCTTGTTTTAGAGTTAATATTCCTGGTCAAAAAGCTTCCCCAATTCCCAAAAAACTCCAACTTTACAAAAATATCATTGTGCGAAGTAAAGAAAGACGAGTTTTCAATTGGGTTATCTCATAATTTTAATAAAAATATGTAGGTAGAAATTACCAAAAAACCAAAATGTCAGACATTGTATTGAAGCTATTTTTTATTCCAAAAGAATTAACTTTCTCTTTCAGTTCATCAAAATTTAAATACAAATAACATCATTATTTATCTTTTCTCCATTATAAACGCTTG
>OGQD01002335.1_pt1 | contig 10571 bp, 8 predicted proteins | sample 1553091 | NCBI WGS metagenome assembly OGQD01 (sample SAMEA2580290, study PRJEB22360) | human gut metagenome | biome: human gut; feature: human-associated habitat; material: faeces | place: Denmark | collected 2008/2010
GGGTGCTTTCCGTTTCAAGGAGTTAAAAGACGGAGGATTTATAAATGTAAGTGAGGCGTTGAAAATCCCACCTCTGACGGATATAAGGGAGTTGATTGCAGCCAGTGCGGAAATAGAGAAAAGCGAAGAGGGGAATGTTCTTCCTGACAGGAAATGGGTTGCCCAACTCGTGCAACCGGGTTCTTCATTGGGTGGCGCAAGGCCTAAAGCCAGTGTGGTAGGCACGGATAAAACGCTTTATATAGCTAAGTTCCCTTCTCGCAAGGATGATTATGATACCGGACTTTGGGAGCATTTCAGTCATCTTCTTGCTGCAAAATCCGGTATAAATGCCGCAAAGACCAAAGTGCTGGCAACAGGAGAGAAATATCATACGTTGCTTTCGCAACGCTTCGACAGAACCCAAGATGGGAAGCGGATTCATTTTGCTTCTGCAATGACCTTATTGGGACTCAATGACGGTGATAATGCAACTACAGGGCATGGTTATCTGGATATAGTCGATTTTATAATCCAGAACTGCACGAATGTGGAAGAGAATCTGCATGAACTTTATCGCCGTGTAGCTTTCAATATCTGCATTGGCAATAGCGATGACCATTTCCGCAATCATGGTTTTCTTTTGACTGCAAAAGGTTGGACGCTTTCTCCTGCATACGACATGAACCCTACTCTGAATGAGTATCAAAGTTTGCTAGTTTCATCAACTTCCAATAAAGCAGACTTAAACATTTTGCTAGATGCTTGCAAAGACTACATGCTAAACCATAAAACAGCAGAAAAGACTATTTTGGAGGTGATTGAAGCTGTAAAAGGATGGCGAGAATTGGCAATACGATTAGGTATTTCCAAGAGAGAGATGGATATGTTTGCAGGAGTGTTGGATGCAAGGTGGAAAGATTGCGTTTGATTTACAAATTAGAATATTATTGGTAAATCATTGTTGCCCATGCCTTTTACAGGACAGTAATGATAACACTCATTTAAATCCTGAAGAAATAACGGAAAATAATATTGGTGAGGAGACTAAGTGTGTGTCGTGAATTGTCTGCATTGGGTGTTAAAGAACCGCAATACCATTTCGTTGCCTTTATCATGAAAGCAACTGTTTGTGCGAAGGTTTTGGAGAAGGGACAAGAAACTACTATTCCGACCAGAAGCGATCAGTTGGGGCATGACAAGGGCATAACTGGGGCGCAACAGGGGCATAACAAGATACTTTCTCTTATAGCAGAAACCCTCAAATCAGTATTTCTGCATTGGCGAAACAATGCGAAGTCTCGGAGAAAGCAATGAGGATAACACTGGAACGTTTATAGTGTGCCAAATTACCAAGCAAAAATGCGCCAAATTGCCAAACGACACGAGATAGATGACTAATTTTTATGTAGTTGAGTGATAGAATGTGATTGGGCTTTGTATTATGCTGCGCAAACATAATGTTTATGCAGCATAATTTTTTTGAAAGCTGAAATTCATTGATGGAATAGATAAAAGCGGCACATATGTTCTTGTGCATAGCTTGATGCCAACTGTAGTTATTCCTTTAAACGATGTTTTTGTTGCTTATTTACTTGACTATATGGGAAATTAGATGTATTTTTGTTTGCAATTTAACGAGTATAATTTAAATACTGATGTCGAATAATCAACAAATAGTGATGAATAGAATAAAGGTGGTACTTGCGGAAAAGCAAAGAACCAATAGATGGTTGGCAGAGCAAATGGGTAAGTCCGAAAATACAATTTCAAGATGGTGTTCCAATAAGTCGCAGCCGTCTATTGCCCAACTGCAAGAAATAGCAAAATGGTTGGATGTTGACGTCAGAATACTAATCACACCTACTAAAGAACAGTAAAGGAATATGGAGCAAACTCAATATAATCAGCTATTTTCGTTCATCTGGAATATAGCGACAGATGTACTTGTGTATGCCTTTGATAAAGGCGAATACAAGAAAATCATTATGCCAATGATGGTGTTGCGCCGTATTGATGTGCTTCTTGAACCAACAAAGGCAATCTTATTGGCTCAAAAGAAAATGCTTGATGACAATAAAATAGCCAATCAAGATCCAATCTTGTTTACTACTACAGGGTATCCTTTCTACAATACTTCACTTTTCACAATGAAGACATTGAAGAGTGAAACCGATCCGTTGCGGCTAAAGATGAATTTTAACGATTATCTTAACGGTTTCAGTAAAGATGTTCAGGATATTCTTGATAAGTTTCATCTCCGTCAAATGGTTGACAACCTTACGGAGGCAGAACGTTTAGGAAGTATAATTGAGAAATTCACAGATGATAAGATAAATCTTAGCAATAAGCCTGTTCTCGATGATAATGGTAATGTGAAATTCCCTGCCCTTGATAATCATACAATGGGTACTATGTTCGAGGAACTGCTCAGAAGATTTAATGAAGAAAACAATGTAACGGAAGCCGGTGAGCATTTCACGCCTCGTGATTATGTGAAACTCCTTGCGGATTTAGCTGTTATACCAATTGCAGATAAAATCAAAGACAATACATACACTGTGTATGACGGTGCTTGCGGAACAGGTGGTATTCTTACTATTGCACAAGATCGCATTAGAGAAGTTGCTAACGAAAGAGGTAAGAATGTTCAAGTTCTGATATATGGGCAAGAACTTCAGCCTGAAACTTTTGCGACCTGTAAGGCCGACCTTATGATTTCAGGCGACATTCAGGCATTTCAGTATGCACACGGTACAGAAATGCGTGAATACATTGCTTTCGATAGCACCATTTCTCGTGATGGGCATCCGGGGGAAACATACGACTTTTGCATTTCAAACCCTCCCTTTGGCACTCCTTGGAAGGAGGATCTCAAAAAGCGGGGATTGGCTGAGACTGAGAAGAAAAAGTTTGCAGATAGCCGATTTACGCTGATTGGGGATGATGACAAGGAAATTTCATTTATTCCTGATATTGGCGACTGTCAAATGATGTTTCTTGCCAATAATCTTTCACGAATGAAAAATTCCACAGAGTTAGGTACTCGTATCGTGGAGGTTCATAACGGCTCTTCTCTCTTTACTGGTGATGCCGGTAGCGGTGCAAGCAACCTTCGCCAATATATTATTGAAAATGACCTGTTGGAAGCTATTGTGGCTATGCCGGAAAAAGACTTCTACAATACAGGTATTGGTACATTTATATGGATTGTAACAAATCGTAAGGAAGAACGTCGTCGCGGCTATGTTCAACTGATAGATGCAACAGAGATCAAGTCTCCATTGCGTAAGAATTTGGGAGAAAAGAATTGTGAAACGACCGAATCCGACCGACAGCAGATTGTAAAATTACTTACCGACTACGCAGAAACACCGCAAAGCAAGATTTTCCCGAACAATGAGTTTGGCTATTGGAGTGTAAAGGTATGCCGTCCTCTGCGCCTTCGTTTTGAGTATAATGAGGAACGTGAAGCTGAAATGTGTCGTAAGGAGAAGGATGCTGCTGTTTGTTGTGAGGTAATGACTTTTGTCAAGCAATACGACCATTCGTCCGATTATGATTTCAATGCCCTACAAGAGTTCTTGAAGGTTGCAATAAAAGAAATGAAGAGTAAACCTAGAAAGAAGCATATTGATTTACTCCAAAAGTACTACACTGCAACTTGTCCGGATGCAGAAATCGTTCTTGACTCAGATGGTTGCCAAATTGCAGACAAAGCATTGGAAGATATTGAGATAATCCCATTTCGTTATGAAGGCGGTATCGATGGATTCTTGCAAAATGAGATTTTACCATATACACACGATGCTTGGATAGATGAAAAGTCTATACAAGTTGGCTATGAACTCTCATTTACAAAATACTTTTATAAGCCAAAGGAATTGCGTTCTATAGAGGATATAACACGGGACATTCGTGCTATTGAGGAACGCACCAATGGTATGTTGGATGATATTTTGGGGAAGATATGAGACGGTACGGTGAATATAAAGATACAGGTATAGGATGGTTGCCTAAGTTGCCAAGTCATTGGCAGCTTGAACAACTGCGCAAGTATATTCGTCAGGTATCTAAGAAAGGGTATCCTGAAAAACAATTGCTATCAGTTACACGAGAGCAAGGCGTTATTGTGCGTGATACAGAATCGAAGGAAGAAAATCACAACTTTATCCCAAAAGATCTTAGTGGTTACAAGTATGTTGAAGAGGGACAACTCGTAATCAATAAGATGAAATCGTGGCAAGGTGCATATGGAGTATCAAATTACGAAGGAATAGTTAGTCCGGCATATTTTGTTTGTGATTTAGATTTTCCCAATAAAAGATTCTTTAGTTTAGCGTTAAGAAGCAGGAATTATATTAATTTCTTTGCGCAATATTCAAAAGGAATTCGTGTTGGTCAATGGGATTTATCGCCAGTTGGTCTCAAGTCTATTCCATTTTTTGAACCACCTCTTGCCGAGCAAGAGAAAATAGTGAGTTATCTTGAAAGTAAAACCCTATGTATAGATGCGTATGTTCGAGAGAGAGAGAGAGTTACAGCTGCTTAATGAGCTAAAAGAGGCTGAAATTGCTAATGTCGTTACACGGGGCTTGAATCCCGATGTGAAGATGAAGGATAGTAAAAACATCTTACTGGGTACAATACCTGCTCATTGGGAGGAACGAAAATTAAAATATTGTTTTTCCGAAAGAACGGAGAAAAACCATCCAGAAGAGCCAATTCTTTGTGCCACTCAATCACAAGGTGTCATACCTCAATCGATGTATCAAAATAGGGTTGTAGTTGTAAACAAGGGATTTGAAGGACTTAAGTTTGTCAAGGCCGGAGATTTTGTGATTAGTCTTCGTTCTTTTGAAGGCGGAATAGAGTACGCTTACTATCAGGGTATTATTAGTGCTGCATATACAATCCTGACTCCTAAGGAAATAGAATATACTGACTACTTTAGGTTGCTTTTTAAGTGTCAACCATTTATTCATGTTCTACAAACTTGTGTGACGGGCATAAGAGAGGGTCAAAATATAAATTATCAAATGCTTGGAAGAAAATTTATTCCACTTCCTCCAATAGAAGAACAGCGAGCTATTGTTGCCTACATTGAAGATAAGTGTAATAAAGTAAACTCCCTCATAAGCGAGCTTGAAGCCGAAATAGAATATTTGAAAGAATATAAACAGAAACTTATTGCAGATTGTGTCACAGGCCAAATAAATGTGCAATCTGAAATATAAATAGATGAAGTTATGGCAACTGATACATCAGAGAAAAATCTTGAGACTATCCTTGTGAGTTATTTGCGCAATACGCAGGGGTACGAAGAGGGAATCTCAGTGGATTATAACAAGGACTATGCGCTTGATACTGAGCGCGTAAAGCGATTTATTCTCTCTACACAGAAAAAGAAAGCTGAGAATACGGCCTGCTTTGCAAGCGAAGTGTCTGAACGTAAGTTTTTTGCCGAGTTGAATAAACAACTCGCTTCTCGTGGTATTACTGATGTATTGAGAAAAGGATTCCGTTACATATCGGAACTCTTCGATATGTACTATCCGTTGCCGTCTGAGCTGAATCCTACGGCTCAGGAAATGTATGCAAAGAATATTTTTTGTGTAATAAGACAATTGTTTTATAGCAAGGATAATTCGAATAGCATTGATGTAATGGTTTCGTTGAATGGAATGCCCGTGATGACAATGGAATTGAAAAAACATTACACCGGTCAAACCGTTGAGAATGCCATAAGACAATATCAAACTGACCGTGATGTGAGGGATCCGCTACTGGCACCTAAAAGATGTGCCGTACACTTTGCTGTTGACGATGATAATATCCGTATGTGTACTTGGCTTTGCGGTAAAAGTTCTTGGTTTTTACCGTTTGACAAAGGTGTCAATGGTGGTGCCGGTAATCCTGTTAATCCCAATGGTCTGCGCACATCATATCTTTGGGAGGATATATTAAAGAAGGAATCCTTGTCGGATATACTTGAGAATTATGCACAAGTTGTAAAAAAGAAAGACGAGAAGACCGGCAAAGAGAAGATTTCTGTTGTGTGGCCGCGTTATCATCAATTAGAAGTCGTCCGACAATTATTAGCTGAAACGCGAGCAAAAGGTGTAGGCCAGCGTTATTTGATTCAACACTCGGCAGGTTCAGGCAAGTCTAATTCAATTACTTGGTTGGCATATCAACTTGTTGGCTTGCTTGATGGCACAGACCCTTTAATGGATAGTGTCATTGTTGTTACAGACCGAGTAAACTTGGATAAGCAAATTCGTGATAATATCGCCTCCTTCAAACGTTTGTCTAATCTTGTCGCTTGGGCTGATAGTGCTGAAACATTGCGTAAGAATCTAGAGAGTGGCAAGAAGATAATTATCACAATAGTACACAAATTTCCATTCATCCTCGAAACCATTGGGTCGGAGATGAAGCATAAGCGTTTTGGCATTATCATAGACGAAGCACATAGTAGCCAGAATGGTTCAATGTCTGCGAAAATGAACATTGCCCTCAGCGGTAATGTCGGAGAAAATGGTGAAGATTTGGAAGATAAGCTAAATGCTATTATCGAAGGGCGTAAGATGGTGAAGAATGCGAACTATTATGCATTTACGGCTACGCCAAAGAATAAAACGCTTCAGATGTTCGGAACCACATTTGAGCAGCCTGATGGTGAAATCGGACATCGTCCATTCCACGAGTATACAATGAAGCAAGCAATTGAAGAGGGTTTTATTATGGATGTACTCAAGCACTATACGACATATAACAGCTACTATAAGATTGTCAAAGCCATAGAGTCTGACCCTGAATTTGAAAAGAAGCAAGCCCAAAAGAAACTTAGAGCATTCGTGGAGAGCCAGCCTGAAACAATTCAGCAGAAAGCTTCCATTATAGTAGAGCATTTCCATAGCCAGATTATCGATAAGGGCAAGATGGGTGGACAAGCTCGTGCCATGGTAGTAACAAGTAGTATTCTTCGTGCAATAGAGTTTTACTATGAGATCAGTCGCTTGCTTGAAGAACGTAAGAGCCCTTATAAGGCGATTGTTGCATTTTCAGGTAGCAAGAATTATGGTGGCAAAGATGTTACAGAATCTGACGTAAATGGTTTTCCGTCAAAAGATATTGAGGATAATATGGAGCGTGAGCCGTATCGTATCTTAGTTGTTGCAGAGAAGTTCCAAACTGGATATGATCAGCCATTGCTTCATACGATGTATGTGGATAGAGTCCTAACTGATGTAAAGGCCGTTCAGACCTTGTCTCGCTTGAATCGTTGCCATCCCAAAAAACGAGATACTTTTGTACTTGATTTTGCCAATGACGCAGAAAGCATTAAAAACTCATTCCAGCGATTCTACAAGACAACAATATTGTCAAAAGAGACTGACCCGAATAAGTTAAATGACCTCATTCAAGAGATTGAAAGCGCTAATATATATTCTGAAGAGGATATATACATGCTCAATGAAAAATATTGGACGGGGGCTTCTCGCGAGGAGATTGACCCTATAATCAACAATTCTGTAGAGCGATTCAAAGAGCTTGATGAGAATATTCAAATCAGATGCAAGAGTAGCATCAAATCCTTCTTGCGTACATATCCTTTTCTCGCTGCTGTTTTGCCCTTTAAGAGTTTGGAGTGGGAAAAATTGAATACATATTTCTCATTGTTGATACATAAGTTGCCAGTGCTGAGAGGAGAGGATTTTACCGAAGGCCTCATTGAGGCAATTGACTTTGACCAATACCGAATTGTTAAAGGTGAGGAGCAGAAGATTGAACTGGAAAACTCTGATGCCGAGATTGAGCCAACCCCAGTAGGGGCACCTAAAGGTAAGGCAGAACTCAATATGGCTAGATTGAGCGAAATATTGGATGAGTTCAATGGTATCAATTGGCTCGATAAGGAAAAAGCGAAACAACAACTTGAGGAGTTGCCTGTACGCTTGCAAGCAGATGAAGCATTTGTAAATGCCGCCCGAAATAGCGACAGAGAAACAGCCCAACAACAATGCAATATGTCATTGATGATGATTATTGCACGAATGCTTAATGAAAATACAGAATTCTGTAGAAATTATCTCGACAATCCTGATTTTATGAATTTCATTAATCAGAGAGTATTTAATGCAGCATATGAAAACGCAAATAAATAAGATGTCATGAAACTCGGAAAGATTAAACGTATTAATGACCTGCGTTCTGTTTGGCAGCATGAAACGAAGGACTTTAGTAAATGGCTTGCCCAAGAATGTAATTTGCAGCAATTAAGTGATTTTTGATGTATCATGAGAAAAGAACAAGACATAAAAGCAGAACTTTCGGATTTACTGAAAGATGAAAAACCGAATTATTCAGCGATACTAGCTTTGTCTAATGAGCTTGCTCAATTGGATTCAGAGCATGTTCGTTTTAGTGTTGACGCTGGATTAATAAATCGATTAGGAATAGAGCTTGTATCAAGACAGGAAACCGCTGTTTCAGAACTTGTTAAGAATGCTTTTGATGCCGATGCTACTGAAGTTTCTCTAAAATTTATCAATACATCTTCGCTTGGTGGTTCATTAGTTATTTCTGACAATGGAATTGGAATGACTAGGGAGCAATTAGTTGATGGGTTTATGCGTATTTCGTCTTCTGATAAGATAGACAATCCGCTATCTCCTTTTTATCATCGTAAAAGAGCTGGCAAAAAGGGTATCGGTAGATTTGCTGTTCAAAGATTAGGAACAAAGCTAATTATTCTTACTAAATCAATAAATAGTAATTACGCATATAAGGTTACTATAAACTGGGATGAATATGAGAATAATGATAATTTGATAGAAATTTCACATACAATACAGGAAGAGCTGGTAGATTTTGAACATGGCACAACACTTTCGATTTTAGATTTGAGAGATAAATGGTCAGAGGCCGCAATCAGACGTATTTATCGATATGTTATAGATATCATGCAACCCATTTCATTGTCTACTGAAGTTATTGATAAATCGGAAGATCCTGGCTTTAAATCGATTTTTACAATTGTAGAAAATGGTCTTAAAAAAGAGATAATTGATACTTCCAAGGATATTTCGAATTACGCAATAGGAGAATTTAATGGAGAAATAGATTCTTCGCATATAGGTTTTTATCATGTAAAGAGTGAACGCTTTGGAATTGATTTTTCCAGTCAAATAGGACTGGATCCAGATGACATAGCCAGTCCTTTTTCTGCGATTAAAAATGTTAAATATAAGGCTTATTATTTTATATATGATACAGCATTAATCCCTAAGCAACATCTTAATGCTATAAAAAAAATGGCAAATTTATCAGCTGGAATTAGGTTGTATAGAAATGGGTTTCGGGTTCTTCCTTATGGAGAGCCGGGAGACGATTGGTTGTCGTTTGATATGTCTTCTCGTCGTCGCTCTATTTTGCCAACACATACGAATATTTCCTTTTTTGGATTTGTAGAAATAAGTGATGATAGTGGTGACTTTGAAGAAACTTCAAGTCGAGAAGGACTACTAAATAATGAAGCAATGATTCAATTACAAAATTTTCTATATCGTTCAATCCTAAATTCTGTAGTCAAGATTGCAGAAAATAGAAATATAAAAATAGTATCCGGACAAAAACGAGATGAAAAAGGTAATTGGGAAAAAATTGAAATTAGAGTAAAAAATATTGCCCATACTCTTGATGAACTTGATAAAGCACTTGAAGAAGGTGAGCCTTCATTAATAGCACGTCGAAAAAGAAAGCAGCAATTAAAAAAAGTAAAAGACGAATTAGATGAGGTTGCTAAATTACAAAAAAATGAATCTGCAAGATTGTTTAAAGAACAATCAATGTTAAGGGTTTTAAGTAGTGTTGGTTTAACTATTTCGCAATTTGTTCATGAGGTAAAATATTATCTAGACAATATTCAGGATGATATACGCTTCCTTATTGATAAACTTCAAAATCAACTTGAATTATTAAATCGCATAATGATTCTAGATGAAAATTTTGCTAATTTTGCAACTTATACATCATACTTTAACGATGTGGTTTCGTTTAATGTAATCAAAGAGCTGAGGCCTTTAGAGTTACGCGAAGTTGTGCGCCCTTTTATAAATACCATGACTCCCGATGCCGTAAAATCAGGCATAGAATTGTGTGATCCCATTTTTAATGGATTCAATCTATATACTAGACCTATGCATCCTTCAGAATGGTCATCAATACTATTCAATCTATATACAAACTCCAAAAAAGCCATTAAACGCACTAATAATTGTGGTAAAATACAGATAGAATGTGGTATAGCTGAAAAGTTCGTTTATTTGGAGTTTTCAGATAATGGTGATGGTATTCCCAAAGAAAATGAAGAGCGTATATTTGAGGAGTTCTTTACCACAACATCGGCCAAATCGCTAGATATGATTGAACTATCTAGCGAAATAACCGGAACTGGGCTAGGATTAAAGATTGTAAAAGATATTATTTCTAGTTACAGAGGCAATATTATGGTAGTTTCTCCCAAAGGTGATTTTGCCACATGTATACGCATAGAAGTTCCTAAAGTTAAAGACGAGTAAATTTTA
>OGQD01002337.1_pt1 | contig 10551 bp, 11 predicted proteins | sample 1553091 | NCBI WGS metagenome assembly OGQD01 (sample SAMEA2580290, study PRJEB22360) | human gut metagenome | biome: human gut; feature: human-associated habitat; material: faeces | place: Denmark | collected 2008/2010
TGGCGAGCAGGGCCGCGGCTTCGCCGTGGTGGCCGACGAGGTGCGCGCCCTGGCCGCGCGCACCCAGGACTCGACCAAGGACATCCAGCAGATGATCGAGCGCCTGCAGTCCGGCGTGCAGAACGCGGTCACTGCCATGCATTCGGGCAGCGCCAAGGCCCGCGACAGCGTGGAGCGTGCCGCCGGCGTGGACGGCGCGCTGTCGGCCACCGGCGATTCGGTCGCCCGGATCAACGACATGGCCGCGCAGATCGCCACCGCCTGCGAGGAGCAGAGCAGCGTGACCGAGGAGATCGCCCGCAACATCAGCGATATCCGCGACCTGTCCAACGAGGCGGCGCAGACCTCGGAGCAGAGCACCCAGGCCAGCGCCCGGCTGTCCGAGCTGTCCCACGGACTGGCCCAGCTGGTCGGCCGCTTCCGCGTGTAAGTGGTTGAAGCGGTTGTAAGTTATCGGTTTACCAGTACAATGGCGCGGCCCGTCGTTCGACGGGCTTCGTTATGGTGGTCCCATCGGTCCCCCCGCAACGATCAGCCGTGAACCCGGTCAGGCCCGGAAGGGAGCAGCCGTAGCGGTGACATCGTGTGCCGGGGTGTGGCTGGTGGGGCCGCCTCCAGTCTCCTCTCCATTCTGTCTTTGTTGCTATCCATGGCGGCGCGCCTCTGTTCGGCCCTCGATTGGCCGGCGGGTGCAATTTGCCCGGTGCTCCGCTAGGATTAGCCACTTCCGCTCTCCCAGCCGCGACGGTTTTTCATGAGTTATCAGGTTCTTGCACGTAAATGGCGCCCGCGCAGCTTCCGCGAGATGGTCGGCCAGACCCATGTGCTCAAGGCCCTGATCAACGCGCTGGACAGCCAGCGCCTGCACCATGCCTACCTGTTCACCGGCACCCGCGGCGTGGGCAAGACCACCATCGCGCGGATCATCGCCAAGTGCCTGAACTGCGAGACCGGCATCAGCGCCAGCCCGTGCGGGCAGTGCTCGGTGTGCCGGGAGATCGACGAGGGCCGCTTCGTCGACCTGATCGAGGTGGACGCCGCGAGCCGCACCAAGGTCGAGGACACCCGCGAGCTGTTGGAGAACGTGCAGTACGCGCCGACCCGCGGCCGCTACAAGGTCTACCTGATCGACGAAGTGCACATGCTGTCCACGCACTCGTTCAACGCGCTGCTCAAGACCCTCGAGGAGCCGCCGCCCCACGTCAAGTTCCTGCTCGCCACCACCGACCCGCAGAAGCTGCCGGTCACCATCCTCTCGCGCTGCCTGCAGTTCTCCCTAAAGAACATGCCGCCGGAGCGGGTGGTCGAGCACCTGACCCATGTGCTGACCGCCGAGAACATTCCCTTCGAGGAGGACGCCCTGTGGCTGCTGGGTCGTGCTGCCGATGGTTCGATGCGCGACGCCATGAGTCTGACCGATCAGGCCATCGCCTTCGGCGAGGGCAAGGTGCTGGCGGCCGACGTGCGCGCCATGCTCGGTACCCTCGACCATGGCCAGGTCTACGGCGTGCTGCACGCGCTGCTGGAGGGAGATGCCCGTGCGCTGCTGGAGGCCGTGCGCCAGCTGGCCGAGCAGGGGCCGGACTGGAACGGCGTGCTGTCGGAAATGCTCAATGTGCTGCACCGGGTAGCCATCGCCCAGGCCCTGCCGGAGGCGGTGGACAACGGCCAGGGTGACCGCGACAGGGTGCTGGCCCTGGCCCGCGCGCTGCTGCTGGACCCGCCGATCCTGCTGCTCGACGAGCCCACCAGCGCCCTCGACAACACCGGCGAGGAGCGCCTCAAGCAGCGCCTGAAACCCTACATCGCCGACAAGACCCTGGTGCTGGTCACCCACCGCACCTCGCTGCTCAGCCTGGTGGACCGGCTGGTGGTGATCGACCGCGGCTGCATCGTCGCCGACGGGCCGAAGGCCGAGGTGATGGACGCGCTCAAGGGAGGTCGCATCCATGTGGCGTGACAGGTTCTCCCAGCAGCTGCGCGGCTACTTCCGCGGCCGCGAGTCCCTGGCCGGGCAGCCCTTGCCGGAAGTGCGCAAGGCGCTGATCGAGGACGCGCCGCGGCTGGTGCGCCTGACCCTCTGGAGCCTGATCGGCTTCAGCCTGTTCGCCCTGCTGTGGGCGCATTTCGCCGTGGTCGATGAGGTCACCCGTGGCGACGGCAAGGCCATTCCCTCATCCAAGCTGCAGAAGATCCAGAACCTGGAAGGCGGCATCGTCGCCGAGCTGTTCGTCCGCGAGGGCCAGGTGGTGGAGGCCGGCGCGCCGCTGCTGCGCCTGGACGACACCCGCTTCGCCTCCAACGTCGGCGAGACCGAGGCTGATCGCCTGGCGCTGCTGCTGCGGGTGGAGCGGCTGGCCGCCGAGGTCGAGGAACGCGAACCGGAGCTGCCGGCCAACGCGCTGGAGGCCGTGCCACGGCTGGCGGCCAGCGAGCAGGCGCTGTACCAGAGCCGCCGCCAGCAACTGCAGGACGAGGTGGCGGGCCTGGAGGAGCAGCTGGTGCAGCGGCGCCAGGAACTGCGCGAGTACGTCTCCAAGCGCGACCAGTACCAGCGCGGGCTGAACCTGCTGCGCCAGGAGATCGACATGTCCGAGCCGCTGGTGGCCAAGGGCGCGATCTCCCAGGTGGAAGTGCTGCGCCTGCGCCGCTCGGAAGTGGAGAACCGCGGCCAGCTGGACGCCACCACCCTGGCGATTCCCCGCGCCGAATCGGCGATCAAGGAGGTCGAGCGCAAGATCGCCGAGACCCGCTCGCGCTTCCGCAGCGACACGCTCACCCAGCTCAACGAGGCGCGTACCGAGCTGAGCAAGGTGCAGGCCAGCGGCAAGGCCCTGGAGGACCGGGTCAACCGCACCCTGGTCACCTCGCCGGTGCGCGGCATCGTCAAGCAGCTCTTGGTCAACACCATCGGCGGGGTGATCCAGCCGGGCAGCGACCTGGTGGAGATCGTGCCGCTGGACGACACCCTGCTGGTGGAGGCGCGCATCCGCCCTCAGGACATCGCCTTCCTGCACCCCGGGCAGAAGGCGATGGTCAAGTTCACCGCCTACGACTACACCATCTACGGCGGCCTGCCGGCCCAGCTGGAGCAGATCGGCGCGGATACCATCACCGACGAGGAAGGCAACAGCTTCTACCTGATCCAGCTGCGCACGGAGAAGAGCCACCTGGGCAGCGAGGAGAGCCCGCTGCTGATCATCCCGGGGATGGTGGCGTCGGTGGACATCATCACCGGGCACAAGAGCGTGTTGAGCTATCTGCTCAAGCCGATCATCCGGGCGCGTGGGGAGGCGCTCAGGGAGCGCTAGGGCTTTCCAGGGCGCCCTGTATCAGGCGCTCCGTCTCCTCCAGCCAGTCCTGCAGGCGCGCCTCGCCGAGCTGACCGAGTGCCGCGTAGCGACGCCCGCCCCAGACCATCAGGAACAGTGCCTCGACCCGGACCGGCGACGTGGGGTGAGGCAGGTCCGTGCAGGCGGCGAAGACCTCCTGCCACTTGCCGAGCAGTTCCTGATAGGCACGCAGGTGGTGCTTGGGTTCGGCGACTCTGGCCTCCAGCCCTGCCATTTCGTAGGTGAACAGTTGGTCCATGGATTCCTGCGGGCCGCAGCTCAGCTGCAGCAGGCGCGACAGCCGGGTACGCCAGTCCAGCGGCGGCGCGATCACCTGCTGGTCGATGCGCTCCAGCAACTGCTCGATGCAGTGGCGGATATAGCCCGAGAGCAGCGCCTCCTTGCCGGGGAAATATTCGTACAGGGTGCCCACCGCGAAGCCCGACTCCAGCGCCACCGCGCGGGTGGTGACGGCGTCCCAGCCGTCGCGCTGCAGAATCCGAACGAAGGCCTGGTAGATGGCCTCCACGGTGAACTGGGCGCGCGCCTGGCGTGGACGCTTGAGCGGCTTGGTTCTGGGCCTCTCCACCTCCGTGCTGGTTGCGCCGCGGTTTCCGAACCCGTTCTTGTGCATCGCCCTCTAACCTGTGGCTCGTCATCAGTCGATCGCCAGAGGACCCGCAAATGCCCCCATCCGTCAAGCTGACCCGCCTGCTCACGCACAAGGGCGCACTCGACCAGAGCCGCATCGACAGCCTCGACTTCGACCTGACCCCGGCGCCCGGCGAAGTCATCCTCAAGCCCGACCATTTCGCCCTGACCACCAACAACATCACCTACGCGGCGTTCGGCGACTCCATGCGCTACTGGGATTTCTACCCGACAGGCGAGGCCGACTGGGGGCACATGCCCGTGTGGGGATTCGCCGACGTGGTCGCGTCGGGCGTCGAGGGTATCGAGGTGGGCGCCCGCTACTACGGTTACTACCCGATCGCCACCTATGTCCGGATCAGGGCGGGCGTGACCCCGCGTGGCTTCCGCGCCCTCGACGAGCACCGTGCCGAGCTGCCGACGCCGTACAACCAGTACCCGCTGTGTTCGGCCGATCCCTACTACAGCCCGGCGCACGAAGACCTCCAGGCACTGCTCAAGCCGCTGTACCTGACCTCGGCGATGCTCGCCGACTTCCTCATCGACAACGACTTCTTCGGCGCCAGGCGCCTGGTGTTCTCCAGCGCCTCCAGCAAGACCGCCTACTGCACCCTGTTCTGTCTGGAAGAACACGATATCGAGTGCATCGGGCTCACCTCGCCCGGCAACATCGCCTTCGTCGAGCAGCTTGGCTGCTACGACAGCGCCGTGGCGTACCGGGACCTGGAGCGACTCGATGCCGGCGTGCCGACCGTCTACGTCGATTTTTCCAGCGACCTGGCCCTGCGCGACCGGGTGCATGCGCACTTCGCCGACCAGCTGACCTACAGCTGCGTGGCCGGCTCGGCGCAGAACACCGAGGAGGCCGAGTACAAGGCCGCCAGCGGGCCGGAGCCGAAGATGTTCTTCGCGCCGATCCAGATGCGCAAACGCAATGTCGACTGGGGCTCGGGCGGTGTCTCGCGCTATGTCGGCGAGGGCATGGTGAAGTTCTACCAGCGCGTGGAGAACAGCGGCACGCAGCTGGTCGAGGTGGTGCATAACGAAGGCTACGAAGCCGCCGCCGAGATCATCTCCGGTCTGGTGCACGGCCGCCTGCCGCCACAGCAAGGGCAGATCGTCCGCCTGCGCTGAGCCGGGGCGAGCGTGACAGCTGGTTCGTCACGCTCGCAGGCTGTCTTCGCCCAGGTAGAGGCTTTCCACGTGGCGGTTGGCGGGTAGCATGCTGACCACCACGGCGGCGCCCCTGACCGCGTCGGCGGCGCTGCTGGCGGGCTGGGCGCCTTAGGTGACCAGGGTGTCGACGGCTTCCTTGACCAGGTCGAAGACGCACACGGCGAAGCCGTTCTTGAGCAGGTTGCGGGCCATGGGCAGGCCCATGTGGCCGAGGCCGATGAAGGCGATCTGGGTCATTGTTGTTGTTCTCCTCGTATGTCCGCGTGGGGCCATGAGTGGGGCGGTTGGGTGGCATTCCGATTGGCCGCGAAATTCGCGGATAAATCCGCTCCCACAAGGCGTGCAACATCTAACGGGGACATAGCCTTTGCGATAGTGACAGCTGATGCGAGCAGGCCTCGTTTTCAGTCTCGCCCTTTCGGGTGAATCACCTTCTCCAACCGCATCTGCGAAGACGCTGTAGACAGCCTGGTTCTGCAGGAGCTGAAAGCAATCCGGGCGCGCCCCGTGTCCGGAGCTATAGCGGCCGGCAGATCCAGTGCAGATAACGGCCCAGGCCGGCGAAGCCGGGGTGGCACCGGTAGGCCAGTTCCATTTCCAGCAGGTCGGCCAGTTCGGCCTTGGCCTGGAATTCGCTCGGCATGTAGTCGTGGAACACGCGCACGCCACTGCGATTTTCGACCCGCCAGCGTCCTTCGAGTTGCGCCGCCAGCTCGCGCGGGTCGAGCGGCTTCTGCGGCGTCAGGCTCTGGCCCTCGCCGGCGAAGCGTTCCTTGCGCAGCTTGCGGAAGTGGCCCTTTAGCAGGTTGCGGTAGACCAGCGCGTCCTTGTTGTAGAAGGCCAGCGACAGCCAGCCGCCGGGCGCGGTGAGCTGGTGCAGCACGGGCAGGATGGCATGGGGCTCGGCCAGCCATTCGAGCACGGCGTGGCAGAGCACCAGGTCGTAGGGTTCGGTGAGCCGGCCCAGCAGGTCCTGCCAGGGCGCCTGGATGAACTGCGCCTCGACGCCCGCGTCGGCGAAGCGCTGGCGGGGGGCTTCCAGGATGGGGCCGGGCGGTATCGTGACTGGGCTCGGCCGGTTCCGCCAGGGTCACGGCATTGCCGCGCTGGGCCAGCCACAGGCTCATGTGGCCGAGCCCGGCGCCGACGTCCAGTATCCGCAGCGGGCGTTCCGGCAGCGCCTCCTTGAGGTCGGCCTGGAGCACGGCCAGACGGATGGCGCCCTTGGCGCCGCCGTAGATTTTCTCGGCGAAGCGGGTGGCGAGTTCGTCGAAGTGCCGGTCATTCCCAGGGTTGGCGTCCGAGGCCGTGTGCGAAGGCAAAGTCACGATACGAAGCGCCTCTCATTGTCGGCCAGCTTGGCGCGCACCGCCTGGTCCATGTCGATGCCCAGCTCGGCGCACATCAGCAGGAGGTAGAGCACGACGTCGCCGATCTCCTGGCCGGCGTGTTCCAGCCGCTCGGCATCGAGCTGGCGAGCCTGGTCTTCCGACAGCCACTGGAAGATTTCCACCAGCTCGGCCATCTCCACGCTGGCGGCCATGGCCAGGTTCTTCGGGTTGTGGAAGCGGCGCCAGTCGTTGTGGTCGCGGATGGCGTGCAGGCGGCGGGTGAGTTCGGCGATGTCCATGGAGCGCTCCTTCGGGGCGCATAGCTTCGGCCGGAAGGGGCGCCGCGGCAAGCCCCGCCTACTCGGCTTCCTTCTCCAGCAGCGCCTGCTTGCGCGGCACGCCCCAGCGGTAACCGGTGAGCGCGCCGCTGGCGCCTATTACCCGGTGGCAGGGCACCAGCAGCCCCAGCGGGTTGCTGGCGCAGGCGCGGGCGACGGCGCGGGCGTGGCTGCCCAGCTGCTCGGCCAGCTCGCCGTAGCGCCGCGTCTGCCCCGGCGGAATGCTGCGCAGGGCCTGCCACACCTGCTGCTGGAAGGCGGTGCCGCGCATGTCCAGCGGCAGGTTGGCGGCACGGGTCGGTTCCTCGACCTGGGCCAGCACCTCGCGCAGCCAGTCGCGCAGGCCGCGCTGGTCACGCTTCAGTTCGGCGGCGGCGAAGCGCTGGTGCAGTTCCGCCTCCAGCTCCGCCTCGTCGTCGCCGAACAGCAGCGCGCAGATGCCCTTGTCGCTGGTGGCGAGCAGCAGCAGACCCAGCCGGCAGTCGGTGATGGCGTAGCGCAGCACTTCGCCGGCACCCTTGCGCCGACGCTCGGCGGGACTCAGGGCTGAGGCTTGCTCGTACAGCGCGCGGGTGCCGGAGTAGCCGGCGTCCAGCGCCGCCTGGAGCACCGAGCCGGCCCGGGGCAGGGCGGCCTCCAGGCGCTGGCGGCGGCGGGTGTCGAACCAGGCCCTGGGCGTCATCCCGGTGCGGGCCTTGAAGGCGCGCGCCAAATGCGAGGCGGACAGGCCGATGCGCGCCGCCAGCTGCTCCAGGGTCGGCGCCTTGTCGCTGTCCTCCAGCAGGCGGCAGGCGGCCACCACCAGCTCGTCGAGCTGTTCGGCCGGGCTGCGGCCCTGCGGTGTGCAGCGGCGGCACGGACGATAGCCGGCGGCCTCGGCGCTGGCCGGATCGGCGTGGAAGCTGACGTTGTCGCGGCGCGGCCGGCGCGCCGGGCAACTGGGCCGGCAGTAGATGCCGGTGCTGCGCACGGCGAAGACGAAGCGGCCGTCCTGATCGGCGTCGCGATCGCATACGGCCTGCCAGCAGCGGTCCTGATCGAGCATGATGGTCTCCCGGTGGTGGTCCCCGAAATGGTGGTTCACCGAATCTGCATGGGGCGATTGTCGATCTGCCCGCCGACGCTGCCAATCCACATCTGACTTTCAAACCGCCGCCTGGCAGGAACCGACCCGGCGGAGCGCGATCAATACTTCACGGCCCGCCGCGCAAGGCGGCGCGGCCCCGGACAAGGAGCGGATGATGGCGGACATGCTCGACCGGCCCGACCAGCCGGTACTGCTGCTGGTGGACGACACGCCTGAGAACCTCATGCTGATGAGCGAGCTGCTGGCCGACAGCTACCGGGTCAAGGTCGCCGACAGCGGCGCCATGGCCCTGCGCATTGCGGCCGCCAGCCCGCCACCGGACCTGATCCTGCTAGACATCATGATGCCGGAGATGGACGGCTACGAAGTCTGCCGCCGGCTCAAGACCGACCTCGCCACCGCGGAGATCCCGGTGATCTTCCTGACCGCCATGGCCGACCGCGACGGCGAGCAGTACGGCTTCGACCTCGGCGCCGTGGACTACATCACCAAGCCGATCCGCCCGCACCTCCTCCTCGCGCGGATTCGCGCGCACCTGCAGATCAAGGCCGGCGCCGACTTCCAGCGCGACAGGAGCGAGTACCTGGAGCTGGAGGTGAGGCGCCGCACCCGCGACATTCAGCGTCTGCAGGAGGTGACCATCGAGGCGATGGCCAAGCTGGCGTCGATGCGCGAAAACCCGCGCGGCAGACACCTGGAGCGAATCGAGCTATACATGGTCGAGCTGGCCGCCACCCTGGCCCGTCAGCAACCGCCCATGGCCGCCGAACTGGACGAGGAGCGCATCGCCCAGCTGGGCAAGTCGGCGCTGCTGCACGGCATCGGCAAGCTGACCCTGCCGGACCGCATCCTGCTCAGCCCGGTGCCCTTGCAGGGCGAGGACCTGGAGCTGCTGCACGGCCACACCATCGCCGGGCGCGACGCGCTGCTGGCGGCTGAGGCCAAGCTGGGCAGCGTGACGAACTTCCTGCGCGATGCCCGCGACATCGTCTACAGCCAGCACGAACAGTGGGATGGCGGCGGTTACCCGCAGGGTCTGCGCGGCGAAAGCATCCCGCTGGCGGCGCGGCTGATGGCGGTGGCCGGCGCCTACGAGGAACTGACCAGCCGCCACACCTACCGGCAGCCGCTGGAGCACGAGGAAGCGGTGGCGCAGATCAGCGCCGCCAGCGGCACGCGCTTCGACCCCTCGGTGGTGTTGGCGCTGATCGAGGCGGCCGAGCGCTTCGCCCGGATAGCCCGGGAACATGCCGACGGCGCCGCGGCCATCCACTACGAAATGCAGCGACTGGAAGAGTCCCTCGGCGAGCCCATCGAACTGACCCTGCCTGCTCGCAGGACTGCTCCCGAGGCCTAGTTCGGGGCCTAGGTACCGGGATGCTCCGTGCCACCTACGCTCCCGTCGTCCCCGCACAGGCGGGGACCCAGGGCGCGCTGTCTTGCCCTCGACTGGATTCCCGCCTGCGCGGGAATGACGGGATTTTCTGGTTGCCTCGTTCGTGTGGGGTCGTCAGCCAGCGGGCCTGACACAGAGCCGCCGCCATCTTCCGCGACGATTGATGGTTGGGTAGGTGGGGTGCTGTGCCCCTACGTACCCCTCAGTGACCCCGTCGTCCCCGCGAAGGCGGGGACCCAGGATGTGCTGTCTTGCCCGCGACTGGATTTCCGTCTGCGCGGGAATGACGGGACTTCCTGGCTGCCTCGTTCGCATAGGGTCGTCAGTCGACAGCCCTGATGCAGAGCCGCCGCTATCTTCCTCGACGATTGGTGGTTGGGTAGGCGGCGTGCTGGGTTTCTACGCACTCCGTCCTCCCCGCGCAGGCGGGGACCCAGGACGTGCTGTCTTGCCCGCGTCTGGATTCCCGCCTACGCGGGAATGACGGTATTTCCTGGCTGCCTTTTGTCCGTATAGCGCCGTCAGACTGCCCGTACGCAGAACCCGCCGTCGACACAGCTCCAGCCGTTTCGGCCCGACCGCCTCAGCCCTGTTTCTGCCAGTCCAGCGCCAGCGCTTCCTGCCAGGCGAAGCGCTCGAAGTGGCTGGCCACCACGTGTTCCAGCTTCTCCAGGTCATCGTCATTGGCCGCCTGCACCCGCAGGCTCAGGCCACCGTCTTCCGCCTGCAGCAGGGCCAGGCCGAACTCGAATTCCACGCGTCCCTGGCGCTCGTCGAACTCGACCGGGACCTTGTGAGCGAAATGCTTGCACAGGCGGCCGATGTAGCGCGCCGGCGTATCGGTGGCGACGAAGGCGCGGGATTGCACTTGAGTCATGGGCTTTCTCCTCAGTAGGCCAGGGTGAAGCGCTGGCGGACGTGGCGCGGTTGCTCGGTCTCGTCGAGCAGGGCGACGGCCAGGTCGGCCACCGAGATATGCCCTGGCTGGCCATCCTTGAGCAGCAGATCGTCGCCACCCAGGCGGAACTGGCCGGTGCGCGGGCCGGGCTCTAGGTGGGCGGCGGGGGAGAGGAAGGTCCACTCCAGTTCGCGCTCTTCGCGCAACTGGTCGAGGGCCTGGCGCGCGCCCTCGGCGCCTTCCTTGTACTCGGCGGGGAAGCCTTCGCTGTCGATCAGCTGCTTGCCCGGTGCCACGTACAGGCTGCCGGCGCCGCCCACCACCAGCAGGCGCTTGAGCAGG
>OGQD01002338.1_pt1 | contig 10547 bp, 7 predicted proteins | sample 1553091 | NCBI WGS metagenome assembly OGQD01 (sample SAMEA2580290, study PRJEB22360) | human gut metagenome | biome: human gut; feature: human-associated habitat; material: faeces | place: Denmark | collected 2008/2010
ATCGAAGCCGGTTGGCGCGCGCGGCCGGGCGCGCCCCCCCCCCGCCGTATTGACGACGTTCTCCAGGGCCACCACGGAAAGCTGTTGGCCCGCTTGCAGCAGGCCGCCGTTCAGCACGTTCGTGGCTTCGGCATAAAGATCGCCCGTCGAGCGCAAGGTCCCCCGGTTGGCCAGCGTGTCGCCCGCAATCAGCGCCACGTCTTTCCCTTGCACCAGTGCGCCCGTCGGCGCCAGACGGCCTTCGCCCTGCGCCAGATACAGCACCGGCACCAGCACCTGCTCGCCCGCCACTTCCCGCTCTTCCAGCCACACAATGTCGTGCGTCAGCGCCGCCACCTGTTCCGCCGTCAGCTTCACCCCCACCGACAGACTCAGCGCTTCCTTGCTCGCCACCGCGTTGTCCATCAACTGGCGGAACAGCGCTTCGTCCGAATCCAACCCCGACAGGTAGCGCTGACCCGTGCGCGCCAGCACCGCTTCGCTCATCAACCGCTGTTCGTACAGGCCGTCGCCCAGGCGCTTTTGCGCGGCGTCCGGGTCGTAGCCCAAGCGTTCGAGCAGGTAGTTCGAACTCAGGAAGGATTTGAGGTTGGTCAGCGCCGGGTTCGTCTCCACCAGATAGCGATGGCTGCTCGACGTCTGGAACAGGCCGTTCCCGACACCGGGCAACACCGCGTCCGATACCTCCACCCGCTGCTGGCTCGTGTCCGGCAGACTCTGGCCTTGCTGGGTCACATGCACGGCATGGCCCGAGGACGGCGCGGGCGCGACCGTGACCACGTCGTTTTGCAGGTTGCCCGACACGCGCACGAGCGCGCTGCCCACGGCCTGAATCACCGCGGGCGCGGCAAGGCCGGTGGGGGTTTCCACCGTGACATCGGACACCAGCCGGTTGGCGAAGAAATCCGCAACCGGCACGGATTTCGGCAGCGGCGCGGCGTTGTAGGGGTTCAGCCAGTTGGCAATGAACCGCTCATTCGTGCCATCGGTGATCCGCCCGGTGTTCCAGGCGCGCGTGCGCACCGAGGTGCTGGCGGCCGCGCCCACGTTACTCAAGGCGCCCAGATCGAGCAGCAGGTCGCCGCCGGAAGCCAGCACGCTGTAGTGGTTGGCCAACACGCCGGCACGGATCAGCAGGCCGCCGTTGCCTTGCATGACGCCGGCCGGGCTGTCTTCCTCGATCCGGCTCACGAAGGTTTCGGTGGCGACGTAATCGACGTTGTGATGATCGCCGCCGCAGTCGTAGCAGACGACGTGCATGGACCCGCCGGTCTGTTCCTGCACCAGCGTGAACACGTCCTTCGTGTTGGTGACGGTAGCGGCTTCGATGGCCAGCACGCCGTCGGCTTCGATGTGGCCGGAGCGGTTCTCGAGCGTCTGCGCCGACGTGCCGGTGCGCCCGCTCACGGTGAGCGCGCCCAGGCTGTAGATGTCGGCGCGCCGGTTGTGTATCTCGTTGGCCGCCAGCAGCATGTCGCCGCCGGAGAAGATCAGACCGTTCTCGTTCTTCAGGCGCTGCGCCCGGATCGTCAGCGTGTCGCCCGCGCCCAGCGTGCCCTGGTTGTGGACGGTTTGCGCCGTCAGGTCGAGCTGCTCTGCCGCCGTCAGCGCGCCGCTGCCGGTGTAAGCGCCGGTCAGCGTCAGGGTCAGGCCCGCGTCGCTCACGAGCTTGCCGTCGTTCTGCCAATTCGCGCCCTGGCCGGTGAAGCCGTGCGTGGCCAGCAGCGCGCCGCTGGCGCCGACGTTCAGGTGGTCGACCTCGAGCAGCAACTGGCGCACCTGAATGTCGCTGGTGAGTTGCCAGTTCGCCGCCGTCAGGGCCAGCGTGCCGTTGCTGAGAAAGCGCCCGCCCGCCTGTTCGAGCGCGCCGGCGGAGAGCATGAAATCGCCCAGGCCGACGTGGGTGACGCTGCCGCCCGCGTTCTGCATGCGCCCGGCCTGGAGCTGGAAATCCTCGCTGACGCTTTCGATGCGCCCGGCGCGGTTGTCCACTTCATCCGCGACAAGCTCGGTGGCGCTTCTGCCCACGGCACCCACGGCACGCAGGGCGCCGGCCCGGTTGTCGATATGCGCGGCATTCAGGCGCAGGCTGCCGCTGCTTTCGATCAGGCCGTCGGCGTTGTTCAGATGCTCGGCCGCCGCGATGCGAATCTCTGCCGCGCCGACGGTGCCGGCCCGGTTGTCCACCGTATCGGCGGTGACCGTCAGCGCCGCTTTGGCGAGCAGCTGCCCTTGCCGGTTGTCCAGCGCCTGCGCCTGAATGTCGAGCGCGCCCTGGGCGAGCACGATGCCCCGGTTGGCGATGGTGCTGCCGTTCAGCGTCACTGCTTCGCCTTGCAGCGCCTGGGCGATTTCGATGCCGTCGGTCGCGTGGATGGCGAGCTCACCACCCGCTTGCAGCGTGCCGATCTGCGCCGAACCGGCGGCCAGTTGGGCCGCGCCGCTGGCCGCCGCCCGGTTGAGCGTCAGCCGGCCCGCGCTGTCGATCCGGATGTCGCCCGCGCTGGCCGCCAGATCGCCCGCCAGACGCACACCGACGCCGGCTTCGGTGCCGACCAGCAGGACGTTGTGCGCGTACATGCCGCCCAGGGCCGCGCTGTCGATGGCAAATGTCGGCGGCGCGCTGCCGTCGGGCGCCAGGGCCTGCGCGGCCAGCGTCTGCGCATCCACTGCGTTGCGCCCGGCGATCACGCTCAGCCGCCGCGCGTGCAGCGCCGCGTTGATCTCGACGCTGCGCGTAATCAGTTCGAACTGGTCGACATTGCTGGCGTTCAGCCCGGCCCCTTCGATCAGGATGGCGCCGTCGTCGACGCGCCATCCGCTCAGTTGCCCGTCCTCGAACAGCGGGCGGCCCGTGGTCAGCGTCACTCGCGGCGTGTTGATGAAGCCGCAGCCGTCGCAGGTCAGCCCCCAGGGGTTGGCCACGATCAGCCGCGCCGCCTGCCCGGCAATCTCCGTGTAGCCCGCCAGACGGCTCGCCCGGCCCCCCGTCACCTCGTTCAGGATGACGTTCGCCGAGCGTCCGTTCAGCCCCGGATTGCCGACGATGTAGCCGCCCAGCTGCGTCTGCTGCACCGCGCCGGTCGCATTGTTCAGAATCAGCCCTTCCCGCCCCACGTTGTAGTCCGTGAAACGGTTGTGCGACAGCCCCTGGGCGTTCGGCGCCGCAATGTTCACCACCGGCACGCCGTTACCCGCCGCACCCACCGTCGTTCCCCCGCCCGCCGGCACCACCTGACCCAGGGCCGGCAAGACCGGGTTCAGCACCAGCGTGCAGATCAGCGTCCAGATCAATCCCCGGCCTGAACGGCTGCGTGGCGAGGGAATAAGCTCAGGCGTGGAGAAAGAAGAGTGGGGGGAGGGTTTTCTCATGATGGCGAACCATTCGTTCAAAGAGGAAATGTTCAAAAAACGTTCACAGCAGGATTTCGAGACGGAAATGCAGGGGGCGCTCGCGCTTGAGCAGCGCGGCGGGGCGCGACAGGGATTCGGCCCAGGTCAGGCTGAGGCGGGCCTTGCGCCCGCGCGTGCTCAATTCGATGGCCCGCCCGCTGATGCGGCCGTGCTGTCCGGTGAATGCGTTGTGGCGGTCGCGCGAGATGACGCCCACGTCCCAGGCGAGCGCGAGGCCGAATTCCCCCGCCAGTTCGGGCAGCCAGTCCGCCGCTGCCGCGCCGAGCGCGTGGGCGGGAATGGCCGAGCGCCAGCGCAACTGGTTGCGCAGATAGCCGCCGCTGTCGCCGGACAGCGAGCCTTCCTTGAAGCCGCGCACCGAGCCGAGGCCGCCGATGCTGACCCGGCGGGCGCTGTACAGCACGTCCTCGCTTTTCTGGAAGTAGAGCATGCTGTCGAAGGAAAACGACTGCCCGGCCAACGCGAAGGGTTGCAGGAAGCTGCCGGTCAGCGTGTATTTGTTGTACTGGGCGTGCGGCGCGTCGCTGTCCGGATGGCGGTCGACGCGCCCGCCGAACAGATCGACGCCGCGCTGCCAGCCAAGATCGAGGTTGACGAAGGCGGAGCCGATGCGCCGGCCGTGATTGAACGCCAGCGCCGCTTCGGACAGGCGCGGGCTGCTGGATTCGAGCAGGCTGCCTTCGATGTAGTTGCGCGAGGCGACTTGGCCGAGCGCGAAATTCACCGCCGTCTTGCCCTGGGCGTCACGGTGCAGCAGCCGTTCGGCGCGCAGTTCGTGGCTGCGGCTGTTGCCCGAGGCGGCGAATTGCAGGCCGAAGAAATCATTGACCGTGCGATAGCGGCTCTGGCTGTAGCTGTAGGAGAACGTCCACCAGCCGAGCGGCAGGCTGTAGGCCAGAAAGCCGTTGTCGGCGGCGCGTTCCTGCGTGCGCTGCGTGCTGCTGCCGCCGCGCACGGCCAGGTGATCGGCCAGCCCGAGCGGCGAATCGAGTTCAAGACCGAGCGTCCATTGCTGCTCCCCGGTGCTGCGCTGGCCGTCGTTGTGCCGGGTAAAGGAAACGCGCCAGGGTTTTGCCGGCTGATTGGCGATGACGGCGCGGCTGCCGCCCGGCGCTTCGCCCGGCAGCAGTTCGACGGCAGCGCTGTTGGAGGGCAGGCGGTTCAGTTGATCGGTAAGCTGTTCGAGTTCGCGCAGGTTGAGGAATTCTCCCGTTTTGCCGGGGAAGGCCATGTTCAGTTCGCGCTCCGTCAGGCCGCTTTCCGGCTTGGCTTCGATGCCTTCGAGACGCCCTTCGACGACGATGATTTCCAGCCGGCCGCTGCCGAGATCCTGTTCCGGCAGATAGGCCCGCGAGGTGACGTAGCCGCGATCCAGATACCAGTCGGTGATGCGCTTCAACAGCGCGTTCAGGTCGCCCGCCGCCAGACAGCGCCCGATGAACGGGGCCAGCAGTTCCTGCCGCTCCGCCTGATCGGGCAGGCTGGCCCCGGTGAGGTCGATGCGGCGAATCTCGAAACAGCGCTCCGGCGCGGGCGCGGGTTCCGCCGGTTGCGCGGCGGGCGCGGGCAGTTGGCGCAATTCCTCGATGCGGCGCTCCTGCTCCCGGAGCAATCTTTCCTGACGCTCCCGCTGCAAGTCGAGATCGCCCGGCGGCACGGGTTGGGCCGCCGCATACGGCAGAAAACCGGCCCAGGCGGCAAGGCAGACGGCAACAAGAAAAAAATGCCGGCAATGGGCAGGCGGCTGTTCAGGGTGACGGGTATTCGAGGAGCGCGATTCGGACATGGGAAAAAAGCGAAGAGCGCGGCGCTTCGGGCCGCATGGCATTGCGCCGGGAGTAGCGCAACGGAAAAGATGCCGATTTTATTTAAATCGACGCCCGCGTAGCATATACACAGGACATGCAGCGGCATGCTTGTTGTATTTCACGCAACACTGATCGACTTGCGGCGCACGCACCGCAACGAGGTGCCGATGGGGTACCGGATTAGCGCTCCTGGGGAGAATCGATGGAAAACTGGTAGCATGAAACCCATTTTCGAAAATGGAAAACCAGAGGCAGGCAGGAAGGCCTCGCGGGTTTCCCGCTTGCCCGCCCCACGACACTCACGACATTGGAGAAACGCATGACCCGTCCGTTCAAAGTCCTCGGCATCCAGCAAATCGCCATCGGCGGCCCGTCCAAGGAAAAACTCAAGACCCTGTGGGTGGACAAGCTGGGGCTGGAAATCACCGGCAATTTCGTGTCCGAGCGCGAGAACGTGGATGAGGACATCTGCGCGATGGGCAAGGGGCCGTTCAAGGTGGAAGTCGATCTGATGCAGCCGCTCGACCCGGAGAAGAAACCGGCGGTGCATGCCACGCCGCTCAATCACGTCGGCCTGTGGATCGACGATCTGCCCAGGGCGGTGGAATGGCTGTCCGCCAACGGCGTGCGCTTCGCACCGGGCGGCATCCGCAAGGGCGCGGCGGGCTTCGACATCTGTTTCCTGCACCCGAAGGGCAACGAGGAATTCCCGATCGGCGGCGAGGGCGTGCTGATCGAACTGGTGCAGGCGCCGCCGGAAGTGGTGGAGGCCTTTGCCAAACTGGCGGGCTGAAGCCTCTCGCCCGCGTTGCAGCAAATCGCGGAGAAACACCCCAGGCCGCACGACTGAAGGAGGAAGCCGTGACTGACCACACCGACGACGATCTGGCCGGCACGCGCGCCGCCCTCAACCCGATGCTGGACGCCGTGGCGTCCATCCTGCCCTGGGTCAGCCAGACCCAGGCGGCGCGTTTTCCGCCCGAACTGAACAAGCGCTGGCAGGCGGCCTGGGCCGAATTCGCCGCCGCCCGACGCGAGGACGGCGGCGATTTTGTCCGCTTCCGGCGCGGCGTCATGCAGATCATGAGCGTCGCCCTGGAAACCGGCGATGCCGACTGCCTGGGGCTGGCCGAAAGCCTCGCCAGCACGGCCGACCATCTCGAACACCGGACGCCCGGCAACCGCCTGCAAGCCGCCCTCGATGCCCTGTGCGAAGTCATGGCGGATACGGCGGACAAACACCTGCCACAAGGGCTGGAACACCCCCACCTCAACGAGCGCCTGCGCCATTTCCGGGAGCGTCTGGAAACCGCGCTGCGTCCTTCCGGCAAGCCCGGCGAACGCTCCGACGTGCTCGACCGCCTGTTCGTCGAGGACGCCGAGGAACGTCTCGCCCACATGCGCGAGGCGCTGGAAACCCTGCCCATCGACATCTACGGCATCGCCGAGGAATGCGAGGCGCTGATCCAGCACGCCGAACAGATCGACATGTGGGGCATCTACCACCTGGGCCGCGCGGTGCAGCAACTCGTGCTGCAACTGTACGACGCCAGCGAAGCCGACCAGGACCGCGCCGCCCACGCCATCCGCGCCCAGCTCGATTTGATCGAACAGGCTTTGCGCGCCATCGAGTGCTGAGGCCGCGCCGGCAGCGCATAAAACCGAAAAGGGAGGCCGCGGCCTCCCTTTTGTTCCGCCAGCGGCGTTCAGCGCGCTGCGAGTGCCGCGATGCGCGCTTCCAGCGGCGGATGGGTGGCGAACAGGCTGCCGATACCGCCGGCAATACCCGAAGCGGCCATGTTTTTCGGCAGCGGCTCGGTGTGCAGGCTGCCCAGGCGGCGCAGGGCGTTCTGCATCGGCACCGGCGAGCGCATCAGGCTGGCGGCTCCGGCGTCGGCGCGGAATTCACGCTGGCGCGAGAACCAGGCGACGATGATGCTGGCGAGGATGCCGAACACCACTTCGCAGATCAGGCTGGTCACCATGTAGCCGATGCCGGGGCCGCTGCTCTGACTGTCGTTGCGGCGCAGGAAGGAGTCGACCAGATAGCCGACGACGCGCGACACGAAGATGACGAAGGTGTTCACCACGCCCTGGATCAGGGTCAGCGTCACCATGTCGCCGTTGGCGATGTGCGCCACTTCGTGCGCCAGCACGGCTTCCGCCTCTTCGCGCGTCATGCTTTGCAGGAGGCCGGTGGAGACGGCCACCAGCGAACTCTTCTTGCTCGCGCCGGTGGCGAAGGCATTCGGCTCGCCCTCGTAGATCGCCACTTCCGGCATCGGCAGGCCGGCGCGGTCGGCCAGTTTGGCCACGCTATCCACCAGCCAGACTTCGGTCGACGAGGAAGGCTGGGTAATCACCCGCGCCCCGGTGCTCCACTTCGCCATGGTTTTCGACATCAGCAGCGAAATGAAGGAGCCGCCGAAACCGATCACGGCGGCAAAGGCCAGCAGGGAGCCGAGATCGAGGCCATTGGCGGTGAGGAAGCGGTTGACGCCGAGCAGGCTGGTCACCACGCTGAGCACGAGCATGACCGCCAGGTTGGTCATCAAGAAAAGCACGACGCGTTTCATTATTGTGATCTCCGTTGGTGAAAAAACGCTGCGATGGTACAGCAATTGGATTCCAGAAAAAAACGGAGCAAAATGGAGAAAGTTTCCGGTTTTTCCGAAGCCACCCGCTGACCAGTTGCTGACGGCGACTGACGGCAACCCGCCCGGTTTCCCGTAATCCAGGCCATCAATGTGTGTCCAAAATGCTCAATTACAAGCACCTGCATTATTTCTGGGTGGTCGCCAAGGAAGGCAGCATCACCCGCGCGGCGGAACGCCTGGGCGTTGCCGTGCAGACCATCAGCGGCCAGTTGGGCCTGCTGGAACGGCAATTCGGCAAGACCCTGTTCACCACGCAGGGGCGGCGGCTGGCCCTGAGCGAGACCGGGCGCACGGTCTTGCGCTACGCCGACCAGATCTTTCAACTCGGCGAGCAACTGGAAGAAGCCATCGCTCAGGACGACAGCGGCCAGATTCTGCGCCTGCGCGTCGGCATCTCGGACAGCATCCCGAAACTGCTCGCCTACCGCCTGCTCAGTCAGGCTACCGCGCTGCCCGGCGATCTGCGCCTGATCTGTCTGGAAGGCAGCTTCGACAACCTGCTCGCCGACCTCGCCCTGCACCGGCTCGACCTCGTACTGACCGACCGCGCCGCGCCGGCCACCGGCAATCTCAAGGTATTCAGCACGCACCTGGGCGAATTCCCGACCGGGCTGTTCGCCCCACCCAGGTTCCGCGCCGTCCAGGCGGATTTCCCGGCCAGCCTGAACGGCGCGCCGCTCCTGCTGCCGACCCGCCACAACGCCCTGCGCGTGCGGATCGACCGCTGGCTGGACGAACACGGCCTGACGCCGCGCATCGTCGGCGAATTCCAGGACAGCGCGCTGCTCACCACCTTCGGCCGCGGCGGCCTGGGCATTTTCCCGGCGCCGCTGGTGCTGCGCGAGCAACTGGCCAATGAGTACGACGCGCACGCCCTGGGCGACATGAGCGGCGTGGCGGAGCAGATTCACGCCATCTCGACCGAGCGCAAGATCCGCCACCCGGCCATCGAGGCGCTCTGCCAGAGCACGACGCAAAACACGGCGGCAGCCGCTACGCCAGACGTATCACCAACCGTTACCCAGCCAGCCGGTTGAGCGGCGCTATAATCTGCCGCTTTCCCGCCTCCGCATCGCTCCACAATGTCATTACGAAAAATTCTCGCCCTGGCGCTCTGCCTCGCCCTGCCCGCCTTCGCCAATGCCAACGGCGCCATGCCCGTGCCGCCCTCCCTGGCCGCGAATTCCTGGCTGCTGATCGAAGTTTCCTCCGGGCAGACGCTGGCCGCGGAAAAGGCCGAGCAAAAACTCGAACCCGCCTCCCTCACCAAGCTGATGACGGCCTACCTGAGCTTCGCCGCGCTGCGCGACAAAAAACTCGCACTGACGCAGGCCCTGCCCGTTTCCGAAAAGGCGTGGCGCACCGGCGGCTCCAAGATGTTCGTCAAGGTGGATACGCAAGTCGCCGTGGACGATCTGCTCAAGGGCATGATCGTGCAGTCCGGCAACGACGCCTGCGTGGTGCTGGCCGAGGCCATCGCCGGCAGCGAGGAAAACTTCGCGCAGTTGATGAACCGCGAGGCCAAGCGCCTGGGCATGCAGAACACCCAGTTCCGCAACTCGACCGGCCTGCCCGACCCGCAGCACTACACCACCGCCCGCGACCTCGCCCGGCTCGCCACGGCGCTGATCCGCGATTTTCCCGAGGAATACCGCCGCTATTACTCGCTCAAGGAATTCCGCTACGCCAACATCACGCAGCCCAACCGCAACCGCCTGCTGTGGACCGACCCCACGGTCGATGGCGTCAAGACCGGCCACACCGACGCCGCCGGCTACTGCCTGATTTCTTCCGCCCTGCGCGACCGCCGCCGCCTGCTTTCGGTCGTACTCGGCGCGGCTTCCGACAAGGCACGGGCAGCGGAATCGGCTAAACTGCTCAATTGGGGCTACGTCGCCTACGACGCCGTGCATCTCTACCCGAACGGCCAGGCCGTCGCCACGCCGCGCCTGTGGAAAGGCGCGAAGAATCAGGTCGCCGTGGGCTTCGATCAGGAATTCACGGTGGCCGTGCCCAAGGGCATGAGCGACCAGCTCAAGGCCGAATACCTCGCCCCCGCCCGCCTGATGGCTCCCGTCAAAAAGGGACAGATCGTCGGCAGCGTCAAGCTGACGCTGGCCGGCCAGCCTTACGGCGAATTCCCGGTCGCCGCGCAAGCCGACGTGCCGCTGGCCGGCAGCTTCGGGCGCGCGGTGGATACCGTCAAACTCTGGTTCCAGTGATTGCGATGTCTGAAACTTCCTGCGCTTCCGGCGACACCCTGCTCGAATTCCCCTGCGATTTTCCACTCAAGATCATGGGCCGCGCCGTCGATGAATTGGCACAGACCGTGCTCACCATCGTCTGCCGGCACGCACCGGATTTTGACGGTGCCAGCATGGAAATGCGCAGCAGCAGCGGCGGCAACTACCTCAGCCTGACCTGCACCGTACGCGCCACCTCCAAGCCGCAACTGGATGCGCTATATACCGAACTGACCAGCCATCCGCTCATCAAGGTAGTGCTCTGAGGTGGTGCCGTCCGCCGCCCGTCCCGCCGACCCGCAAGGCATCCCGCCGGTGCGGATCAAACGGCTCGGGCGCGTCGAATACGCCCCCACCTTCGCCGCCATGCAGGCCTTCACCGCCGGGCGCGAGGCGAGCAGCGCCGACGAGCTGTGGCTCGTCGA